>Ga0183100_1000306_pt1 | contig 49943 bp, 45 predicted proteins | sample Biomet2_FD_127789 | JGI IMG/M metagenome (GOLD analysis project Ga0183100, IMG submission 127789) | Microbial communities from bioreactor (seeded with anoxic lake sediment) at LBNL, California, USA - Biofuel metagenome 2 | ecosystem: Engineered > Bioreactor > Anaerobic > Unclassified ... | reverse complement strand
CTTCTATTATCCGCGAATGTTCCACTAATAAAGAAGGAATTCCGGCTTTGGATGGCGGCAGTGCTGTATGGCTGGATACTCCTATGATTGAGGATCTTCATGGAGAAGGAACTATTGAAAAAGGTATTCCTGGTATGCTGCGTATGTATGCTAAATTTGGCATTGACTTGCGTAAACAACCTATCCTTGTTTATCCTACATTACACTATCAAAATGGTGGTTTGTTAATTCATCCGGATGGTGAAACTACCAACGTTAAGAACCTGTTTGTAGCAGGGGAAGCCGTTGGGGGTATTCATGGCAAGAATAGATTAATGGGGAACTCCCTATTAGATATCATTGTTTTTGGTCGTATTGCCGGCAAGAGTGCCGCAGCACGTGCCAAAGAAACCACAACAGGGAAACTTACTTTGGCTCATGTGGAAAAATTCGAGAAATCCCTAGCGGATGCAGGCGTTGAAACGGATAAGGTTAGTCCGTTGTTGTTGCCGACTTATACGCATGGGCGTGCGCCTCGCAAGTCTTGATTTAATCGACGGCCGATAAGACATTCCTGACTTTGTCAGCCCTGCGTGTTGCTTATTCGATATACAGTATTGTATTATCTCATGCGCAAGCCTCGGTCTTTCGCGTCATTAATGCCTTCTCGGCCGTCTCACTTTTAATTGAGAGAGAGCCAATACGCAGGCATATACTTCATCACAGCTTACGCTTCCTGCGTCCACGTACGGGGTTGTACGTGTTCCTTGAAATGCGCACTGTTCTTCGTCTCTGCCCACATCTTGTTCCTCTCGTATTTTCCGAGAAAGATATGCGCAAGCCTCGGTCTTCCGCGTCACTAACACTTTCTTGTCTGTCTTGGGGTTTGGGAGAGTATAGATAAAACGGAAATAGCATGATTAAAGCAAAAAATTAAGGGAAAAGCTTCGGAGAAAGATATAGAGAGAAATATAAGTACAATAAAACAAGGGTTCCCTTTGGGAACCCTTGTTTTTACAAGAAGATATAAAATTTATTGGGAATAGATGATTATATATAGAAACATATTAAAAAGTTGAAAAAAATGGGCAATTATGATATACTGGGAAAAATAAGGTACTAAATAAATCCCAGAGGTGAAAAGGTGGATAAACAAATTCATATTAGATTAGATAAAAATATATATGAAACGTTAATGGAACATACAGAAAGCACAAACAAAACGGTTCAAGAAAGTGTCGTTGAGGCACTTTGCTTATTTTTTAATGATAAATACAAGGAAAAGGTAACAGAAGATGCAAGATTTACTTTTGTAGATCTTTTTTCTGGTATTGGTGGTATGCGTCTTGCATTTGAGGCATGTGGAGGGCAGTGCGTTTTTTCAAGTGAATGGGATCGATACTGCCAAAAAACATATTTCGGGAATTTTGGCGTTATGCCATACGGAGATATCACTAAGTTGTCTGAAAAAGAAGTTCCTGATCACGATATTTTAGTGGCAGGTTTTCCATGTCAGCCATTTTCCATTGCTGGCGTTTCAAAAAAGAACAGCTTGGGACGCGCTACCGGGTTCCTTGATAAAACACAGGGGACGTTATTTTTTGATGTTGTCCGTATTATTAATGAAAAACGGCCTAAAGCATTTTTACTAGAGAATGTTAAAAATTTAAAAAGTCATGATAAAGGGAATACTTGGAAAGTTATAATGAATGCATTAGAGGAACTAGATTATGAAGTTTCATCAAATGTTTTGGATGGACAAATATTCGTTCCTCAGCACCGAGAGAGAATTTTTATAGTTGGCTTTGACCGCAAACGTTATGGGAGTGATATATCTTTTGATTTTAAAGTTGAAGTAAACGATTCTCAACATAAAATAAAGGATATACTTGAGGAAAAAGTAGAGATGAAATACACATTATCTGATCATTTGTGGAAATATTTGCAAGATTACGCTGCAAAGCATAAAGCGAAGGGAAATGGTTTTGGGTATGGGTTGCCTGCCTTAGATGGTATTAGTAGAACTTTAAGTGCTAGGTATTATAAGGATGGATCAGAAATATTGATTAAACAAAAAAACAAAAATCCTCGCCGACTCACACCTAGAGAATGTGCAAGATTACAGGGATATAACGATGATTTTAAGATAGTGGTCTCTGATACTCAAGCGTACAAACAATTTGGTAATTCAGTTGTGGTTCCGCTTGTAAGTGCAATAGCAAAAAAAATTGTTGAAAAACTTGAAAGTACGGATAGGTTAAAGGTCAAAATAAGGACAGAAAACCTTGGATAATTTGGTGATGACTAATGCAGCAATTCAAACTGTCAATATTGGCTTGATGGCATATTGCAAATTTCTATCAGCTAATGATGTAGGAGATACGGGTGCCCATCAAAGTGGAATTTATATAGCAAAAAATGCCCTGTCTATTTTATTTGATATTCCCGGAGTTAAGGGTGAGAACAAGGATAAATTAGTTAAAATTAAATGGCAAAATGATTTTATTACAGATAGCCGGTTTATTTATTATGGTACTGGGACTAGAAATGAATATAGAATCACAAGATTTAATAAGGGATTCCCCTTCTTGCGGCCAGAACATATAGGTGATCTATTTGTATTGATTAAATTAGCGGACCAAGATTATGCAGGATACATTCTATCAAGAGAAGAAGAAATAAACACATTTCTTAATTTTTTTGGGTTAAGCCCGTCTGACACCAACAATATTATAGAACAAGAAATACATAGTGAAATGTTAATAGAACAGGAAATGAAGTCATATATAGATTCGTTGACCAATGATTTTCCAACATCATTTGAAATGTCAACAAATGCAAGAAAAATTTTTAATTATATTTATGATCATGAAGAAAACATTAAGATTAATCCCGATAAAGAAATTTTATCATGGCTTGAAATGGAGTATAAACTATTTAGGAAAATTGAGATAGTAAGATATGAAACTATAATAAAAACCGGCTTCCCAACGGTTGATAATTTTATAGAAGTGGCAAACACTGTATTGAATCGTAGAAAAAGTAGGGCTGGCAAGTCTTTAGAAAATCATTTATCTGCAATTTTTGATGGTAATAGTTTGAAATACGTAGCACAGCCCACAACAGAAGGAAATAAACATCCTGATTTTTTGTTTCCAAATTCTAATTCATATAATGATATGAATTATCCTGCCAATAAGTTAGTATTTTTAGGGGCAAAAACTACATGTAAAGATCGTTGGCGGCAGATTATAAATGAAGCAAATAGGATTACAGAAAAACATCTTTTTACTTTACAACAAGGAATTTCAAAACAACAGATGGATGAAATGGAAGCGGAACACATAATTCTTGTAGTTCCTGAAATATATATTACTGCATATCCTAAAGAAAAAAGAGATTCTATTTGGACATTGAAAAAATTTGTTGAATACGTAAAAGAAAAGAATTATTAAGTAAAATTGTTTTTATATTTTTTACCAAATTCAGAAATAATTTTAGATAACGGTAACTTATCAAATATGTATTAAAAATGGCACTAATAATAGACGGTTATGAAATAACTGTTCTTTTATAGTGCTATTTTATTTTGAGCTATAAATATTTGCAGTTTCAGGTTATTTGGTTGTGAGTGTTTTATAGGTGAATTTCATATCTCCTCAGTAAATTAAAGTTTGGAGTTTCAACAAAGTTTGTTTATTATCGCCTTGAACTAAATACGCAGGACTAATTGTTATTAAATATTATGCTTATATGTAATTATCTTTTTGCAAGGTATTATTCAAATAATTTATAAAATAGCATAAAAATGCGAGCGTGAGATTTTCTTGCTTGTTAGATGATGCGAAAACGCATAAAAACCCAAAAGTGCTTAAAAAATTAGGGAGTAATTGAACGAACACAAAATTTAGCAGAAATAGAGATTAAGATTAATTTAAAATAGTGATGAATAATAAAAGCGGTACGAAAATGATGATGTAAATATAAATGTAGCAATTACAAACAAACGTATAATGCAATTGTCAAATATAATGGCTATAGTATTTATATGAACACGTAGTTAAAGTTAGCGATTTAGTAATTTTCAAACTACAGATCAAGTAACAAACTTGTTTCGTGCATTTTTCGCGTTTTAAAATTTATTTTTTGATTATTTAGCGCTTAAATGACTTGCAAAAAACGCTGCGTTGTGTTATCATAATAAAAAAGGGGGCGAGTGTTATGGAAGAATTCAATTTTGATTTTAGAGCTGTAAAAAATGGAGCGCCAATAGTAACGCTTAGTTCTTTTGGAATTGCATTTAATGAGTTATCTAGAAAATATTTGGGGTTTCCAGAAGAAATTTGTATGGGATATGATAGTCAAAAAAAAGCTGTTGGCATAAAACCTTACCAAGGAGAAGACAATTTGCCGCGGTTTAAATTTGAATCAAAAGCTAGAAATGGTTGGATACGAATTGGGTGTAAAGAATTTATGCGCTATTTAGCACGAGAAACAAACCTAGATTTTCTAACGAAGGGACTTCAGTTTTCTCCAGAGATGTCATCAGATAAAAAATTATTAATAATTATTGTCGATGAACAGCATTTAAACAAATAAAAAAAGCCACCGGACGGCTTTAAAGTCCGGTAGCTCTTGCCTAAAAGTGTCGTAACTTTTAGGGGTAGCGGCATGTACCGCTTGTATAGTAATGATAAGCATTATTATTATAGCATGTTCGTTATCTTCTTGGCAACCGCTGTTTTAAGTGAAAGGAGCTTAAAATTATGGATAAGGAAGATAAAACTAAAAAAAATTCTCATAGTGATGAGTGTGATGTGGTTTTTTGTAAACAATACACAAATCGCTGGGGAAAATTAATGGTAGCTACTGATTATGGTTATAGCTATTGGAGATTTTCTATTAAGAAAAAGGCCTAGTATTTTATGAAGGTGTAAAAGAGCAAATGTTTTATATTTATAGCGGATATAAAATATCGTTCTTTTACAATTAAAAAATATATAGGAGTGAAAAAAATGACTTTTAATTTCCAAAATCTGAATAGTATTACAAGAGTTGCTATGTTAAAAGAAGTAGAGTATGATTTGGACCATAATAATTTGTATAAAAGCACAAGATTGAATGGTAGAGGTAATAATGAATATGCAAATTTACTGAAATGTGCTATACAATCTGGTAATGAAGTTACTCTTGCAGAGAGTTTAACAAGAGATTTTTTTAAAGAAACAGAATATCGAACAAGAGGGTTAAAACAATTTTCTGCAAGGGTACCACAAAATGCAAATGAAACATTAGCGGAAGGTGAGTTTAATCGATTTTACATTAGGGCTCTTTGTGTTATTGCAATTTCTAAAGATCAAAAAGTTGTTAATGTTTATCGAGCTAAGGATACAACGAATCCTCGCATAGAATCAGACGCAAAAATTGGCAAAAATGTTGATGCTGAAGAATTATTAGCAGATTTAAGGACAAATATAGGTGTTGATACTGCATTAAAATTACCTAGTGGTCCTAATTCAGGATTGAGCGTTAAGCTTATTTAGTAATGTATTATTTACAAACAACGGACCAAAATGAGAACAATCTCTTTTGGTCTGTTATTTTTTATATTAACTGCTTTTCTTCGTCTAATATAAAGCTCAATATCTGTTAGACAAAGATTTTGCCATTATTATATTGTAAAACAAGAAGAATAGTAGGGTGCTGTGTAGATAAAGTGAAAATTGAAATATTGCCGTTATTTCCATAAGGCTCTTACAACCGCTAATAAAGTGTATGGCATACAATATTGTTCAATAATTTATGTATTAGTACTTTACAAAGCGCAAGGTATTATATAATATAGTAGACACAATGTAGTGAAAAAACTTTCCGGAGTTTTTTCACTACATTGTGTTTATGGGAGATAAAATATTCATTATAGGATGATTTTATAAAAAATTTGTATTTGGAAGGGGTATAGTTTTGAATCAGGTTATTTATAATAATTATGTGGCTATTTTAGAAAAAGAGCTTGTAGTAGCGTTAGGGTGTACAGAGCCAATCGCTATCGCTTATGCAGGGGCAAAGGTTCGTGAAGTTTTGGGACAGATGCCGGAGCATATTACCGTGTATTGCAGTGGTAATATTGTTAAAAATGTTAAGGCTGTGACCGTTCCCCATTCAGATGGAGGTAAAGGAATTGCTGTATCAGCAATTTTGGGCGTTTTGGGTGGCGATGCTGCCAAGGAGCTTGCCGTTTTAGAAGATGTAACCCAGGCTGACATAGATCAGTGTAACAGTTTACTAGCTGGCGATTTTTGTTCTTGTGAACTGATTGAGAATGTTGCTAATTTGTATATTGTTATTCAGGCTCAAGTTGGTAAGGAATCTGCGGAGGTAGTAATTAAAGATTACCATAGCAATATAGCCAAAATCATCAAAAATGGTAAGGTTCTGTTTACTAAGGAACATGATTACGAAAAATCTGATAGTGAAGATTTTCCGGATAAAACGCTTTTAAATGTCAAAGATATCCTTGAATTTGCCGATGCTGTAAAAATTGACGATGTACGCAAAGTGCTAGACAGGCAGATAGAGTTTAATAGCGCTATCGCGGCTGAAGGTATGCGCAACCCTTATGGTGCTGAAGTAGGCAGAACGCTTATGAGTGACTTTGATACAACTAATGTTAAATTAAGGGCCAAGGCACTTGCTGCCGCAGGGTCTGATGCTAGAATGAGCGGGTGTCCTCTCCCGGTGGTAATAAATTCAGGAAGCGGCAATCAGGGAATTACGGTATCAGTTCCTGTTATTGAATATGCTAAAGAACTCAAGGTGAGTGAGGAAATATTGTATCGTGCTTTAGTTGTAAGCAATCTTATTGCTTTGCATCAAAAAAGATTTATCGGCAGTCTGTCTGCTTATTGTGGTGCAGTAAGTGCTGGTTGTGGCAGTGGCGCTGCTATTGCTTATATGATGGGAATGGACTATAGGGCTATATGTGACGTTATTACAAATAGTATCACCAATGTTGGTGGTATGGTTTGCGACGGAGCGAAGCCCTCTTGCGCAGCCAAAATAGCAATAGCAGTAGAGACCGCTATTATGGCCTTACATTTAAGCAAAAAAAATCATGTTTTTCATTCAGGCGAAGGCCTTGTAAAAGATGACATTGAACAAACCATAGAGAGTGTGGGCCGCATGGGCCGTGTAGGGATGAAGTCAACTGATATTGAAATTCTTAATATCATGTTAGGGAAAATTAATGTTGCAGAAAATTAATTGTAATTTATTTCTTCTGCAAAGCAATGGTTATATTAAGATGGCATCATTAAAAATTTAATAAAAAAATTTAAAGACCGGACTTTTATAGTCCGGTCTTTAGTTTAAAATTAAGTTAGCGTAAATAATATCTAGCGTGCAACTTTGCTAGCCGATAGTCTGCTGCTTAGTACAGTTGCAATTTGCTGATTTATTTTGCCGATGGCTTTAAGGGCTATGGATTTGTTTCCCAATCCACCCAAAGCGGTACTTTCTGAGGCTTTTTCAGAAAATTTACCATTATAGAGGTATTTGCCGTTAACTAAATCAATAACTTTAAAAGGAACAACAGCCGTTATGTCAATGCCATAAGTAAAAAAGGATAATTTTTCTTTTCTGACTAGAGGCTGTACTTCAAGGAAAACAATATAATCGATTCCTTCGCCTGAAAAAGCATCAACAATATCGGCACGTTCCGCCATTGAAATGTCATCGATGCCGGCTTTTCTCAACTTTTCAATGTAAGGATTTCCATTTACATAAATATATTTTTGCGGATTAATGCATTTTGCTAAATTATTTAAGATACTGTTATCCAAATCTGCATCATAGGTGGTTTTAGCATTGTTAACATACAATACTGCTACTTGTGGCCTTTCCTCTGCGAAAGAGGTTGTTGCTCCCAGAAGAACTATCAGCATAGTCATAAATAAAATCAACTTTTTCATTATGAACACTCCTTTATTTTGTGCTTGCTATGGGCTTTGCCATTTTTATATGGGGGCAAAGTCCTTCTAAATATGATTCTCCTTGCGCTTTGTAGCCTTGTTTTTCGTAGAAAGGACGGACGCGGCATTGAGCCGATAAAACAATAGTTTCTCCTCCCAGTTCTTTTATTTTATTTTCCAGGATTTCCATGATCTTTGCACCTATGTGCTTATTTCTATATTCAGGCAACACTGCTATTCTACCGACAATGAATTCGTCTTCTATTTTACCTTTAAAAAGTCTAGCGGTGCTTACAGGTATATTATCCTCAAATATTACTAGGTGAACAGCTACATTATCTATAGCATCGAATTCATTTTGAAACCCTTGTTCATCTACAAAGACTTTTTGCCTAATGTCGTGGGCTCCTAGCGGCAAAGCGGTATAAAATTTATAATTCATATGACGCGTATCTCCAATAAGTTTATTTCACATTATATCATAAATATATAAGTGGTAAAATTATAATATGAGAATTTAGAAAGACAAATTGGTTTTAATACATTATCTCATGGCCTATTTATTTGTGCTATAATTTTAATAAAATGTAAAAGGGAGGCGATATTCATGCAAGTTATAGATTTAGATACTTGGCCACGGGCTATACATTATCATTTTTTTAAGCGGATGGACTATGCACATTACTTAATTTGTTCTAATGTAGATGTTACGAGTTTTTTGACTAAGTGCCAAGAGAAAAAAATCTCCTTTTACTATGCTATGATTTACGCGGCAACCTTTGCCTTAAATGAGGTAGAGGCATTTAAGTATCGTATTAGACAAGAAGAGGTTGTACTGCACGAAACAATAAATCCTTCTTTCACAGCTATGCAGAAAGGGACAGATCTTTTTAAGATGGTTACTGTGGATATGACTTCCGGGCTGGAAGAATTTGTGGAGATGGCCAAACAAAAAACCGACGAACAACAAGAATATTTTGTGAAGAAAGAGGTGGAGGGCAGGGATGATTTAATCTATATCACTTGTGTGCCCTGGGTATCTTTTACCAACCTATCCCATACCATTTCTTTCAATAAGGAAGATGCGGTGCCCCGCTTAGCTTGGGGAAAATACTTTCAAGAAAATGGTAAAACTTTGTTACCCTTTTCTGTGGAAGCTCATCATTCTTTTGTAGATGGCATTCATATGGGGCAATATTTTACTTGTTTACAAGAATATTTAGATGCATATAAATAAAATCAGGGGGCTTAGGCATGGAAAATATTTTAAATGAAATTATTGATAAATCTTTTGCTGACTTAGTAAAAGATGCTCAGGATATAATGAGTATTAAAAGTGTACTTGATGAAAGCACTATTAAAGAAGGAGCTCCTTTTGGCATCGGTATTGCCCAAGCGCTAGAGACCATGTTGACCAAGGCTGCCGCTATGGGTTTAGCTACGAAAAATGTGGAAGGTTATGCTGGTTACGCGCAATTGGGACACGAAGGAGAGCAAGTGGCGATTTTGGCACATTTGGATGTTGTTCCGGCTGCCGGTGATTGGCTTGTACCACCATACTCTGCGCAGATCGTTGATGGCAAATTATACGGTCGTGGTTCTATAGACGATAAAGGACCTGCGGTAGCGTGTCTTTACGCTCTTAAAGCTATTAAAGACAGCGGACTTTCTATTAGCAAACGTGCTCGCCTTATATTGGGAACTGATGAAGAAAGTTTTTCCCGGGGTATAGAATATTATTTAAAAAAAGAAGAAGTGCCTGCTTGTGGTTTTTCCCCTGATGCGGAATTCCCCATTATTCATGCGGAAAAGGGCTTAATACATTTCCTATATAGTTTAAAGTTGGAAAACCCCGAAACAAACATTATTTCCCTAGAGGGAGGGACACGGATTAATGTAGTCCCGGATCTAGCACAGGCAATGGTAACCGCAGTTGCGGAAGATGACGTTTTGGCCGCAATAAAGACTCTAGGACTGGAAAAATATTTCACGGTAGAAACAGACGGCAAGGGTGTGAAAATAACTTCTAGAGGCATTACGGGCCACGCCAGCCTACCGGAAAAAGGATACAATGCTATTCAAAATCTGCTAAAGTTATTGGCAGGGCTTTTTCCTAATTCCACTACGCCATTAAGCAAATTTATTACTTATTTTGCACAACATCTTAAAATGGAAACGAACGGGGCTTCATTAGGTATTTATTGCCATGATGAAATATCAGGGGGCCTAACTATTAATACAGCTATGATAAATGTTGACGCTAATAAGTCGACGCTAAAATTTGATATTCGCTATCCTGTGACTCACAACGGTGAGGAAATTTTGAAAAAACTTACAGGCTTAGCGGAAAAGGTGAACGCAGATTTTGAGCTTATTCAGCATAAAAAACCACTTTATGTAGAAAAAGATTGTCCCTTTATTAAAGTTTTGCAAGAAACATATAAAGATTGCACAGGTGAAGAACCAGAGCTACTTGCTATTGGAGGAGGGACTTATTGCCGTTCCGTAAAAAATACCGTATCTTTTGGTCCGGTATTTCCAGGGCAGCAGGAACTGGCACACCAATGTAATGAATATATTGCTTTGGAGGATTTGCGCAAGATAACGAAGATTTATGCCCAAGCAATTTACAATTTAATTCGCTAATAACATATGTTTTACCAAGCTAAAAGGCTCCCCAAATATAACCTTGGAGAGCCTTTTAGTTGTATATTAAAATATTTTATTTTATTTTAATGGCATGTTTAAAACAAAAATTAGCACAACGACCACAACGCATGCAATCGGGGTTGGTAAAACCGGCTATCTTTCCACGTTCCATATAGGGTGAAAGGCCCATAGGGCAGGTCTTGGCACATAATCTGCAGTAAACACAATCAGTTGTAATCATAAGTTTTGCTTTTTTAGGTGCTAGCGTTTTGGCCACAGTACCCATAGGGCAGATATTGCACCAAGCGCGGGCAGGAGCTACCGTCATGAGGCCGAGGCCAATAATAGTGGAAAGCCATAGGAGTTTAGTAAGGGCAAGCCCCAAATCTTCCCAATTAGCCCAATTGGTGGCTAAGGTATAGCCCCAGAGACTGAATGTGATAATTAAAACGCTATAGCGGAGCCAAGAACTTTTAAGCCAAGCCGGTATCGTATTTCTGATAAAAAGGCCGAATAAATCTTGAAAACTACCATGTGGACAGAGATGAGCACAGCCCCAGCGACCTGAAAAAGGCGCTATGATAAAGACGGGAACGATAAAGAGTAGGGCAGAAAAAAGCCCTATTATGGGTTCGAAAAGCCCAAATGTTAACAATCCTATATATAAAATGAATAAATGTTTGAACATAATGTCACCTCGCTTGTTTGAAGAAAGACTTCTTTCAGTATACCAAAGAAAGAGAAATGGCACAAGTTACACAAAATTGTAACTGTCTATGCGCTATAACGGTTTTTGTACGTTGACAAGCATAAATGGGCGTGATAACATAAATAAAACACTATAACGCATAAAAAGTATAGTTTTTAATAGGAGGGGATTAGGCATGTTAACAGAGAGAATAGAAAATATCAGACAAAATTATGTGAATGCCAAGCCGGCAATTTCTACAGAGAGGGCATATATCTGGACGCAATCTCATAAAAAAACAGAGGGAAAAGCGGTATGTATCCGCAGAGCCCAGGCTTTTTATGATACCTGTGCCCAGCTATCTGTACATATATTTGAAGGGGAGCTTATTGTAGGCGCTATTGGAGAATTTCGCAAATGTGGTATTCTTACACCGGAATTTTCTTGGAAGTGGGTTGACAAGGAGATGGATCATTTTGCTGATCGCCCCCAGGACCCCTATGTAATGACTAAAGAGCAGTGCGATTTTGTGCGCAAGGAAATATTCCCCTATTGGCAGGGTAAATCTTTGGAAGAGGCATTCCTAGCACGTCTTCCTAAAGAAACGGCAAAAATTGGGGTGGACACAGGGGTAATTGATAGTGACTCCAAGTGGCGGCAAGCCGTAGGCGAGGTAACTCCCGATTATCAAGATGTGCTTTTCACTAAAGGGTTTGGCGGTATTATTAAAGAAGCCCAAGAAAAAATAAAAAAATTAGATGAAACTAGTACAGAAGACTTGTCCAAAAAAGATTTTTATGATTCTATAATTTTAACTTCTCAAGGGATTATCATCTATGCTCATAGATACGCTGATGCGGCAGAGAAATTGGCACAAGAAATGCCTGAAGGAAGCAAACGTAGAACAGAATTATTGGACATAGCTGCTATTTGCCGCAATGTGCCGGAAAAACCACCGACAAATTTTAGAGAGGCCATGCAGTTTATTTGGTTTACGCAAATAGGAGGTATTATTTCAGAAAATCCTTTGTCTTTAAATCCGGGGCGTTTTGATCAATATATGTATCCCTATTACCAAAAAGATATAGAGGCAGGAAAGCTGACCAAAAACGAGGCTCAAGAACTCATTGAGGCTTTGTGGCTTAAATATTCAGAGTGGGTTTGGACTATTTCTGCGAATACGGCAGATTATTTCGCTGGGTATAATCAGTTCCAAAATCTTACTGTAGGTGGCAAGACAAGAACAGGATTAGACGCTACCAATGATTTAACATATATGTGTATGAAAGCAACTGCTGAGGCAAAGACACATCAGCCTGGCCTTAGTGTGCGTGTTCACGCCGATTGTCCACAGGAATTTTTGGGAGCAGTCACCGAATTGGTAAGCCAAGGTACAGGATTTCCCGCTATTCATAATGACAGCGTAGGTTATCAAATGCTTTTGAACGCCGGCTATGAGCCGGAAGACGCCAGAGATTGGAATAATTGTGGCTGCGTAGTTCCTCATTATAGAAAGACCGGCGAATGGACGGCTGCTGTCAATGTTAATTTTGGTTCTGCTTTGGAATATGCTTTAAACCAGGGCAAAAGCAATATGACGGGCAAGAAGATGGGTCTTTCTGAAAAGGAAGCTAAAGCTTTTAGCACTTATGAAGAGGTGGAAAAAGCTTTTTACAAACAATTTAACAATCTATGTAAACATTCTATTATTTTGACAGTAACTGCTCAGCGTATTCACCAAGAAATCGTACCGCGGCCTTTCCTTTCTTCTACTATGGAAGCTTGTATTGAAAATGGCAGGGATTTGTCTATGGGTGGGGCTAAATATAATGTAGGTCCGGTTATTACAGGTATTGGTCTAGCAGTGGTAGCAAATTCTCTTGCAGTAATTAAAAAATTGGTTTTCGAAGATGCGGTTTGCAGCATGGAAGAATTGGTTACGGCAGTTAATAATAATTGGGCAGGTTATGAAGAGTTGCGCAGCAAGGCTCAAGCGGTTCCTAAATATGGTAATGATGACGACTATGTAGATACTATCGCCTTAGAACTTGCCAACCATTATTATAGAGAAATTCATCAATATAAGGATATTTTTGATGTGCCTTTCAATACGGCTTTTATGGGTATTTCTAATTACATACCTATGGGACGCGTACTTGGTTCTACCCCTGATGGTCGTTTGGCAGGGGAGCCTTCTAGTGAAGGAGTTTCACCTTATGTAGGTACAGATAGCGGAACGCCTCTTGCTGCTATGCGCAGTGCGGCAAAAATAAATCAAGAGATTCATTCCGGCGGTACTTTGCTAAACTTACGCCTTAATCATGATTTAGTTGCTACTAAACGTGGTCAAGCTAACTTAGGCGCTATGATTCAGGCGTTTTTTGCACTGGGAGCTTTCCACGTACAGTTTAATACTATTTCATCTAAGATATTGCGAGCAGCTCAGGAAAAACCTGAAACTTACAAAGATTTGTTGGTAAGAGTAGCAGGGTACAGTACCCAATTTGTTAATTTATCTAAGTCTATGCAAGATGCTATTATTGCCAGAACGGAACATGGGGAATTATGATTACTAAAGACAGCGGCTATATTATGCAATTACAAAATATGTCCGTAAATGACGGTGAAGGTATTAGGACCAACATTTTTTTAGCTGGTTGTCCTATGCAGTGTCCTTGGTGTTCTAATCCAGAAGGGCAAAGCTTGATTAATCCTATGACTAGTATGACTACAACGGCAGAAGTAATGAAGTTCATAAAAAAACAAATGCTTTTTTATCGTTATTCCGGTGGTGGGGTAACTTTTTCCGGTGGCGAAGCAACTCAACAAGTAGAATTTTTGCGGAGTTTGACCACAGCGTGCTACGACCAAGGCATATCTATGGCGATAGAAACTTGTGGCGCATTTGATTTTGAGCGTGTAAAGGATATTTTGACCAAGATGGATACCATATTTATGGATATTAAGCATATGGATCCGGATAAGCATAAACATTGGACGGGTTATGAATTAAAAACCATACTGGAAAATGTTTGTGCCGTAGATAAACTTTCCGGTAACTTAGTTGTTCGCATGCCACTTATAGTTGGTGTTAACGCTGATGAGGAGAATTTGGCAGCTACTTTAAATTTTTTGCACACTAATTTGCGTAAACCACAAATTGAATTTTTGCCTTATCACACGTATGGAGAAGAAAAGTATAGGCAATTAGGTAAAAATTTGCCAAGCACAGATTTTCTAAGGCCAACGGAGAAAGAGCAGCATTTGGCCGAAGCGTTAGCTTGTGCATTAGGGGTAGAAGTAGTATCCTATCGGTAAGAAAGTTACAAGGTAAAGGGGTTTATATGTTATGCAGGAGCGCAATTCTGTTGAAAACTTAAATGAAATAATTTCCGGCAATTTAAAAAGATTGCGGCGCGAAAAAGAGTTAACGTTGGATGCCTTAGCGGAAATGACCGGTGTTAGTAAAAGCATGCTGGGGCAAATAGAAAGAGGCGAGTCAGCACCATCTGTAGCCACTTTGTGGAAAATATCCATGGGCATGAAAATATCCTTTACTTCTCTTATGGTGGAGAACGATCAGGAAGCACAGATTATTGATAATGGTGATATTGAACCTTTAACTAATGGTGATGATAACTTCAAACTCTACCCTGTATTTCCTTTTGAGCCGGGAAGAAATTTCGAAATATTGACTATTGAAATGCAGCCGGGAGCTGAGTCTTTGTCAATGCCTCATGATCCGGGAACAGAAGAGTTTGTAATGGTCTATAGCGGACAAATGACCTTGTTAGTAGGTGAGGCTGTCTATACTCTTAATGCTAATCAGTCTATTCGTTATGAAGCTGATAAGAAACACGGCTATGCTAATAGAGGCAAAGCTTTGGTTAAACTGTGCATGGTGATATATTATGCCTAAAAAAGAGTTTTAATGTTATTTTCTTTACAGAAGGTGAGGATAAAAAACTACTCTAAATTTTATTCTTGACAAGGTCTAGGACTTCAGTCTAAAATAGCTTTTAACAACTTAATATTGAACTTCTTATCTAGAGAGGCGGAGGGACTGGCCCAATGACGCCCGGCAACCACGGTTTACCGTATGGTGCTAATTCCAGCAGACCAACGCGTCTGGAAGATGAGAATGCGATGCATATTTTTTGGCAGCCATTCTTATTGGATGGCTGTTTTTTAATGTACATTTTAAGAGAGAATAGGAGTAGCTGCAACGGCGCAGCACATAAGCGTATGAAAATTTCAGAACTATTTGCACAAAAACAACCTGTGGTATCCTTTGAGGTCTTTCCACCCAAACCTGAATCTCCTTTTGAAACTGTTTTAGAAGCAGTAGAAGCTTTACATAATTTAAAGCCTGCTTTTATTAGTGTTACCTATGGTGCGGGCGGTTCTACACAAAATAAAACTTTGGAATTGGCACAGCACATAAAAGAGGCCTATGGTATTGAAGCTCTGGCGCACTTAACTTGTATTACCAATAGCCCTGAAACTACGGAAAAAATATTGGACGAAATTGAAGCACGCGGTCTAGAAAACATTTTGGCTTTGCGAGGTGATCCTCCTAAGGATTGGAATGAGGCTGTTTATAAGGTGCATGCCACTGATTTGGTTAAGCGAATTGCTGTTCGTAAAAAATTCTTTATTGCCGGGGCGGCATATCCGGAAGGACATCCTGAGGCTAGTAGCCCCAAGGAAGATTTGCAACATTTAAAAGAAAAGGTTGATGCAGGGGCAGAGCTGTTAATTACACAAATAGCTTTTGATAACGACTACCTCAAGGGTTTTCGAGAGGGGGTGGCACGAGCTGGCATTACGGTTCCTATAACCGCCGGCATCATGCCTGTGTTCAGTGCTAGCCAGATAACTCATATTTCAAACCTTTGCGGAGCTACTTTGCCTCCACAGCTTGTGGCTATGTTGGATAAGTATTCTCATAACCAAGATGCGTTGCAAAGTGCAGGTATTGAATATGCCTGCAGGCAGATTAATGATTTGGTAGATGCAGGATTTGAAGGGATACATATTTATACTATGAATAAACCCCTTTTAGCTAGAGCTATTCTATCAGGAACTAATCTTAGATAAAGCCCGTGGGTTGAAAATTTATACAAACAAAACTAAATAAAAAATGAGGGAGAGAATATAAATGAAATTTGAAACTTTAGCAGTTCACGCTGGGCAGGTCCCGGACCTAACTACAGGAGCAAGAGCTTTACCGATTTATCAGACTACGGCCTACAGTTTTCGCGATTCTGACCACGCGGCCAGGATGTTTGCTTTAGAAGAGGCAGGAAATATTTATTCACGTTTAACAAATCCTACCACGGATGCTTTTGAGCAGAGAGTGGCTGCATTAGAAGGAGGAAGCTCAGCTGTTGCTTTTGCTTCCGGGCATGCGGCTATCGTAGCAACCTTCTTGAATTTTATGCAAGCCGGTGACGAAATAGTCAGTTCGTCAACTCTTTACGGTGGTACGTTTAATATGTTCCAACATACTCTGCCGCGTATAGGCATTAATACTAAATTTGTAGATGCCCATGAAGCAGAAAATTTTGCAGCTGCTATTACCGATAAAACTAAAGCTATTTATGCAGAAACTATTGGTAATCCAAAAATTGACGTATTGGATATTGAAGCAGTAGCAAAGGTTGCTCACGCACATGGTTTGCCGCTTATTGTAGACAATACTTTTGCTTCGCCGTATTTATGTCGGCCCATGGAGTTTGGAGCCGATATTGTGGTGCATTCCGCAACCAAGTTTATTGGGGGACATGGGACTTCTATGGGAGGAATAGTAATTGAAAGTGGTAAATTTAATTGGAACAGCGAAAAATTTCCACTATTAAGTCTGCCTGACCCTTCTTATCACGGCTTGAATTATGCTAAAGACTTAGGTGCTGTAGCCTTTTGCACACGTTTACGAGCACAGGTTCTACGGGATTATGGTGCCTGCTTGAGTCCATTTAACAGCTTTCTTTTAATGCAAGGATTGGAAACATTGCATTTGCGTTTGGCTAGACATGCAGAAAATACTTTGATAATAGCAAAATATTTGGAAAATCATTCCCAGGTTGCCTGGGTTAGTTATCCTAGCTTAACTAGTCATCCTGATTATGCTAGGGCACAAAAATATTTGCCTAAAGGTGCAGGAGCAGTGTTTACTTTCGGTATTAAAGGTGGGCTTAAAGCCGGTAAAAAATTCATAGATTCTCTCAAGCTTTTTTCATTACTGGCTAATGTTGGAGATGCTAAGTCGCTGGTTATTCATCCTGCCAGCACTACTCATTCGCAATTATCAAGTGAACAGAGAGAACAAGCTGGAGTGCCTGATGATTTAATTCGTTTGTCTATAGGAATTGAGCATGCAGACGATCTTATAGAAGATTTGGCACAAGCATTGGAGTGTGCCCAAGATGCCAATTAGAATTTCTAATGAATTACCCGCTATCCATATTTTGGAGCAGGAAAATATCTTTATTATGCCAATGGAGCGTGCTGATGCTCAGGATATCAGACCATTAAAAATACTTTTTTTAAATCTGATGCCTAACAAGGTTGTTACGGAAACACAATTTTTACGTCTGTTGAGCAATACGCCAATACAAGTGGATGTGGATTTCATTTGTACAGCATCTTATACGCCAACACATACGACCAGTGAACATTTAATAAAGTTCTATGAAACTTTTGACGCAGTTAAAAATAATCGTTATGATGGCATGATTATTACAGGAGCTCCTATAGAAAATTTACCTTATGAAGAAGTGGACTATTGGCAGGAGCTTATTGAAATAATGGAGTGGAGTCGCACTCATGTGTATTCAACTCTGCATATTTGCTGGGCAGCACAGGCTGGCTTATATCATCACTATGGTATTAAAAAGTATAAATTACCTGTTAAGAAATTTGGCGTGTTTCCACATACGTTGAATTATGCTCATTTGGATAAACTGTTTAGGGGATTTGATGATGTTTTTTATGTGCCCCATTCCCGCCATACGGAAGTGCGCCGTGAAGATATTATCAAGCATAAAGAGCTTAATATTTTGTCCGAGTCAAGAGATGCTGGTGTGTTTGCTGTTTCTGATAAAAAAGGACGTCAGTTCTTTATATGTGGACATCCTGAATATGATCCCTTCACTTTAAAGGCAGAATATGACAGAGATATGGAACAAGGTCTTGCGGTTAATATACCTTGCAACTATTATCCTGATGACAATCCTTCTCTTACCCCAGTCGTTAGGTGGCGCAGTGCAGCGAATTTATTGTTTTTTAATTGGCTAAATTATTATGTATATCAAGATACACCTTATAATTTAGAGTCTTTATAAGTTAAAACCACAACAACCTAATGGGTGTTGTGGTTTTCTACATATATTGCAATAAGTGATTTGAAGTTGGTAATAATTAGTGGTAAAATAACAATTGTAATTTACATAACATTTGTGCGAGGGGAAGTGCAAACGGTGAATGTGGTTAAAATCAGCGATGCTAATTGTAATCAAACTCAAAAACAATTAGAGTTTTTGCAAAAAATATACGAAACAGTACCTTGCGGCATTGTCCAATATACTAATGACAAAGAGTGTAAGATAATTAATGCTAATCAAGCTGCTTGTAATATTCATGGTTATGTGGAATTAGAGTGCTTTTTAGCTGATGTACGTAGGCCTGGTGGCATAAGAAATCTTATTTATTCCGGAGACAGAAATCGATTAGAAGAAATTATCAATGTAGTTAAGCAAACAGGAAAACAAGAAAATTATGAATTGCGTATCTTAAAACCCAATGGTAGTTTGGGTTGGATACGAGGCACATTAGGGCAAATAACTTTAGCCGATGGTAGCATTGTTTTACAAAGTGCCTATATGGATGATACGGAACGCATTCGTATAGCAGCTAGAGAGCATTGGCAGGATGAACGGTTCAAAATATTGGTAGAAGCTATGCATACTGTGACCTTTGACTATGATCCAGCCGCAGATATTATGAATTATTCTGTTACTTTTGCCAATAACACTCATAAAGACTATGTATTAGAAAATTATTTACAGAATCTTTCTAAAAGTACAATTGTGGAGGCTGGTTTTATAGAAGGGCTTAAGAGCCGTTTAATAACTGCTAGTAAATATGTAACCAGAGATAGTTATGAGTACAGAGCAAATATTTTTGGACAAGAATTTCGTTGGTTTAAAGCCTATTATACTAGCGTTTCAGATGCTAGGGGTAATATATGTCGTGTTGTTGGGCGGGTTGACGATATTCAAGATAAAAAGGCTGCCCAAAGATGTTACGAAGAAGAATTAAATATTCGCGCCAACATGAGCAAAGATCTGATAGCTTCTATGCGTATTAATATTACAAAAGACGTAGTAGAAAACATACAAGCTTCATTTAGGCGAGGGGATATTATTAAAGTTGGAATGAATCGGGAGCAGGTTATAGAAAATGTAACCAGCAGTTTGATGGACGATGCAGAACGCAGAAAATTTGCAGATTTTTTTGATGCTACCACCATGAAAAAGGCTTTTGCCCATGGTAATAAGGATAGGTCGACTAATTTACGAACTATTGGTCCTGATGGTACGATTTTATGGCTAGAAGCAAATGTTAAATTTCTTGAACATCCTGTAAATAAAGATATTATTGCTTTTATTACTATTCGTGATATTAATGATAAAATAATGCGCTCTAGTATTATAGATTTACTTATGGGTTCAGAATATGATTATATAGCTATTGTTAATGGTAATAATGGACATTTCAAATTATTGGCAACCAACCCCAATGAAAAGGTGATGCCCCCGGTAAAAGGAGCCAACTACTCTGCAGTAGTTAGTGCTTTTGCGGAAAGATATTTGCCTACAGTAGAAAGAGAACGAACAATTAAGGCTTTGTCTCTAGATACAATTTATAAAGAGCTAGAGGCACAGGGAAAATATGTTCATTATTGCAGCTGTCATGAAGGTGGTAATATTAGGTATAAAAAAAATGAATACCACTATATGGATAAAATGCACAAGCTGCTCATAACGACTCGTACGGATATTACAAGTGCTGTTGAAGAGGAAAAACAGCGTAATATGCGTCTAAGTGAAGCTTTGCAAGGAGCGAAACAAGCTAATTTAGCCAAAAGTGTCTTTTTATCACACATGAGCCATGATATTCGCACTCCGTTAAATGCTATCATAGGCGTTACTGCTTTAGCATTAGAGGAAACCCATAATCCTGAAAGTGTGGAGGATTATCTTAATAAGGCGAATTCCGCCAGCAAACTTTTATTAGGCTTGGTTAATGATATTTTGGACATGAGCAAAATAGAAAACAAGGCTATTGAGTTACATCCGTCACGTTATGAATACAGTGAATTTATTGGCAATATTAATACTATTATTAGTCCATTATGCCAGCAAAAGAATATAGAATTTATTTTTACAACAGGGATTCATACGGTGCCAATTATAGTTGATAAGGTGCGTTTCAATCAAATTTTTCTTAATTTTTTGTCCAATGCTGTAAAATTTACTCCTGAAGGTGGCGTTGTTGAATTCAACATTAGGGATTTGAAAATGACAAATAATATTATTTCTTGTGCATATACTATTATTGATAACGGTATTGGTATGAGTAAAGACTTTCAAGAAAATTTATTCAAGCCTTTTTCTCAGGAGTATTGCGCTAAGTCCAATATAACGCAAGGCACAGGTCTTGGGATGTCTATAGCCAAGAATTTGGTAGAGCTTATGGGTGGCACTCTTAGTGTTAATAGTGAGCTTGGCAAAGGAACCGAGATATGTATTAACCTAGATTTAGAAATAGCTTCTTCAACAGATGAACGTGTAAATTCGCACAAATATGAAGATGATCTCGCTGTTTTGCAAGGGAAAAAAGTCTTGTTAGTAGAAGATCATCCAATTAACGCCGAAATTGCCAAAAAACTTTTGAATAAAAAAGGGGTTATAATTATTTGTGCTGAAAACGGACAGATCGCTTTAGATAGATTTATTGGATATGAAGAAGGGTATTTTGATGCTATATTGATGGATATTAGGATGCCAATTATGGATGGGCTTGAGGCGACGAAAGCCATTCGCGCGTTAGAGAGAAATGACGCTAAAAAAATACCGATAATAGCTATGACCGCTAATGCTTTTGATGAAGATAGGCAGGCTACTCTTGAAGCTGGTATGGTAGCTCATATAGCTAAACCTATTAATCCTCAGGAATTATGGAGTGTACTTGTAAATAAAATTGCACTTTAAAGAGATAAAGAGACCTATCTTTTCTTAAAAAATGAAAAAAGATCGGTGGGTTGTTGTGACATCAGTTGGTAGGCGGGCATGAGTTCTAAAATTTTTTTTCGTGCTTCTTCCAAGTCATGAAATACCTGCCATTTTGCTACAACTTGGTCATGACCGGCAAGTCTGAGTAAGTAGGAGGGGTGAAAAGTGGCAATACAATCAAAGCCTTGAGCACTTTTGAACCATTGGCCACGAGCACGGGTTATGCGCAATTCAGGACTACCAAGATAGTGTAGGGCAACGCTGCCTAAAGCAACAATCACTGTAGGCTTAATGATAGATAATTCTCTTTCTAGCCATAGTTGTGCACACTGTTTTCCTTCTTCTATGGTAGGAGTTCGGTTGCCTTTAGGCCGGCATTTAATAATATTGGTTGTTAACACTCTGTCACGCGTCATTTTTGCAGCCCAAAGGGCTTTGTCCAAAAGTTGACCGGAAGGACCGATTAAGGGGCAGCCATAATTATCCTCGACGCCGCCGGGACCTTCGCCAATGAATAAGATAGGGCTATCAGGGTTTCCAAACCACCCTACAGGCGCTATGGCGTCTTTTCGTAGGGGACAGCTTGTACAGGCAGACAATTCTTTTGCTAATAGGTTTAATTGTTCTGATTTCATGAGTAAAGTTCACCTCGATGGGTTAATTATACAACTTTTTTAAAAAGACATTCTACCTTATTTGGTAGAATGTCTTTTTAAATATGCTTTATTCTATTCAAAAATATATTTGCAACAAGGCCGGTAAACAATCCTGTTGGAATTCCAATGGCTATTAATAGTGGTAAATAACTAAATACGGCAAGGGAATTCATTAGGTAAACAGCTGCTATAATCTGGCCGCAATTATGCGTAAAGGCGCCTAAAAGTCCAATACCTATGGGGGAAAACCATTTTCGTTCAATGGCAAGTGACATAAACACAAAACTAAGTGCTGCTCCGCCTAGCCCAATGAGAAAGCCAGGAGTAAAAAGTCCGGTGGACAAAAGACCTACTAAAAGAATGCGGGCTGAAAGGAATAGGCCGGCTTTATCAGTGCCGTAGAGAAAGAGAACGATAATGGTTAGCACATTTGCTAACCCTAGGCGCGCACCAGGTATGGGTAGCAAATATGGAAAAAGATTTTCGATAAGGCGCAAGGCAATAGCGGCTGCCAATAAAACGCTTAGTTGAGTTAACTCTTTGGTTGTTAATTTATCGTATGATGGCATCTATGGCGCTTTCCTTTCCCGGAGTTATTAAAGTTAGAAGCACTTCTTCCGGCAGGCAGACAATGGTCTGACCGGGACGAGTTATTTTCCCCTGATGAATGCATAATTTATCACGGCAGGGAGATGCGACAACATAAGCACCATCATTATCAACGTTTACTATCATTTTGCCATGTTCAGTGGGAATTTCAATTTCACTGGCTGTTTTTACATTTTGCAAATTTATTTTTTGAATGATTGTTTGCCCACGTTGAACGATGAGAATTTTAGCGTCAGTAGCTGGTGTATGTCCATGGAATAGATAGCCCATGCCGGCCATAAAGAATAAAAACAGCAAGAGTAAATAGTCGTTTTTTCGCATGAGCATACCTCCTTAATTCTCTTTAGTGAATGTTTTTTGCAGGCCCGGTGATACATATATTTCGCCTTGAGGATTTACGATAATAGCTTCTAATTGTGGAGTGTTTTCGACTACGGCAACGGCTTCATCATGTGGTAATATAAATAATAGAGTAGAGAAAAAATCTGCGGTTAGAGCTGAAGTAGAAACGGCGGTAGCACTAATTGAGTTGCGAGCAGGAGCTCCTGTTGCAGGGTCGATAATATGACAGTAACGTACGCCGTTCACTTCATAATAGCGTTGATAATCACCGGAAGTAGCAATGGCTTGTCCATTTTGCAAAGCCAAAACACCTAGTATTTTTTGAGGATTGCGCGGGTCTTGAATTCCGATACGCCAAGGGCTGCCGTCTTCTTTGGTACCAATAACTTTTATATTCCCTCCGGCGTTAATCAGAGCAGAAGTAACAGCCTTGTTTTTGGTAATAACGCTGGCGGCATAATCTACGGCGTAGCCTTTAGCAATAGCGCCTAAGTCTAAGGTGCTGCCGGAAGCTAGGGATACTGTATGATTGGTTTTATCCAGTGTGAATTTATCTCTGCCACATTTAGCTAAAGCCGTTTTGATTTCCTCATCGGTTGGAACGGTTTTGTTGTCACCGTGAGCACGCCATAGGTCAATTATAGGACCTAAAGATATTTCAATTGCACTATAAGGTTCTTCTTTACCCATGTTTATTAGTTTGTAGAGATGATCGCCTACTGTAAAAGCTCCCTGACCGTTATGATGGTTTAAGGCAAATAAATCGTTAGGGGCATGACTCGCATAGCGATCTGTTTCGTCTGCCACATCATTAAAGGCAATGAAGGCTTCATCAGTTGCAGATTTAAGTGAGGCCTGGTCTTTGCCGGTGGTAGAAATGCTGATAATGGTGTCCATGAGAAAACGGGTATCATTATAGGATTGTTGCTTAAAAAAGCAGCCCGTTGTTAACAGGCTGCTTACAATTAAGAGGTAAATTAGTAGTTTCTTCATTGAGCAGAACCACAACTACCGTTTAACGCACAACTGGCACAACCGGTTTTGCTTTCAGGTTTATCTAAAATCAAGGGTTTGCTGGTGTCAAGAGGCTCTACTTTGTGTATGCATTTTCGAGGACATTTGCTAACGCAGATACCACACGCTATGCATTTTTCATAGTCAATTACAGGCAAGCTTCCATTAGGTCCGTCTTCCAAGGTAATTGCTTGTTGAGGACAAGATTTAACGCAGATACCGCAACTTATGCAGGAAACTTTGCAGTTGACCATAGCGGCTTTTCCCTTATCTCTGTTATTACACATTATATGTATTTTATCACCAGCATCCGCTAAATACAGAACAAGTTGCGGGCACTGTTTTACACATATACCACAACCTACGCATTTTGTATAATCAAACTGTGGTAATCCATTCTCACCCATGGTTATGGCATGAAATGGACAGGCTTTTTCGCAAGAGCCAAAACCCAAGCAACCAAAATTACATTTACCTGGACCACCGAAGTTTTTAGCAACAACATGGCAATCAGGAATTCCTTCATAAGCAATAGTTCTTGGTGCATTAGTCTTACAACCATTACAAGCCAAACGAGCTATCTTACGAACTACAGGACCTGAGCTATCTGTTGTTTTCCCCATAATAGCATTAATTGCTTTTTGGTTATCAACAGGACAGGCCATACATTTGGCTGCGTCAGGAGCTTCACCGCTAACAATGGCTTCAGCCATGTTACTACAACCGGCAAAACCACAGGAGCCACAATTTGCTCCAGGCAAAAGGGCAGCTATTTCATCAATTCGTGGGTCGGTGTCCACGGCAAACTTACGACCGGCAATTGCTAAAACGAGACCGAAGACTCCGCCTAAAACAGCGACCAGAATGACAGCATTTTGCATATTATGTCAGCTCCTCAATCAGTGTATGCCACTCATACCCATAAGGGCGATGGACATACAACTGGCAGTGATTAAAGCAATAGGTAAATTTCTCATGCACTGGGGCATTTCAGGCCCTTCCAGGCGTTCTCTTAAGCAGGAGAAAAGTACGATCGCCATAGTATAACCAGCGGCTGTTCCTATGGCATTGGTAATGGATTGTGCAAAGGTATAATCTCTTTGCACGTTAATTAAAGCAATACCCAAGATAGCACAGTTTGTAGTAATCAAAGGAAGAAATACACCCATAGCTTTATGTAAAGTGGGCATGTTCTTTTTCATAAACATTTCTACTAGCTGTACCAAGGTAGCGATAGATAAAATAAAAACTAAAGTTTTCAAATAAACTAAATCATAAGGAACTAAGAATAGATAGTAGATAACCCAAGATAAAATGGTTGCTAAAATCATAACAAAAGCAACGGCGGCACTCATACCTAAAGAGTTTTTAAGGCTCTTGGAAACGCCCAAGAAAGAACATAGTCCCAAAAACTGAGACAAGATAATATTTGTTACAAAAATGGCACTAAATATGATACCAAAGGTACTATCCATGACGCACCTCGTTTCTTTGACGTAGATAATTTACGGCAGCGAAGACAAAGCCCATGGTGATGAAGGCACCTGCCGGTAAAATTAAAATTAGCATAGGCTGGTATGCGGCACCTAAAACAGGAATTCCTAATAGTTTGCCGGTTCCTAAAAGTTCACGGAAGGTGGCAATAATTGTTAGGGCCAAAGTAAAACCAATGCCCATTCCAACTGCATCTTGCAAAGAAGACCATAGGCCATGTTTACTGGCAAAAGCTTCTGCACGTCCCAAAATAATACAGTTAACAACAATCAAGGGGATAAAGATACCTAGTGCTGCATAAATGTCGGGAACGAAGGCCTCCATAAGCATTTCAATAACGGTAACCAAAGAAGCAATAACAACTATGTAACTAGGAATACGAACTTGTTCGGGAATAAAAGATTTAATTGCCGATATTATTAGGTTAGAGCCAATGAGAACCATAGTGAAGGCAGCACCCATACCAAGCGCGTTAGTGAGGGATCCGGTTGTTGCCAATGAAGGACAGACTCCCAAGAGCTGGACAAAAAGTGGATTTTCTTTGATAATGCCTTTAGTTAATTCTTTTAGCATAATTATCAGCCCTTTCCTTGAGAATAAGTCTTCATGTAATGGTCACGAGCCTCGTTTACACCTTTAACAACGGCTCTAGAAGTAATTGTAGCTGCCGTAATTGCTTGTATTTCTTCGCCCTTAGCTTGTTTAGAAACCTCCAAAGGTGATTTCAAGTTTTTGCCGGCAAATTGATCAGAAAATTGTGGTTCTGTGCTCTTAGCTCCCAAACCCGGAGTTTCATTTTGTTTTAACACTTTAATACCTGTGAGTTTTGCGTCAGGGCTTGAGATGCCGACCATAATGGTAAGTTCGCCACCATAGCCACTGGGAGTAACGGTATAAATATAACCGTTGACTTTACCGCCTTCTTTAGAACACTTGATATCTTGAATGATGCCCCCGGGAGCTTTTTCCTGTGTTAAATCTCCTAGTTGAGGAAAGACTTGTTTATAAGATGCCTTTACATCGGCAGCGGCGCGGGCCGCAATAGTATCTTTGGTAAGACCATAGGCACCTGCTACAAGAGCCGTACAAATCGCACAAAGAATTAACAGCGTAAGAGTGAGCTTAGAAATAAACTTGTTCATTTCTTAGCACCTCCTCCAAATGAAATATTGCAAACATATTTATCAATTAGAGGAGTAACCATGTTCATCATAAGAATAGAATAGCATACGCCTTCTACATAACTACCACGTAGACGAATAAGCGCAGTTAAAACACCTAAACCAATAGCATAAATTATACGTCCACGCTTGGTAATAGGTGAGGTAACCCAGTCAGTAGCCATGAAGAAAGAACCAATCATAAGTCCGCCGGCCAGTAGGTGGTAAAGAGGGAAAATACTATCATATCCACGGACACCGCCGTAAATACCGGTAATAACGGCAACAGTTGCTAAATAAAAGAACGGGATTCGCCAATCAACGTGTCCACGCCAAATTAAGAATAAGCCACCGACTAAAAGAGCCGGGACGCAAGTCTCGCCTAAGGAACCGCCAACGTTGCCAATGAACAAATTCCATAGGGAGGGAAGTTGATTGGTAGCTTGTTGACCTGTTTGCCAAAGGGATTCTGCAATGCGCATGGAAACTAATGGTGTAGCACTAGATACCGCGTCAGATTTCATGGTAGCACTGGTAACTGCATTAAGAGTAGTACTTGCTGTTACCGGTAATAACCAAGTTGTCATTTGCTGAGGGTAAGAAGCCAGTAAAATTGCCCGGCCTAGGTGAGCTGGGTTAAAAACGTTGCAACCCAAGCCACCGAAAACCATTTTACCAATAACGATAGCAAAAAAGCTGCCCATAATTGCTAGACTAATAGGAAATGATGGAGGTAAACATAATGCTAATAAAAGTCCGGTTAATGCAGCGCTGCAGTCATAAGTAGTAATTGGCCGATTCATAAGTTTTTGACAAATGGCCTCAAAAACCATAGCAGAGATAACGCAGGCTAATATTACAGATAATGCACTCATGCGAAAATAGTAAAAAGAGGCAAGAACAGCTGGCACTAGTGCCAGTATAACTTCCCGCATAGCAGCGGGAACTGTGTGACCACTATGAATATGTGGTGATGAGGAAAGGAGAACCAAGGGAGTAGAGGGTTCTTTTATAGGTTCCATAATTTATTTAGTCCTTCCGCTTAAAAATTATTTTTTAATTACATAGAAGGGGTTGCAACCGCCTTCACCTTTGCCACCGATGAATTGTTTGCCCATACGGATGTACTGAACTAATGGTATGTGTGCAGGGCATTCAAAGGCACATGACCCGCATTCTATGCAGGCATGAATGGAAGATGATGCTGCACTGTCCCAGTTTCTTTGCTTTACGGATTGAACAATTACGGTAGGTTCCAAAAACATGGGGCAGACATCTACACAATGTCCACAACGTACACAAGTTTGCTCTTGAGGAACATGAGCAAATGGTGAGTCATAGTTAAATAGGAGCAGACTGCCTGATCCTTTGATAATAGGGAAGTCAAGAGAATTAACGGCAAAACCCATCATAGGACCGCCGGAAATAATCCGTGCTAAGTCACCTTTGTAGCCATGGGCAGCTTTTTCTACTAGATCACTATAAAGTGTGCCTAGACGTACTAGATAGTTGCCGGGATTATTTACAGCATTGCCACTGACAGTAACAACTCTTTCTATAAGTGGCATATTATCTTTAACAGCTCGAGCAGTAGCAACAGCGGTTGCTACATTATCTACTACGACGCCAACTGCAGCAGGAAGGCCACGATCAGGAATCGTCCTGCCTGTAGAAGCATAAACCAACTGTTTTTCAGAACCTTGAGGATATTTTTCCGCACAGGTTAAAACTTCAATTCCAGGTTCGTTTTCTACAAGCTTGCTCATTAGTGAAATTGCGTCAGGTTTATTGTCTTCAATAGCAATAATACCTTTTTTAGCTCCTGAAGCCAACATAAAGTACTTAAGCCCTTGAATGATTTCCGAAGGGTATTCAAGCAATACCCTATGATCAGAAGTTACATACGGTTCGCATTCTATTCCATTTAAAATGATAGTATCAATAGCCGGGCAATCTTTAGGTGGAGCATATTTAACATGGGTTGGAAAAGTAGCACCACCCATACCTACGATGCCTTTTTCCTGGAGCTGCTTCCGAATTAAGTCGGGAGTGATTTCATTTTCGCTGCGTGGTACGATTTCTTCCGATATTGTGTCAAGACCATCATTTTTGATGACGATACAATTGGAAGTCATACCATTTGGCAAATAACGTTTTTGAAAACCTGTGACCATACCGCTGACGCTGGCATGAATGTTACTGCTTACAAAACCACACGCAGTAGCGATTACCTGTCCCATTTTAACTTTGTCTCCAAGCTTTACTATGGGCTGCGCAGGAGCGCCAATGTGCATAGAAAGGGGAAGATAAACAAAATCGGGGGCAGCACATTTAGCTATTTTTAGTCCATCTGTTAAAGACTTGTTTGGAGGAATGTGAATACCATCAAGAAAAGTTGCTTTTTGGGAAGACATTAAATTCACCTCTATCTTTGTTGGAAATTGTGTCAACTTTTAGTACAATTTATTATATAATGTAGAAATATAAAAAACAAGAGATAATGCCCGTATGTTGCAAAGTACGATTTTATTTTAGAAAATTTTTAAAAAGTTTACAAATTTTACTGTAAATTTATGTAAAATATATTATAATAATCAGTAGAAAATGTATTATTATTTTGTATTTTAAATTAAAACGCAAAAAACTGTAATGGGTTTAATTAGGAGGTAACTATGTTTTTTGACACTTATGAAACACCTGTTTTCCGGCCACCTAGTGAAGCACGCAGTTTTATATTGCGCGTGACTCGTGGTTGTGCTCATAACAAGTGTACTTATTGCAATATGTATCGCGGCGTGCAGTTTATGATGTGCTCGGATGAAGATATTTCGAAACAGATTGCTTTGGCGGCTCATTATGGAAAAGAAAGCGTGAAGCGCATTTTTTTGGCCGACGGAGATGCCTTGGTAGTTTCTACGGATAAATTATTAAAAATTTTACATGTCTTGTATGAAACCTTTCCAAATTTGCAAAGGGTGTCTTCCTATTCGGCACCTCAAGATATTTTACACAAATCTGTAGAAGAACTTATACAATTAAAAGAAGCGGGATTAAAGCTGCTATATTATGGAATGGAAAGTGGCGATGATATTGTTTTAAGAGCTGTTAAGAAAGGCGTAACAGGAGCGGAAGCCATCGAAGCAGGTAGAAGGGTAACGGCTTCAGGCATAAAATTGTCACTTATGATTATATGTGGGTTGGCTGGTTCTAAGGGGAGCAAGCGCCACGCCGAAGAAACGGCTAAAGCGATTAATATTATTCAACCTAATATGTTAAGCGCCTTGTGTTTGATGCTTTATCGCGGCAGCGAATTGTTAGATCAGTATGAGCGAGGTGAGTTTGATCCTTTATCTCCTGCGGGCATTATGCGGGAAATGCACAGTATTATTTCCAGGGTGGAGATAAGTAATGGGCATCATTGTTTATTTCGTAGCAATCATGTTTCCAATTATGTGCAATTAGCAGGCACTTTGCCTAAGGATAAAGCAATGTTGTTAGCTGAAATGGAATTTGCTATTGAGAAGCTTGATAAGCAAAAAGACTGGGATGTTTATAATAATACCAGCTATTAATTTTTGGAGGACTAAAATGAAATTACGCGTGAAGCTGATTGCTTTTTTCCTTTTGCTTTTGGGTTTTATGCCACAAATAGTGTGGGCAGCGACACCGCTAAAAATTGGCGACAAAGGGTGGAAAGTAAAAACCGTTCAGATGAAGCTTAATATCATAGGCATGCGCACACCGGAAACCGGAAAGTTTTCTAAAGAGCTGGCAATGTTGGTAAAAAAATTTCAACGCAATAATAGACTGCGACCCAGTGGACAAGTTGATGATAATACTTATCACGCTATTCTTAATGCGGCATTTGCCAAAGAAGGCATTCCCGGTGTAAGTCCATCTGCACTGGTGAATACCGCGGCTAGATACAAAGGGGTCCCGTATGTTTTTGGTGGGACCACGCCAAAAGGTTTTGACTGTTCAGGTTATGTGCAATATGTTTTTAAGCAACACCGGGCTATTTTACCGCGAACAGCGGATGTACAGTTTAAAAATGGTATGTTTGTTACACAAAGTGCACTGCAAGTAGGAGACTTAGTTTTCTTTTCTACTTACGAACCCGGGGCTTCTCATGTCGGTATATATGCCGGTAATGGTAAGTTTTGGAGTGCTACTTCATCTCATGGGGTTGCGCTTTGTTCGCTAAAGGACAGCTATTGGAGCAAACGGTATTATGGCGGACGACGAGTTTTAACTCAAGTTAAAAACCAAAGGTAGTAAAAAATGTTTTTAGGAGGACGCTTATGATTAGGGAGAAACGCAATAAAGAAAAATTAGCAGGTTACTACAAAAAATTTATGGAAGAGGGTATTTTGGACCCCAATGTTCATCCATGGGTTGCAGAGTCCTGGCAACGTTGCGCAGCACGTAAATTACCTCATGAGACTATGCCTAAAGTGCATAAGCTGAGTAAGACAGCGGTAGTAGAACATCAAAAAATTCATGAGGACATTATTAATTATACTGATGGTCTTTTTGAGCAGAACAAACAGCATTTTAATATGCATAATTTAAGTATGCTTCTTGTTGATGATAGGGGCTATGTTATAAAAAACTATGCACTGCCCTTTTTCCAAAGAAGTATTGAAGATATTCAAGGTATGCGTGTGTTAGAAGAAGATATTGGTACTTCTAGTATTAGTGTAGCAAGAAGTCATAACGTCCCCTTTTTAATGTTCGGTCCTGAAATGTGGATTAAAGAATGTCACTCAGGTGATGCCTGTAGTGCTCCTATTAACGTAGGGGGAAAAACTCGTTATATTCTTGCTTTCTTTTCCTTAGATCAAAATGATCTTCCTTATGACATTTTGTTATCCTTACTTATGACTATGAAATATTCTTTAGAGCAATTTTTAGTAATGCTTGAATACTGGAATATTTATAAGTTGATGACGGAAGAGTTACCTGTAACTGTTTATTGGCTTGATGAAAAGGGCGAAATTCGTTATTGTAACGAGAATGGTAAAAAACGCTTAGAGGGCAAAAAACGACTAGAAGAAGTATTCCTGAATTATGAACACATTCCTATTAAAAGGGCTCTTGAAGGTGGACCAACCATTCGTCGTGAAATTACTTGGATTACGCAGGATAGAACTTATGAAGATGTTACTACGGTGCTGCCGGTAAAAGTTGCAGGGCAAGTGCGTAGTGCTTTGATTTTGACAATGTCTATTGAAGACTTGAAAACAACTATTGCTCATGCCACGGGTTATAGTTCCCGCTATAGCTTGTATAGCATGGTTGGCAGCTCTACAGAATTTTTAGCATTGCAGCATAAAGCGGCTAGAATAGCGCGCAGCGATAACAATATATTGTTGCAGGGAGAGCCTGGTACAGGTAAACAACGCTTAGCTCATGGTATCCATCAGGCTAGCCCAAGAGCCGCGGCACCACTTATTTCCGTTCGTTGCTATGAAGGCCCGATGGAAGAGCTGGAAGAAGAATTCTTTGGGTCAGGGGATGCAGCTAGCCCGACTGCTGCAGGGAAGCTAGAGTTATCTTCAGGTGGTACGTTGTTTTTGGATGAAATTGAAAAACTTCCGGTAGCTATGGGTGATAAAGTTGCTAAAGCTTTGAGAGAAGGTTTGATTGATAAAACCACAGGAAAGAAAAAGAAGCTGAACGTAAGAATTATAGCGGCTTGTGATTCCAATCTAAAACGCTTGGCTGATAAGGGGCTATTCTCTAGAGGTTTATATAACTTAGTATTGGATACTTCTATGAGAGTTTTGCCTTTGCGTGAGCGTATTTCTGATGTGGAAGTTATTGCTAATCACATTTTGACAGAAATGGCCGCAAGGCATAATATGCCGGCGAAACATTTGTCCGCTGATGCATTAACATTACTTAACAATTGTAGTTGGCCGGGAAATATTAAACAATTACAGGGAGTTATTGAACAAGCTTTCTTCCATACTCCAGGTAGTATTATTGAAATGGATAATATTAAACTTCCGGGTGATAGAACCATGGAGAAGTCATGGAAGCATGATAAGGATGCTTTTATCGCAGCATGGAAATCAGCTGGCGGTAATATTAGTAAGTTGGCAGGAATGTTGGATGTGAGTCGTGTCACCTTGTACAGATATTTGAAAAAATATGATTTGGGTCCCCAAAACGGTAAATAAAATAATATAATATAGAGAGGGTTAAACCTCTCTATATTATTTTCCTAGGAGGAATAAAGTAGTGCGGTTGAGAAAAAAACCTTGGATGGCTAAAGCCCTTGCTGAATATTTGGGTAAGGAGATTATTGCCGAGGATATAGATAAAAATAAAGGCAAGTGGCAAGAGTTAGTAGGAGGTAAATCACTTGCTCTGGAAATAGGGTGTGGCAAAGGTAAGTTCATTAATGGTATGGCGCAGCTATATCCGGAAATGGGCTTCGTAGGTATTGAGACTCAATTGGATATTTGCTACTATCCTGCACGTCAAGTAAGAGAAAATAAGCTTACAAACGTGAAAATAATTGGTGGTGATGCGGCTTATCTCACTCAGTGGTTTTTGCCAGGGGAAGTACAAATGATTTATTTGAATTTCAGTGATCCTTGGCCTAAGGCTCGCCATAGCAAGAGGCGTTTGACTTACAGAGATTTTTTGTTGCAGTACAAAACTATTTTGGCACCAGGTGGTCATTTACGGTTTAAAACTGACAATAAGGACCTTTTCGATTTTTCCGTAGAAGAATTCAAAGCTTTTGGTTTGCAGATAATTGCACTAAGTTATGATTTGCACAATTCGGAATATGAAAATGCAATACAAACGGAATACGAAGAAAAGTTTAGCGCTAAGGGTAACAAGATAATTTTTTGTGAGGTAGTTTTTTAGAAACCATGAGGTGCAAGAATGCAAAAACGGTTTTTGATTTGGGATAATCCCAGGGACGCTGTTTTAACTATAGTTTTATGTTTAATGTTCATTGGCTGCGTTAATGTTTTTAGTGCAAGTTTTGTTAGTGCTAAGGCCATGTTTGGGACCGGATATTACTACCTTTATAGATACGCTCTGTTTGGCTTTTTAGGTCTGATTTCCCTAGTAGTTGTTGGGTGGAAGATAAATTACCGTGTTTGGCTTAAATACCGAACTCCCATTTTTTATTTGTTTTTTGTATTGCTGTTGTGTGTAGATTTATTTGGAATTACGACTAAAGGTGCCCAAAGATGGTTAGTAATTGCTGGGTTTTCTTTTCAACCCTCGGAATTTGTTAAATTAGCCGTTATCATTATGGGAGCTGGTTCTCTAGGGTCCTTAATGCATAAGGGTAAGGTTCCTGATTTATTACAGTTCCCTGTTAATTTAGCGTTCATACAATCGGTTGTTTTAGCGGGAATGGTATTAATACAACCGGATATGGGTACCGCGGCAATAATCTTAGCGTTGATGATTGTTCTTTATGTTATTGCCGGGTTGCCACTTAAAGAATTGGGAATGTTGGCGAGTATTTGTGCAACAGGAGTTGTTGTCATGATTGCGGTCGCTCCCTATAGATTGTCTCGTATTTTAATTTGGTTAGACCCTTGGCGCGATGCTCAAGGATCGGGTTATCAGTCAGTACAATCTTTTGTTTCTATTGGTAGTGGTGGTTGGCTGGGAAGCCATTTTGGTATGGGAACAGGCAAGTTTTTCTTTTTGCCTGAAGCACACACTGATTTTGCTTTTGCTATTTTTTGCCAAGAGTGGGGCTTTTTTGGCGCTCTGGGGTTGTTGTTTTTATTTTTGGTTTTGGCAAAGGCTATTTATACAATTGGGCAGAATACTACGGACGAAAAAGGATTTCTCTTAGTTACAGGAATTAACTTTTTGGTTGTAGGGCAGGCTATTGCCAATATGGCCATGGTTTGCGGTATATTGCCTGTTATTGGTGTCCCTCTTTCTTTTATTAGTTATGGAGGAACGTCTTTAATAGCCACTTTAGGGGCTGTGGGACTAGTGGTTGCTGTTTATAATGACGAAGTTAAAAAGAGTAAATTGCAAAACACTCAAGTTAAAACTTTCTCGCCCAAAGGCGGGCGTTCCTGGCCTTCTCGGGCTAACCCGCGGGGGAGGCGAAAATGATTTCACAAAATAAGTTCGATTTAAAAGAAAGCAAAAAACGTACAGGCATTATAGGGGTATTAATCTTATTTTTTATAGTGGGTATTGTTACCCGTTTGTTTTGGCTGCAAATAATACGAGGTACAGCTTTAGCTAAAGAAGCTAAGGAACAAATTGCAGGGGAGAATATTGAACTCTCACCAAGAGGCAGTATTCTTGACAGAAATGGTGAAGATTTAGCCGTTAGCATTATTAGTAAATCTCTTTATGTGAATCCCCAAGAAATGGACGATGATCCTGACAAATGGGCACGGGGGAAGCAACCAAATAGAAACCCTAGAGAAGTAGCGGCAGATTTATTGGCCCCAATTTTGAATATCAAAAGGGAAGAATTATTGCAAGAGTTTAATGATCGAGACAGATGTTTTATCTGGGTGCAGAGAACCATGGAACCAAATGTGGCTGTAGAAGTTATCCGAGTTTTAAAAGAAAATAATATAAGTGGCTTTCATTTTCAAGACGAAAGTAAACGTTACTATACAAAAAATAATTTAGCGGCTCAAATATTGGGCTTTGTTGGCACAGATGATAAAGGACTTGAGGGCGTAGAAGCCTCATTGGACAAATTGATTAAAGGTAAAGAGACTAAAAAAGGTATTTTTTTTGATGCTCGTGGTAATCTTATGGGCGAATCAGGAATGAATGCTGTTCAAGGGCCAAAAATGAATACGGTGTATTTGACTTTAGACAGTAATATGCAATTTATTTTAGAAAAAAGTTTAGATGAAGCTATTGCAAAAACTCATGCAATAAGTGCGGCAGCTATCCTTATGAATCCTAATACCGGTGAGATTTTGGGTATGGCATCTAGGCCTACTTTTGATCCTAATCATTTTGCTAAGTATTCTAGCAGGGAATATCTCAATCGTGGAGTTGGCATTATTTATGAACCGGGTTCTGTGTTTAAACCTATAATTGGCTGCGCAGGACTTATGGAACATGTTATTACACCAACAACGCCTTTTTATGATAGCGGTACCTTAGATGTTGGCGGGCGTTTGATTAAAAACTGGGATGATAAAGGGCTAGGCAATATTACTTTTACAGATGTTATTAAATTCTCGGTTAATACAGGCATGGCTCACTTGGGTCTCACATTAGGGGGAGAAAAAGAAACAGAATATGCCAAAAAATTCGGGTTCGGGACTGTTACCGGTAGCGATGTGCCGGGCGAAGAAGCCGGAATACTTTATAATCCTGAAGATATGGTAAAATCAGATGTGGCTACTATGGCTATAGGGCAGGGAATTGCTGTATCACCGTTACAAATGTTAAATGCTATTTGTGCTATTGCCAACGGTGGTGAATTGTTAAAGCCTTTTATAGTCAAGCAAGTCATGGCTCCCTCAGGCGAAGTGATTAAAGAGGGACATAAAGAAGTAGTAAGACGGGTAATTACAGAAGAAGTAGCCGCACAAATGCGTATCATGATGGAAAAAGAAGTGTCGGAAGGCGGCGGAAAAACAGCTCAAATCAAAGGCTATAAGATTGCGGGTAAAACAGGTACAGCAGAAAAATTAGCTGACGGAGGAGGGTATGCTGAAGGAGTTTATATTGCCTCTTTCGTGGGTTTTGTTCCGGCTGATAATCCTGATTATGCTATGCTTGTTGTATTGGATTCTCCTCAGGGAGCATTTTATGGTTCTCAGGTTGCGGCACCAATATTTAGAGATATTTTGCAACAAATTTTGGTTGCGAAAGGTATCCAGCCCAGTGATGCTACAGGGCTTCCTTCTGTAGAATCTATAGTATCTCATGACAAAGGCGAAAACAATTTGCCACAAATGATTATTTTGGATAATGGCAGAGTTAAAATACCGAATTTTGCAGGTCTGAATATGCGGCAGGTAGCTGAGCTTATTCAACAAGGACGATTAGCTTTAGTGCCACATGGCAGCGGGATATCTTTTAGACAAACACCTGAACCGGGTACTATTTTAAACAATGCCGACGTTGTGAATGTTTGGTTTAAATAATTTGTAAAAATGCTTGATAGTAGGCAGGAAATATGGCGAGATTAAGGAATATAATAAGCTAAGGGAAAGGTTCTAACATTTTAAGGAGGGTTATGATGTTAAGTGATATTCAAATTGCACAACAGGCAAAAATGTTGCCAATTACAGATGTGGCCAAAAAATTAGGTATTAGTGAAGAAAATATTGAAATGTATGGTAGGTACAAGGCAAAACTATCCTATGATTTAATTCGGTCTTTGGAAAGTAAAAAAGCTGGCAAGCTAGTTCTTGTTACTGCTATTACACCGACTCCTGCCGGCGAAGGAAAGTCCACTACTACCGTAGGCTTGGCTCAGGGACTTGCTAAAATTGGTGAAGATGTTATTGTGGCTTTGCGGGAACCATCTTTGGGACCTTGTATGGGTATAAAAGGTGGTGCTGCCGGAGGGGGATATTCTCAGGTTGTGCCCATGGAAGATATAAATCTGCATTTTACCGGAGATTTTCATGCTATTACCTCTGCCCATATGTTACTTTCTGCCATGCTTGATAATCACGTGCAACAAGGCAATGAACTAAATATTGATCCTCGCCGTATTGTCTGGAAACGTGTTGTAGATATGAATGACCGTGAATTGCGCCAAATTGTGGTAGGTTTAGGTGGCAAGGCTCATGGGGTACCTCGTCAAGATGGGTTTGATATTACGGTAGCCTCTGAGGTTATGGCTATTTTATGTTTGTCTAACAGTTTAAATGATTTAAAGCAAAGACTAAGCAAGATAATTGTAGCCTATGATTATGCTGGAACACCAATAACGGCAGGTCAGATTCATGCACAGGGAGCGATGGCGGCATTGTTAAAAGATGCAATCAAACCCAATTTAGTGCAGACTATTGAAAACGTGCCGGCAATTATTCATGGTGGTCCTTTTGCTAACATAGCCCATGGTTGTAACAGTGTAATGGCAACTAAAGCTGCTATGAAATTAGCCAAATATACAGTTACAGAAGCAGGTTTTGGTGCTGATCTTGGTGCTGAAAAATTCTTTGATATTAAATGTCGCTATGCAGGGTTAAAGCCTAATGCAGTTGTTTTGGTAGCAACAGTTAGAGCTCTTAAGATGCATGGAGGAGTTCCTAAAACGGAATTAACCAAACCTAATGTTGCTGCTTTGAAAATAGGAATTGTTAATTTAGAGAAGCATATTGAAAATTTAAAGAAATATAAAGTTCCTGTAGTTGTAGCCATTAATATTTTTGCTAATGATACTAAGGAAGAATTAGAAACTATTCGTGCTTATTGTGCTAAGCATGGCGTTAACGTAGCGCTATCAGATGTTTTTGCCAAGGGCGGTGAAGGTGGTAAAGCTTTAGCACAAGAGGTTGTGCGCTTAGTAGAAGCAGGTACTGCTAAATTCAAACCGCTTTATCCTGATAAAATGAGTTTGAAGAAAAAAATTGAAACCATTGCCAAAGAAATTTATGGAGCAGATGGTGTAGAATATGAAAAAGCGGCTGATACGGCTTTGGCAGATTTTGAGAAATTAGGCTATGGTAATCTTCCGGTGTGCATGGCTAAAACCCAGTACTCCTTGTCTGATAATCCATTGCTTTTAGGGCGTCCAAAAGGATTTAATATTACGGTAACGAATGCACGCATCTCGGCAGGAGCTGGTTTTATAGTAGTTTTGACCGGAGACATTATGACTATGCCAGGACTTCCTAAACGTCCTGCGGCAGAGAAGATTGACGTGGATGATAATGGCGTAATTTCAGGGCTGTTCTAATGGAAAAGCTTATAATGTTCGGGAAACCGGTTGCCGACGCAGTAAAGGAAAATGTAGCAAAAAAAATTGCCGCTGCCAAAATGCGTGGTGAGATTGTTGGTCTTGCTATTGTACTGGTGGAAGGCGATGCTGCTTCTGCTGTATATACTAAACGTTTAGTTAAGTTGGCTGAAAGTCTAGGAGCACAGGTGCATTTGGTAGCAATGCCGGCCGATGTAGAACAAGTAGAGGTACTAAAAGCTGTTAGCCAACTAAATGCAGATGCTGATATAAAGGGCATTTTGCCTATGATGCCGCTGCCAAAGCACCTAGATGCACAAGAAATATGTGCCTTAATAGACCCAAATAAAGATATGGATTGTCTTAGCCCTCTAAACGCCGGTGAGTTTTATTTGGGTACTAACCCATGGGCACCATGTACTCCGCGAGCTTGTATGGCCGCGCTAAATTATTATAATATTGATTTAAAGGGTAAAAAGGCAGTTGTTTTAGGCCGTAGTAACGTAGTAGGCAAGCCTGTAGCGCTATTGCTCTTACAAAAACATGCTACGGTTACTATTTGTCATTCCCGTACTGTTAATTTACCGCTTATTTTGCGGGATGCTGACATTATTGTGGCGGCTATTGGTGTACCGAATTTTGTTAAACCGGACATGGTGAAAGAAGGTTCAGTTATTATAGATGTAGGTATTAATGCTACTGATGAAGGTATCGTTGGTGATGTGGAAGAAACTTCAAATGCTAAAGCGAGTGCTTTCACACCGGTTCCTGGCGGTATTGGCGTAATTTCTAATGCTATGGTTATGGAAACCTTGACCAAAAATTTATAGTATGAAGGGTTAAAATTATAAAGACGCTGCAATATACGTTAGTATATTGCAGCGTCTTTTGTTTGTAGCAAAAAGATTTTAGCCTAGAATTTTTTTCAAATCTTTCTCAGGTGTAGAAATAGGGGAAATATTGTAATTTTCTACTAAGAACTTCAAAATATTGGGTGAGAGAAAGGCTGGAAGAGTTGGACCAAGGTAAATGTTTTTTACACCAAGGTGTAGAAGTGTTAGCAAAATACAAACTGCTTTTTGTTCATACCAAGAAAGTATAAAAGACAAAGGTAATTCATTTACAGTGCAATTGAACGCCTCAGACAAAGCTACGGCTACTTTAATTGCTCCATAGGCGTCATTGCATTGGCCCATATCCATAATGCGTGGAAGTCCGCCAATGGTCCCAAGATCAAGATCATTAAAACGATATTTACCGCAAGCAAGAGTCAAAATGATAGAATCAGGCGGTGTTTGTTTAACAAAATCAGTATAGTAGTTGCGACCGGTTTTAGCACCATCACATCCACCAACTAGGAAAAAGTGCTTAATAGCACCGGTTTTTACAGCAGATACCACTTTGTCGGCAACACCAAGAATAGTACCATGGCCGAACCCTGTGGTAACGGTATTGCCTCCGTTAATTCCGGTAAATTCAGTATCTTCTGTATAGCCACCTAAGGCTAGCGCTTTGTCGATAACAGGTGTGAAATCTTTATTTTCTCCAATGTGGACAATTTCAGGATAGGATACTACTTCAGTTGTAAAAACACGGTCAGCGTAGCTTGGTCGAACCGGCATTAGGCAGTTGGTAGTAAATAAAATTGGTGCAGGAAGGTTGTCAAATTCCTTCTGTTGGTTTTGCCAAGCTGTACCAAAATTACCTTTTAGGTGAGGATATTTCTTTAATTCAGGATAAGCATGGGCAGGGAGCATTTCTCCATGAGTGTAAATATTAATACCTTTATTGGCAGTTTGTTCCAATAAAAGTTTTAAATCATAAAGATCATGACCGGTTATAACGATAAAGGGCCCTTTTTCTACAGTTAAAGGTACAGTAGTGGGGACGGGGATTCCAAAGCTATCAGTGTTTGCTCTATCAAGTAGGGCCATGCAGGTAAGATTGATTTCTCCGGTTCTCAAAACTAAGGGTAGCAAGCTTTCTACAGTGGCATTGGAATCGCTAATTGCACTCATGCCCTCATAGAAGAAGTTGTTAACTTGTTCATCTTTATAACCTAATACCATAGCGTGATAAGCGTAGGCAGCAACGCCGCGCAGACCAAATAATATAAGAGACTTTAAAGAGCGGATATCTTCTTGGTCATTCCATAAATTTTGCATGTCATAGTCAAGGCAAGTATTTGATAATTTTACTTTCTCTTTGGTTATTTCCTCAGTTAATTCATTAATAGTTTCGTTGTTAAAGTTAACATTGGTAATAGTTGTAAATAATCCAGATAACATGAGCTTGTCTGTAGTTGCAGTTGCAGAGGATTTTTTAACTGCGCAGGCTAAACCAATTAGGGCACCTGTTAATTTATCTTGTAAATTAGCGGTGTCAGATTTCTTGCCGCAGACACCGGCATTACCGGTGCATCCTGTACTCATTGCTGTTTGTTCACATTGAAAGCAAAACATTTTGTTCATAATAGACTCTCCTTTTATATAATTTGGGTTCAACGTTATAATAAAACGTTGCCCTAGGTGTACCGTTTTTAACTACTTGGACATAACTTATTCCAAGATATTGCCTTCTGTTGAAATTGTGATAACTTGCCAGGGAATAAATTTTCCGCTTTTTTGCAAGGCAGTTTTAGCCGCATTTTCTATGCCACCGCAGCAGGGAACTTCCATGCGAACTATTGTTAAACTCTTAATGTCATTATTAGAAAGTATTTCCGTTAGTTTATCACTGTAATCAACGGGATCTAGTTTAGGACAACCAATTAAAGTTATATGATTTTTAATAAAGCGTTGGTGAAAATTGTTATAGGCATAAGCAGAACAATCGGCGGCTATGAGTAAGTTAGCATTTTTAAAATAGGGGGCATTTACAGGCACTAATTGAATTTGCACCGGCCATTGTCTTAGTTGACTTTCTTCTGCTAGATTAGTTGAGAAGGTTGTTTTGGGGGCAAAGTTATGGTGCTCAAGGGTTTTTGACTGAGAGCCTGGACAACCGCAAGGAAGGGGTTCAGGTTGTTTTTGCAGTTTATTCTTTTCGACAGCTAGTTTGTCGTAGGCCTCAGCCTCACGTTCTACAAAAGTAATTGCGCCTGTGGGACAGGTGGGCAGACAGTCACCTAATCCATCACAATAGTCATCGCGTAACAGTTCGGCTTTTCCTTCTATCATGGCGATGGCTCCTTCATGGCAGGCCGCAGCACAAGCCCCGCAGCCGTTACATTTTTCTTTGTTAATTTCTATAATTTTCCTTTTCATAATAGTTTCCTCCTATGGATTAACTAGGTAAAATTCTTGACTTCTTGCTTGTATTGTACTATGCTCAAAGCAATAAGTATGTTGTAAAAACAACGAAAGAGGGAAAAAATGGAAAATTCTTTAAAAAGCATACAAAACACACCTCTTTTTAAAGGGATAAAAGCTGAGGCTATAAAAGAATTGCTAGATTATTTTGGCGTCGGCATCAAAGAATTCAAAAAAGGAGAATTCATTTATCATGTTGGCGAATGTGCTACAAATATGGGGTTGGTTCTCAACGGTAGTGTACATATTATAAAAGAGGATTTTTGGGGTAATCGGGATATCCTTGCTGAAGTTGGCGTTGGGGGTCTTTTTGCCGAAAATTATGCTTTCTTGGCTAACGTACCACTCGAGGTGAGTGCTATTACTATTGAACAAACAGAAATTTTATTTTTAGATGTGCGTAGGCTTATATCTGATGCGATAGGAAGCAGGGAAAGCAATTTAATATTGATCAAAAATCTTTTGGCAATTTTGGCACAGAAAAATTTAATGCTAACGCGAAAAATGGAATATCTTTCTCAGAGAACTACAAGAGAAAAATTACTATCATATTTATCAGCGGAATCGCAACGTCAAAAAAGCTCTCAATTTACTATTCCTTTTAACAGGCAGCAGCTGGCAGATTATTTATCTGTAGATCGTAGTGCACTTTCGGCATCACTTGGTAAATTGCGTGATGATGGCATATTGGAATTTAGTAAGAATAAGTTCGTCTTTAAATAACAAAAACGGTAATGTACTTTTAGTGTACATTACCGTTTTTGTTTCCAATATTAATCAAGCCATTTAAAGCGTTCTGCAAAAATTTTCTTTGGTAATTTGTGATAATTCTCTAATGAATATTTAAAAAGCTTCATGTTTTCCTGGCCCATAACGACTCCCATATAAATTCTCGGTATAGAATAACGCGCTTCTTGATCTAAAAGACCTAAGTCAGAAACAGAAAAAGCTAAAACATAATCAGCTTTTTTTACAAGTTTTAGCAAATCTTTATCATAATAACCAACAGGGAAGGCAAAAGCTTTACAGGGTTTTCCTGTTAAATCCTCAATGTATTTTTTCGATTCGAAATATTCATTGGCTAATTGTAAAAGGGTGAGCTGGTGTGGCATAGAATGAGTGTTGGTATGAGAACCTATTGAAAACAAAGGATCATTGCTTAAAGCTTTAACTTGTTCTTTGGTTACATAGTCATATCTTGCCTTATGTTCATCAGGGGGAAGTTCTGTGCCAAGCAAATCCCTGATAACGAAAAAAACTGCGTGCATATTTCGTTTACGAAGTTCAGGAGCGGCATATTCATAGATTCCTGAATACCCGTCGTCAAAAGTAATTAAGACACTTTTTTCCGGAAAGGATTTTTTGTTTAGTACACAATCAATATATGTATCAAGGCTTAAGGTTTGGTAGCCATTATTCATTAGCCAGTTTAGCTGTTTCTTAAAATCTTCAGTTGAAACATCAAAGTTGTTGGACACTTGTGGACGAATATCATGATACATCAAAACCGGCGCAAACGCAGTGCGCTTTAATGGAGATAATTCTTCGCAAAAAGCATAATTGGTAAAAACACAAGTGAAGATTATTAATAAAAAAATTTTCTCCATCCTTAATAACACAGATAACGCCCCCATGAAATATACAAGTTTGAAATTATATGCTATATTTTATATTATAACATTTACAGACAAGTAGAGGATACTTTACGGGGGTGCTTAGTTAGATTCTCTAAAGGCTATATGTCTAGTGGCTCCGGCCCATTTATTTATTCTGAAGGAGCCTTTTAATGCTGCTGTCATAAACTTTTTTGTTAGTGCCATAGTTTCTTCCATACTCATGCCCTTTGCCAAACATGCTGTAATGGCGGCAGAGAATGTACACCCAGCACCATTGTTGAAGGCTCCGGGAATTTTTGGAGCGGTGCTAATGGTAAATTCTTTGCCATCGTAAAGTACATCTATAGCGTTTTCACCTGGTAAGCGTTCACCGGCTTTGATTACTACGAATTTTGCACCCATTTCAATAATACGTCCGGCTGCTTCTTTCATTTCATCCAAATTGCCTACAGAGGGCATATCGGTCAAATACGCGGCTTCTAATAGATTGGGGGTAATAACATCTGCACGGCTGACCAATAGCTTCTTGGTTGCTTCTGCTGCTTCTGGAACCATAATGGCATCAACACCTTTGCAAACCATAACAGGGTCTATTACAACATTTTTTAAATGATTTTTATCAATTGTTTTAGCTACAAGTTCTACCAAATCAGCACTGCCCAACATACCTGTTTTCATGGCATCAACACCAATTCCGTCTACGATAGTGCTTAATTGTTTTTCAATAACGTCTAGGGAAATAGGGAAAATATCATGTGACCAATTATTTTGAGGATTTTGTGCTACAATAACGGTCAGGGCTACCATACCATATACTCCCAATTCTTGCATTGTTTTTAAATCAGCTTCCATTCCAGCACCGCCGCTAGTATCAGAGCCGGCTATAGTCATTGCCTTATACATTGTATTATTCATCATATAACCTCATTTCTTATTATTACTGTCTCTAATTGTAGCAGTAAAAAAACAGCAATAAAAGGGACAGTTTATAGCGGTTTTAAAAAAAACTAACCTCTTTTTAAGGGAAATAAATTTGTTGTAAAATATTTCCCCAAAACAAATCAGTAGCGAGAAAAATATAGTTAAAATTTAATAATTATAGAATTTGGGGTGCAAATAATATGAAAGTAGTTAAGAGAACATTAGTTTTTATTGTCTTATTTATTTTTTTGACAGCTTCAGTTAGTGCACAATCACAACATTCCATGTATCAAATTTCTACAATAAATGCTTTAATGCAAGGCGTTTATGATGGCGACTTTACTGTTAAGGATTTGAAGCAACATGGTAATTTTGGTATTGGCACACTAAATCATTTGGACGGCGAAATGATTGCACTTGATGGGAATTTTTATCAGGTTAAATCTACGGGGGAAATAAAAGTGCTTAGTGGGGAAGCCAAAACTCCTTTTGCTAACGTTGTTAATTTTCGTACAGATAAGGTTGGACAAATTAAGACTGTGGTCAATTTTTCTGAATTAGAAAAAGCTTTAGATAATATTATTCAAGATAAAAACTATGTTTATGCTATACGTATTGATGGTATATTTACAGGAAAAACACGTAGTATAGGGGCTCAAAGTAAACCTTATCCATCATTGTCGGAAGCGGCAAAAAAACAGGTTGTTTTTGATATTATAAATACCAAAGGAACAATTGTCGGGTTTTGGTGTCCGGAATATGTAAGTGGTATAAACGTAAAAGGGTATCATTTACATTTTATTTCAGATGATAGAAAAAGTGGTGGACATATTTTAAGCGGTGGAATAACAGACGGAAAAGTACAAGTTTCCCGTATCAGTGATTTTAGAATGGTATTACCAAGTGGTACTGCTTTTCAAGCTGCTGAATTAAATAAAGATTATAGCAAAGAGCTGGCAGAGGTTGAAAAATCTAAATAAGTAGCAAATTGTAGCTAATAAACCATAAAACAACAAAGGCCCCTGCAACATTAACAATGCTGCAGGGGCCTTTTTGTGAAATCAAGTTGTGGGTAACAAGAGATGTTTAAATAAAAGTTCTAAGTCGTGTTTTACGGGTTCCACTGATTTTTCAATTTTCATTCGGAGTAAGCTCCCTTGCCAACAATCCCAAATTAGATCAGCTAAAAGCTCGGCTGGTAAGTCTTGTCTTACTTTGCCATATTGCTGGCCCAGCAGTATACGTTCAGCTAAAATGTTTTTGTACGCATTTACTGAGGTTTGTAATGCCGTGCGACATTTTTCGCTGGCATCACTGATTTCTGCTGCAAGATTACCTAGCAGACAACCTTTTTTTACTTCAGCACAACGATATTTTTCAGTAATTGCTAAAAAAGCTGAATTCAGAGCTTCATAAGAATTTTCTTTTTCGTTTGTCGTAGCTAGAAGGTCTTGCCAAATTTCCGTATTAAATTTAGTGTAATAGTTAATTACGGCTACACCAAAATCATCCTTGCTAGCAAAATAATTATAGAAGGAACCCTTGGGAATCCCGGCAGAGGTAGCAATTTCTTGAATACCGGTAGCATTGAAGCCCTTTTGTTCAAACAAGGACAAACCAACTTCCAATAACTCTTGCTTTGTTTGTTCCAAATCTGCACTTTTTTTTCTAGACATTGTTTATCCCTTCATATCTTAATAAGGTTTTTCAATAGTAAATAATACATATTATTAAGACAGCGTTTTTTCTGCACCCGGTTCAAAAGGAATTAGATCACTAATTCTATTTTCCCGTATTTTAGTAGCCCAAGCAGGATCTGCAAGTAGCGCTCTTCCCACAGCAACTAAATCAAATTCGCCTTTTTCCAATCTTTCTATAAGGGGCAAAATGCTAGTAGCTTTTGCACCTTTTCCCTCGGCAAAAAACTCTATGAAGTTGGTATCAAGACCAACGGAGCCAACAGTAATAGATGGTTTGCCTGTTATCTTTTTAGTCCATCCTGCCAAGTTTAAGGTAGAGCCATCAAATTCAGGTTCCCAATAGCGTCTAGTTGAGCAATGAAATATATCTACGCCGGCTTCAACTAGGGGAGCTAAGAATATTGACAATTCTTCAGGAGTATTTGCTAGTTTTGTTTGGTAACTTCCAGTTTTCCACTGAGAATACCGAAATATTATAGGGAAATCAGGGCCTACAGCTTTACGGCAGGCTTGTACTATTTCAACAGCAAACTGAGAACGAGCTCTCATATTGCCACCATATTTATCTTGACGGTGGTTTGTTTTTTCCCAAAAGAACTGATCAATTAAGTAACCGTGCGCGCCGTGAATTTCAATTCCATCAAACCCTAATTTTTTCGCATCAGCGGATGCTGTAGCAAAAGCTTCAATAATTTGTTCGATTTCCGCTATGGTCATAGGAGTTGTTACTTTTTCACCGGTCATTAAATCAATTCCTGAGGGACCAATAGGTGGAGCTTCAGGGTTTGGATTGTCCCCGTTAATTTTACGAGCAGTGCCTACATGCCATAACTGTGGAACTATTTTTCCACCTACCTTATGGACAGCTTTGACAACCTGAGACCAGCCATTTAGTGCTGCAGTACCATAAAAATTTGGCCGGTTCAATCCTTCGGCAGCAGCAGGATGATTGATTAAAGTTCCCTCAGTAATAATAAGGCCAACTTGATTTTCAGCACGTCTTTTATAATACTCGGCCACATTTTCTCCAGGGACGCCATTTGGTGAAAAGCCTCTGGTCATAGGAGCCATAACAATTCGATTTGCTAACTTCAAATTACCTACTGTTACAGGACTAAATAAAATGTTTAAGGGGTTATTGTTTTCTTTTACGTGATTTTCCATCATAAGGGCTCCTTTTATAAACTCAATTCTAATACTTTACCGGCAATTTCCGGTGTAACTTTTCCGCGTTCTCCCAGTTTAATCATTTTGTGTGCTTTTAGTCCTGCTATAATTTTTTCTATAACTTCTTGTCTTAATCCATAATCAGAAAAACGGGTTTTAATTCCCATGGCTTCGAAAAAGTCTTGTGTTTTCTCAATAGCTATGCTAATTCTTTCGCCATCTGACAGGTTTTTGGGGATATTCCAAATTCTATCGCTGTATTGAAGAAGTTTTTCGGTTTTATCTTTTTGCATAATTTTAAGCATAGAAGGCAACACGATTGCTAATGTTTGTGCGTGATCCAAACCATACAAAGCAGTAATTTCGTGCCCTATCATATGTGTTGACCAATCTTGAGGGACGCCGCTGCCAATTAGTCCATTTAAGGCTAATGTTGCTGTCCACATAATATTGGCACGCACGTCATAGTCTTCGGGGGTTTTTAAGGCTTTAGGACCTTCTTCAATTAAGGTTAAGAGTAAGCCTTCTGCAAAACGATCTTGCACTTTTCCTGCAACGGGATAGGTCATATATTGCTCCATTACGTGGACAAAGGCATCGACAACTCCGTTGGCAATTTGTTTTTTAGGCAAGGTATATGTATAAAGCGGATCAAGTATAGAAAATTTAGGGAATACGGCAGGATTTCTAAATGGTAATTTGGCATTTATAGCTCTTCTTGTTACCACAGCACCATTATTCATTTCTGATCCTGTTGCTGGCAGAGTTAAAACAGTCCCAAAAGGCAAGGCACTTATGATTGGGAGTTGTTCAACAACTAATTTCCAAGGATCGTCTTGAGTAAAGGGTACAGCCGCTGCTATGAATTTGGTGCCGTCGATAACGGAACCGCCACCAATTGCGAGTAGGAAATCATATTTTTCTTTGCGAATTAAGTCAACTGCCTGCATTAAGGTTTCGTATGTTGGGTTGGGTTCGATACCACCAAATTCGCCCAGTGTGTATTCTTGTAAGATCTCTTTAACTGTGTCTAATAAACCGGATTTCTTAACACTGCCACCGCCATAAATTAGCAAAACTTTGCTGTGGGAAGGAATCTCTTGGGGTAATTTTTTAATTTCACCTTTACCAAAGATGATTTTTGTTGGGTTTACAAATTGAAAATTGTTCATAAAATTCAACTCCTTTAAGTGTTTTTATTATTTATATTAAAAAAAGACATCTATTTGTTATTATTATACGACTGGTCATTTTAATTGTCAAGAAAATAAGAAAGCTAATAAAAGCAGGTCAATTTTCTTTAGAAAATTGACCTGCTTTTATTAGGATGCGCCTGTATAGTTACATAGTACAACTCTATTACGGCCTGATGTTTTAGCCTCGTATAACGCATTGTCAGCAGTTTTGATGCAGTTCATTACATTTAAAGTAGTGTCACAATTTGTTATAGCCAGTCCTAAACTAATAGTAACATAGGAAGAAACCAGAGATTTTTTATGTTCAATATGAAGATTCTCAACATCTCGTACGATTTTTTTGGCGAGAGATTCCATATCTTTTAAACTTCGTTCTGACAATAAACAAAGAAACTCGTCACCGCCATAGCGGGAAACAATATCAAATTTACCATGTATGTTTTTAGTTAAAACACCGGCAACTTTTTGTAGGCAAAGATCTCCTTGTAAATGTCCATAATAGTCATTAAATTCTTTGAATTGATCAATGTCTAACATTATAAATGACCATTGTCCTTGCTTATGAGCTAATTTGGGATGTTTAGTAAAAGCTATTTTATTAAAATAGCGGCGATTGACTAAGCCTGTCAATTCATCGGTGTCGCTTAAATGTTTAAGCTTTTTTATGACCTTTTCTAATTTTTTCCCTAGTTGTTTACGAGAATGGATATCTGTCAACATAACAAAAACTCCATCAAAATTTTTATTATCATCCATAATGGGTTTGGCGGAAATCAAACTCCAATGACCGGTGGCGTTTTTTGTCTTTAAAAATTTTTCGTAAGCAGCACCTTCACCTTGCATTCTTTTTTTTACTTGTAGTTCAAAGGATTTTAAATCTTTTTTAAACAGCAATGTTCTGAAATTTTTACCTAGCAAGTCATTGGCTGGGTAGCTTAGCATAGATTCCAACTTATTATTCACATATTCGATAATAAAGTTTTTATTTAATACCATAATACCTTCACTGGCTGTTTCCACAATAAAACGATAACGTGTTTCACTTTTTTTCATTTTTTCTTCAGCTATTTTTCGTTCTGTTATATCTGTGCCAATTGCAATAAATGCTACTACATTACCGGAAGCATCAAATTCAGGGACATAATCTACTTTTACCCAGCGTAAGCCAATAGGTACATTAAAGTAATACTCATAGGAAGTTTTCTCGCCTCTAAGGACAGCGGCAATATGCGGAAGCGCATTTTTATAATTTTCTTCGGAGAGGATATCATGCATAGTGG
>Ga0183100_1000305_pt1 | contig 50028 bp, 44 predicted proteins | sample Biomet2_FD_127789 | JGI IMG/M metagenome (GOLD analysis project Ga0183100, IMG submission 127789) | Microbial communities from bioreactor (seeded with anoxic lake sediment) at LBNL, California, USA - Biofuel metagenome 2 | ecosystem: Engineered > Bioreactor > Anaerobic > Unclassified ... | reverse complement strand
AGGCGGTGTGCCGGAGGACAAAGCCGCTGTGATGCGGGAGGCGCTGCGCCGCATGATAATGCGTTTAAAATGGAATCAGACAGTCTGCTTGGACTTGGCCTGCTTACGCAGCGCCTGAATGCCTTCCACCACCAGAACGACGGCCAGTACCACCAGAAGAACTGCCACGATGCCGCGGACGTAGAACCACACAACGCCCTCGCCGCCGGCCAGAATGCCCTTGAACTGGGAGCGGATGGTGAAGTACAGAGAAGTCAGCGTCACCACCAGCATAAAGAACATGGGCACATAGAACATCTTGTTGTTGCGGCCGATCTTACCCAGCCAGCAGCACACAGCCAGAAGACCCAGAGCCGCCAGCAGCTGGTTGGCAGCACCGAACAGAGCCCAGATCTTGGAGTAACCCGTCATGCCCAGCGCAATGCCCAGCACCACGGTGATGAGAGTGGCCACATAGGGGTTGGTCACCACTTTTTTCCAGCCACTGAGATCCTTCAGGCTTTCACCGGGATTCAGGAAGAACTCCTGGAACATATAGCGGGCCAGACGGGTGGCCGTATCCAGAGAAGTCAGGCAGAAAGCGGAAACCGCCAGCACCAGCATGGAGTACACCGCGTTGTAGGTGCCCGCGCCGAACAGCTTGGAAAACATGGAGGCAAGACCGGTGGCAAAGACCACGGTGGGGGTCACGGTGGTACCGGAGGAATACTCGGTCCAAATGTAAGCCACCGCGCAGACGGAGATCAGCGCCAGAGCGCACTCGATCAGCATGCCGCCGTAAGCAATGGGCTTGGCGTCCTTTTCCTGGTTGAGCTGCTTGGCTGTGGTACCGGAGCCGACCAGAGAGTGAAAGCCGGACACAGCACCGCAGGCAATGGTAACAAACAGAGCCGGGAACAAAAAGCCCAGGGAGTTGCCCGTGGGAGCCAGATTGTCATACCAGCCGGTGAAGGCAGGCATATCCACCGTTGGATGACAGCCGATGATACCCACCACAGCCAGGAGCATCATGCCGTACAGCAGGAAAGAGCTGAGGTAGTCACGGGGCTGGAGCAGGATCCACACAGGGGTAACAGAGGCGATCAGAATGTAGATGCCCACAATGATCATCCAGGTGGTACCGTTGAGGTACAGGGGGTGCCAGTTCAGGCCCACCACCATGCAGACCACGATGCCCACCACGCCGATGACGGTGGAAACGCCCAGAGGCGCGTTTCTGCGGTAAACAAAGAAACCGAACACGATGGCCATCAGAATGAACAAAATGGAGATGATGGCGGTGGAGGCGTTGGCGGCAGAGGCCACCTTATCCACCATACCGTCCACATAGGTGGCCTTGAAGGTGTTGGCCACGATGGAGGCAAAGGCCGCCACCACCAGGATCAGCGTCAGATAGGCAAAGATGATGAAAAGACGCTTGGCTCTGGTGCCGATGGCATCAGAGATAACTTCACCGATGGACTCACCCTTGTGACGGATGGAGGCGAACAGCGAGCCAAAGTCATGGACGCCGCCGAAGAAAATACCGCCGATGAGAATCCACAGCATCACGGGCACCCAGCCGAACACGGCGGCCTGAATGGGTCCGTTGATGGGGCCGGCACCGGCAATGGAGGAAAAGTGGTGGCCCATCAGCACGGGTGCCTTGGCGGGGCAATAATCCTTGCCATCCTCCAGTTCGTGGGCAGGGGTCACTTTGGAGTTGTCCACCCCCCATTTGTTGGCCAGCCATCTGCCGTAGAACACATAACCACAGACAAGAACGACGATACCAACGACGAGAAACAATGCAGCATTCATAAATCTTTCTCCCTTCTCTTAAAAATTTTTTTCGCTTTTTTATGAAACAGAGCTGTTTCCAACATCTGCGCTGCGCTTTTTCCACTGCTGTTTGCTGCCGCTTTTCCGGTGGGCAGTTCCACAAGAGCTGTGTGAAAGTCCATCCAGCCCCAATAAGACCACTTGAAATTTTTGTAAAGTCGGCATTTTTTCAAGGCCCTGCGCGCTTCCGGGTCGCAGGTGTCACAAATAAAAACCGCCGAAATGTAAGAATACATATGATCGGGGCCGGGCGTAATTTTTTTCATACCGCTTTGATGGGCCAGATCGCGGCAAGATTCGTAGACCTCTTTGGTCAGATGCGGCACACTGAACAAATACACATACTCGTGACTGTTGGCTTCCCATAGCTTTGCCTTCTTGGTCAGCACATACTTGGCTGAATGCACATGAAAATCGCACACGGCCGCCAAATAGTCACGGGGCTCATCGTACCGGGTCACATCAAAATACCCCTCATACCAGCCGCAAAGGCGGTCAATGGCTTCTGCGCGGGTCAACTGCTGCGTCACAGGAGCGCTCCTTTCTTACAAAGGGCAGAGCGCTTTCGGCGCCCTACACAAAAATACTAAAAGTATTGTAAAGAATTTGTTAATAATGCAAAAAGCAATCACAGCCAGCTCGCATCTCGGCCAAACCAATGATAAGCGGTCTTGCCAAGGCTTGGAGCAAGAGAACAAATGGCCTTCTCACAAAAATAAAAAACAGAATCTTAACGTTAATATATAAATAATATATGAAATATTAACGATGAGAATCGAAAAAAGAGCCCTTCTCCGATATAGGGAAGGAGTAAAGCTATCATACCCTGTATGAACACAGGAATCAAGAAACAAATGCGACAAATTTAGAAAATACTTTTTGTATATTATTCTATTGACTTTAGTGCTTGAAAGTGGTAAATCAGCAGTGCTGTAAAGTCCCGCCGCCGGAGCTTTTGCCTTTTCCGGCGCTGGTCAATCGTTTAAGCGGCTTTCCTCTTCTGTGGTTTTCTTCGGAAAACTGTCCCCTCCGCTTGAACATTGTGCGCCCACAGGCGGCTTTCCTCCTTTCCGGAAGGGCGCCTATGGTTTTTTATTACTGCCGAGGGAGAGAAGGGGGACTCAAAGCCAAATAAAGAAAAACAGCACAAAATGCGCCCCGAAAAAACAAAGCGCCCGGCGGAAAACACGCCGGACGCTTCAAGGTTCGATCCCAAGAGGGGGCTTTTCGCATTTGCGAAAAGCCGGGGGTAATATCAGCGATACACGTCGGCGTCAAAATCACGCACCCGCTCGCGGCGAGCGGTATCGTACACATACACGGCGTTGGTTTCAATAAAGGCAAGGCGCATGGCAAAATCCTTGGCCTCATCAATATCGTTGGTCTCAAAAAAGAGGCGGTACGCTTCCTCGGGCTCTTTTTCGTGCTTCTGCATGATTTGAAATCTCATGTCAAACTCCTTTGCGCGGTCCCGCCACTGCCGGGCCGCTTTTCTTTTGTCATAGAACCTATTATAAAGAGGAGCCGGACGAATTGCAATCCGGAAATAAAGAGTGAAAGAAACCCCGGAGAAAAGAAAAAATACTTTTCAAGAAAAGGGACAGGTTGTATAATAAACTGATATGTAAAAAATCAGAGGGGGAGATCACCATGGGAAAAATGGGATTTGACAACGAGAAGTACCTGTCTTTGCAGTCACAGCAAATCAAAGAACGGGTCAGCCAATTCGGCGGAAAGCTGTATCTGGAGTTTGGGGGAAAGCTGTTTGACGACTATCACGCCTCACGGGTGCTGCCAGGTTTTCAGCCGGACAGCAAGATCAGAATGCTGAAAATGCTGCAGTCCGATGTGGAAATTCTTGTCGCCATCTGCGCCGGGGACATCGAAAAGAACAAGATCCGCGGCGACCTGGGCATTTCCTACGATGAGGATGTGCTGCGCCTCATCGACATTTTCCGGGGACTGGGCTTCTATGTGGGCTCTGTGGTTATCACCCAGTATGCCGGTCAGCCTGCCGCCGAGGCGTTTATCAAGCGCCTGACGGCCCTGGGTGTACGCAGCTATCGCCACTATCCCATTGCGGGATATCCCTCGGACGTGGCCCACATCGTCAGCGACGAGGGCCTTGGCAAAAACGAATATATTGAGACGAGCCATTCTCTGATCGTGGTCACGGCGCCCGGCCCCGGCAGCGGCAAAATGGCCACCTGCCTCAGCCAGCTTTACCACGAACACAAACGGGGCATCCAGGCCGGCTATGCCAAGTACGAGACCTTCCCCATCTGGAATCTGCCGCTGAAGCACCCGGTGAACCTGGCCTATGAAGCCGCCACCGCCGACCTCAACGACGTCAACATGATCGACCCCTTCCACCTGGATGCCTATGGCACCACCACGGTGAACTACAACCGGGATGTGGAGATTTTTCCGGTTCTCAGCGCCATGTTTGAACGCATTCAGGGCTCGTCGCCCTACCGCTCGCCCACAGATATGGGCGTGAATATGGCGGGGTTCGGCATCGTGAATGACGAGGTCTGCCGGGAAGCTTCCAAAATGGAGATCCTGCGCCGTTACTACACGGGCCTTGTGGAAAGAGCGAGAGGCGCCTGCGACGAATCTGTGGTGCGGAAGCTGGAGCTGGTGATGCAGCAGGCCGGCGTGACCCCCGACATCTGCCCTGCCGTGAAAGCGTCTTTGGACAAGGCGCAGACCACCGGCGCTCCCGCCGGAGCCCTGGTGCTGCCTGACGGCTCCGTGGTCACGGGAAAGACTTCTTCTCTGATGGGCACCTCCGCCGCGCTGCTGCTCAACGCCATGAAAGCCGTGGGCGGCATTGACCAGGAGCTGAAGCTGATCTCGGCATCTGTCATCGAGCCCATCAGCCGGCTGAAAACGGAAAATCTGGGACACCACAACCCCCGTCTCCACTCCGACGAGGTGCTGGTGGCGCTGGCCATCAGCGCACTGACCAATCCGCTGGCGGAAATGGCACAGCAGCAGCTGGGAAAACTCCGGGGCTGCGACGCCCACTTCTCCGTTATTATCTCGGAAGAAGATGAAAAGCTCTATAAACGGCTGGGCATCAATGTCAGCTGCGAGCCTAAATACGAGACAAAACGCCTCTATCACCGATAAGGACAAAAAGACGGCCGTACCAATGTGCGGCCGCCTTTTAAACGAAAGGACAAGCGATGGAAACAATGATACAGACCCTAGCACGGGAGCTGGGACAAAAAGAAGCGTATGTGGCCAACGTGGTGCAGCTGCTGGATGAGGGCAATACCATTCCCTTTATCGCCCGCTACCGCAAAGAGCTCCACGGCGCGATGGATGATACCACGCTGCGGACCCTCTTTGACCGCCTGACATATCTGCGGAATTTGGAGACGCGGCGGCAGGAGGTCAAGTCCTCCATTGAAAATCAGGGCAAGCTGACAGACGAGCTTGCCGCGGCCATCGACAAGGCCGTGACACTTGCCGAGGTGGAGGATCTCTACCGCCCCTACAAGCAAAAACGCCGCACTCGTGCCACGGTGGCAAGGGAACGGGGGCTGGAGGGCCTGGCACAGGCGCTGTTGGAGCAGAAAAAGGATATGCTCGCGCCGGAAGAACTGGCGGTATCCTATGTGGATGCGGAAAAAGGCGTGGAAACCGCCGGAGACGCCCTTGCCGGCGCGTCGGACATCGTTGCGGAGATGGTGTCGGATGACGCCGCCATCCGCAAGGAACTGCGGGAGATGCTGATGAAACGGGGAACGCTGCGCACGCAGGCCGTCAAGGAAGAGGACTCGGTCTACCGGCTGTACTACGATTTCGCGCAGACAATGCCAAAGCTGGCGGGCCATCAGATCCTGGCCATCAACCGGGGAGAGAAGGAAGAGTGGCTGAAGGTCTCAGTGGAAACGGATCGGGAGAGCGCGCTGAAAGTAATGGAAAGCCATCTCCTCCGGGGCGACAGCCCGGCGGCGCTATTCCTGCGGGAGGCCATGACCGACGGTTTTGACCGACTGTTGTTTCCCTCCTTGGAGCGGGAGGTGCGCAGCCTTCTGACAGACAGTGCCTGCGAAGGCGCCATCCATATGTTCGCGCTGAACTTGAAGCCTCTTTTGATGCAGCCTCCTGTCAAGGGACACGTCACCATGGGTCTTGACCCCGGGTATGCCCACGGCTGCAAGGTGGCTGTCATCGACGGCACCGGCAAGGTGCTGGACACCACGGTGGTCTACCCCACCTACGGGCCTCGGCAAAAACAGGAGGCCATCACCAAGCTCTCCGCCATGATTTGCCGCCACGGCGTAGAACACATTGCCATTGGCAACGGCACGGCGTCTCGGGAGACGGAACAGATGGCGGTGGAGATGATCCACCAGCTGGGAGATACGGTCTCCTACATGATCGTCAACGAAGCGGGAGCGTCGGTGTACTCCGCGTCCCCACTGGCGGCCGAGGAGTTTCCTCAATTCGACGTGAACCTGCGCAGCGCCGTTTCCATTGCCCGCCGCCTGCAGGACCCTCTGGCGGAGCTGGTGAAGATCGACCCCAAGGCCATCGGTGTGGGGCAGTATCAGCACGATATGCCCGCCAAGAGGCTGGACGAGACGCTGGTCGGCGTGGTGGAGGACTGCGTCAACGCCGTGGGCGTGGACGTGAATACTGCCTCCCCCAGCCTGCTGGAGCGAGTGGCCGGACTCAACGGCACCACCGCCAGAAACGTGGTGAAATACCGGGAGGAGAACGGCACCTTTACCTCCCGCAAGCAGCTTTTAAAGGTACCCAAACTGGGCCCCAAAGCCTTTGAGCAGAGCGCAGGCTTTCTGCGCGTGCCGGAGAGCCGGCAGATCCTGGACAACACCGGCGTTCACCCGGAGTCTTACGAAGCGGCGGAAAAGCTGCTGGAACGCTGCGGCTATACCCTGGCCGACGTGGCAGAGAGGGATATCGGTCTTTTGGCCGCCAAGGTGAAGCTGGCGGGGGCGGAGAAGCTGGCAAAAGACATCGGCGTGGGCGTGCCCACCCTCAACGACGTGGTGAAAGAGCTGATGAAGCCCGGCCGCGACCCCCGGGATGAGCTGCCTGTGCCCATTCTCCGCACGGATGTGCTGGATATCAAGGACTTGAAGCCGGGGATGGTGCTCACCGGCACCGTCCGCAACGTCATCGATTTCGGCGTGTTTGTGGATATCGGTGTGCATCAGGATGGACTTGTCCACATCTCTCAGGTCTGCGACAAATTTATCAAGCACCCCTCGGAGATTGTGGCGGTGGGAGATGTGGTGAAAGTCGCGGTGCTGGAGGTAGATGAAAAAAAGCACCGTATTTCTCTTTCCATGCGTCAGGTGCCCAAGGAGTGAAACGAGGGCAGCGCCGATTGACTTTCATTGGGAATAAAAAAAAGACCCGCCGGAAGGCGGGCCTTTTTTATGGGTGTTCACCCGGCAGTTTTTCCAGAATTTCACTGGAAACCGACAGAAGCTCCGCCAGAAGCTGATTCTGGTAGGAGAGCGCAGAAGAAATATAATGCAGCGCGGCGGATTCCGGCGAAGAAGGGCTGCCCTCCACCGAATGAGTATACCGCCGCATAGGAGTCTCACCGGACTCCTTTGGCTCCTTTTTCATATCCTGCATGTATCCCGCTCCTATTCGCCTTTATACTTCCGACGGGTGGCCATTCCACCCCGGATATGCCGCTGAGCCTTGTTTTCCTCCAGAACTTCTTTAACTTGCAGATACAGCGGCCGGTTATAGAGGGGCAGCCGTTCCGACAAGTCTTTATGTACGGTTGACTTGCTAATACCATACTTTTTGGCCGCCGCACGGACGGTGGTTCGGTTCTCTATGATGTAAACGGCCAGTTCACAGGCCCGTTCCTCAATATTTCCTTTGATAAATCACCACTCCCAGATTGTTCTTCTGCAATCCATATATATGTGGTAAAAGCGAGTAAAAGTACGCCGCCCGCAGACTTTTCCGGCAGAGCGGCAAAAACGAAGGCCGCGCTTTGAGAATTTCTGGACAGCGGCTGGTAACGCACATGCCGGTATAAGCAGGGAATTATTTACGAAGGTCAATACACTTTGTATCACTGCCGGAAGGATGCTTATCCAGCCTTAAAAAAACCGGAATGGCAGACCATAAAAGAATAAAAAAGGACAGCAAAAAACAGGATGTGGCAAAATCCACGAGAGTGCGCCGGGATTTTGCCGTGTCCTGTTTTGCTTGCCGTCGAGCCGTTTTGCACCAACTGCAGGCATTAGAGAAAGCCTCCAAAACCAATATTTGAAAACAATTTAAATGCCTCAGAAAGTAAGATGTCATTTTTACACGCAAATGTAGAAAATTTTCAGGGAAGTCTATGCTATACTTGAAATCAATCAAACGAACAAGGAGAATTTTATGTTGCAATCCGAAAGAATTGTGATTTTTGATCTGGATGGAACCATCTACCAAAACACTGCCTTCCACACAGATTACATACACACCTTGGTTGCCGATACAGAATTTGCCCATTGGGAGCAGGATCTCATCGGTCTGGCAGATGAGATCTTTGCCGGTGGTAAACTGCATATGAACCATTTTTACCGGATGGGAACGCTGCGGGCGCACTCGTGTGCCGAACTGGCCGCCGGATTGGAACAGCGGCTCTGTCACCGGCTGACCTATGAACAAGCACTGGAGAAAAAAGACATTTTGTATCTGGGCGACGCCTGGGCGGTGCTGGATCTGCTGGGAACCGCCCTTGGCTGTCTGGACAAAAAGCGGTCCGATGAGATCTACCACCGGATCAGGCATCACATGGAACAGGCCGGAATGCATGGCAATTCCCACCTTCGGCAGGCCATTATTGATTTGCAAAAGCGCTGCCGGGTGATTCTGGTCAGTAATTCTTATCAAGAGACGGTGGATGAATTTTTGCGGCAGCTGGGCTTTTCGGGCGTCTTTCAAACCGTGTGTTACAGTGCCCAAAAACCTTTCGGCATGATTGAAAGTTTGCGGAAAACAGACCCGGAACTCCTGCAAAAGCCGCAAAATCTTATCTCCATCGGTGACCACGCCTTCAACGACCTGATGCCCATTGCCGCACTGGGCGGGAAAACCGTCTGGATGAATCCCTATTCCGGCATCGACCCGCCGGTGTGCGACCGCTCCTTTTCTACGCTGGACGAGCTGGCCCACTATCTGGACACCCTTTAACAGAGAAATGAATACCGGCGGTGTTCATATAAAATGATAATTATTATGGAGGTGCAGAAAAATGAAAGTGAAAAAAATTCTTACGGCTGTTCTGGTCCTGACTATGCTCCTGACAATGATCACGGCATGCGGGCAAAAGAACACGAGTCCCGGCACAGGTATCAAGGAAAAAACAAAAATCGTTTACTGGCACACCTATACCGATCAGCATGAGGAAAAGCTGCAGGAGCTGATAGACAAATTTAATGAATCACAAGATGAGTATGAGGTGGTGGCGGAGCAGCAGCCATACAGCGAAATCGACAGCAAGCTCATGCAGGCTGCCCGCAACGGGACGGCTCCCGACCTTACCAACATGTATCCCTCCGACGCTGTCAACTACATCGGCGAAAACCTGCTGGTGGATCTGGCCCCCTATATCAACGATTCCCAGATCGGTATTCCCAACTTCAAGAGCAGCATCCCTGCCGGGCAGTACAAGGAGATCACCCAATGGGGCGACGACAAAGTTTATGTGTTCCCCTGCACCACGGCCGGCGAGGTGCTCTTTTACAACAAGACCATGTTCGACAAATATGGCCTGACAGCGCCCACCACATGGACAGAACTGGAGAATTGCAGTAAGATCATCTATGAAAAAGCGGGTATCCCCGGCTTTGGCACCGACTCGGTAACGGATACCTATCAGTGCCTCATCATGCAGGCCGGCAGCGGCTACATCAACGCAAGCACCAAGTCCATGGACATCAACGAAACCATCGCCAAACAAAAACTAAACTGGTTCACCGACGGCATCAAGGCCGGTTACTTCCGTTTGGTGGGTGAGGACCAGTATTTCTCCGGCCCCTTCGGCAGTCAGGCCGTCGCCTCCTATATCGGCTCCAGCGCCGGTGCCAGCTATGTGGAGGCCGCTGTGGGCGGCGCCTTTGAAGTCGCCTGCGTCCCCATCCCTCAGGAAGGTCCCGTCAAGTACATTTCTTCCTTTGGCAACAACTTTGCCTGCCTCAGCAAGGACGAAGCCCATGCCCGGGGCGCCTACGCCTTTTTGAAGTTCTTTACCTCCACCGACAACATTGTGGAATGGGCAAAGGGATTCGGAACGGTTCCGGTCTACTCCGATGCCATGCAGTCCAAGGACTTCCAGGACTTTGCCGTCAACAACAAGGCTGTTAAGGTTCTGACAGATGAGGTATCCAGCATCGGCATGCTGGCCAGCGTACCCGGTTCGTCCAATATCCGAACCGAAATCGATAAAATGGTGCAGAGTGTGGCGCTGGGACAGTCCGATGCCAATGCCGCGTACAGTGCATTTATCACCGCCTGTCAAGCGGATCTGAACAAGTAACGCATTTTCCCGCACTGTCCGGCCTGGGCCGGGCAGTGCGGGCACCCCGTTCATCCAGCCAAGTGAAACCATTTCCGGAAAGGAGACACCATGCCAAAGCTATTGGTTTTCTGCATCGACGCCCTGTGCGCCTCCGACATTTCACTGATGAGGGACATGCCACATTTCGGACATCTGCTGCGCACGGGCGCTCTGGTGGAAAAAATTGACCCGGTATTCCCGGCCCTGACCTATTCCTGCCATACATCCATTCTCACCGGCACCTATGCGGGCCGGCACGGAATCTTGCACAACGAGATCCTTACCCGCGGCGGCGTCAGTGGCGCCCCATGGCACTGCATGAAATCGGATGTCCGAGGGGAGACCCTGCTGGACACGGCCCGCGCCAGGGGCCTTACCACCTGCTCTTTAAGCTGGCCCGTCTCCGGCGGCGCCGACTACGATCTAAATATGCCGATGATCGTTCCTTACAGCTACCGCGGCTATGAGCCGGAGAAATGGCTCCGGGGCACCGCCACGGATTACCTGATGGAGCGCTATTTCTATAAACACAGCCGGTATCTCAAAGGGCCGGGCCGCAGTTTGGATTTGTTTACGATGTCGCTGGCGCTGGACATTCTGGAAAAGGAGCAGCAGCCGGACGTGATGCTGGTAAAGATGTGCGACCTGGATTCTGCCCGACACACCTGGGGCGTCTACGCCCCCCAGACCCGCGATCAGCTGCGAATGCACGACGAGCAGCTGGGCGCTCTGATGGAGTGCCTGCGCCGCAAGGGAACACTGGACGACACCAACATCGTTGTGCTGGGCGATCACGGCCAGACGGACATTCAGGATGTGTGCATGATGAACGTCCTCTTCAAGCAAAAGGGCCTCCTGAAGGCGGATCACAACGGCACCGTCACCTCCTTCGACGCCTTCTGCCACTCCACGGGACTGGCGGCGCTGGTTGAGGTGCGCGACCCCAGCGATAAGGCGCTGCTTCAGCGTGTGCGGGATCTTTTGGAGAGCCTGAGGGACGACCCGAAGATACGTCTCGATCTGGTGCTGGACGCCAAGCAGGCAGAGGAACGCTACGGGCTTGCGGGGCCCTTCGATTTCGCCATTGAAAGCGCCCTGCCTATCGCCTTCGGTGAGGCAGCGGGCGGCGACGCCATTTGGGCGAGCTGCCTGCCAGGCGACAAAAAAATGGGCGCCGCCACCCATGGCGGCAGCCCCATGCGGGAAGAAGTCACTACCTTCTTCGCCGCCGGCCCCAATCTGCGGCCCACCGTTGTCGGCGGACACCGCTCCATGGTGGACGAAGCGCCCACCATGGCGGCCATGCTGGGCCTGACCATGCACCACATTGATGGAACTCCCATTTTTGAGATATTGAGGTAGACAGCTATGCAGATTACCATTGAACATCTGACAAAACGCTTTGGCAATACGGTGGCGGTCAACGACCTGTCCACTGTGCTGGAAAGCGGCAAACTGATCGCTCTGCTGGGGCCCTCCGGCTGCGGAAAATCCACTACTTTGAACATGCTCTCCGGGATTTTATCTGTCACCTCCGGCAGAGTCCTATTCGATGACCGGGACGTGACCTCTCTGCCACCGGAAAAGAGGGGAATCGGACTGGTCTTTCAGAACTACGCCCTCTATCCCCACATGACGGTGCTGCAGAATATCTGTTTCCCCATGGAGATCAAGCGCATTCCTCAAAAGCAGCGTCTGGCGCGGGCAGCAGAGTTGGCCGAGATGGTACATATCACGCCTTACCTCAACCGAAAGCCAGCAGAGCTCTCCGGCGGCCAACAGCAGCGCGTGGCCATTGCCCGGGCGCTGGCCAAGGACCCGCAGGTGCTGTTGCTGGACGAGCCGCTGAGCAATCTGGACGCCAAGCTCCGGGTGGAAATGCGGGAGGAGATCCGCCGCATCCAGCGGGAATCCAGGATCACCACGCTTTTTGTCACCCACGATCAAGAGGAGGCCAGCAGTATCGCCGACCAGGTGGTGCTGCTCCGGGACGGCATTTTGCAGCAGCAGGACACCGCACGGACGCTGTATGAGGATCCGGCCAACTATTTCGTGGCTGACTTTTTGGGCGCGCCACCTATCAACAAGCTTAAAGGCACCACCGCCGGCGGTGAAATTCTGCTCGACGGCTGCGGCGCACCCATCGCTTTCGGGCCCGCCGCGTCGCTGCCGGACGGCCTGCCCGTAATTCTGGCGGTCCGCGCCGAGGGCATCACCACTGTGGGTGACGCTTCAGCCTTTACCGCGCAGGTACTGGAGCGTTACTCCTTGGGAAAGGACGAACTGGTGCTCCTGGCGGTGGGCCAGGAGCAGCAGATGCGCGGCTTCATTCCCGCCGAAATGAACATCAAAGCCAGCGATCAGGTGCCGGTCAGCCTTAAAAACCGCGGGGTATTCCTGTTCCACGCGGAGACGGGAGAGCGATACAGATGAAAAAAGCATTGTCCGGCCCCAAAAGGGGGGAGCCTATCACACTGCGTACCTTTACCGAGCCCGCCGCCTATCTGGCACCATTCATGATCTGCCTGCTGATCTTCACCGTCTACCCCTTCGTCAACGTCATATTGCTGTCCTTCCGGGAGGACTACAGTCTGATCTCGGGCAGCTATACGGGAGTGGGTCTGGGCAACTATACCCAGATCTTTCAGGACCCACACTTTATCAACGCATTGAAAAATACCGGGATGTATGTGCTGATGGTGGTGCCGGTCTCTACGGCGCTCTCGCTGCTCATCGCCACCTTTCTGAATAGCAGTATCAAACTGCAGGGTCTTTTCCAGACCTGCTATTTTCTGCCTATGGTGACGTCCATCACTGCCGTGGGCCTTGTGTGGAAATGGATGTTCAACTACGACTACGGCCTAATCAACTATTTCTTTTCCCTCTTTGGCATTGCGCCGGTCAACTGGCTCAACGACCCCCGCTATAATCTGGCCGCGCTGATCATCTATGGCATCTGGAGTATGATGCCATTTACCATTATTCTGCTTCTGTCGGGCTATCAGAACATCAATCCCCAGTATTACACCGCTGCTAAGGTGGACGGCGCGGGGGCGAGCCGCATTTTCTTCCGCATCACCGTCCCGCTGCTGGCACCGACGCTGGGCCTGACCATGATCATCAACGTGATCAGCGCCTCCAAGGTTTTTACCGAACTGTTTCCGCTGTTCAACGGTAAACCCGGCTCGGCCTACTCCCTTTATACCGTGGTGTATTACCTCTTTGATATGTTTTACAAGCAGTGGCAGCTGGGGCCCGCCGCCGCCAGCGCCGTCATACTGTTCATCATCGTGCTGATCTTCACGCTGCTGCAGCTGCGTATCCAGCGCAAGTGGAAAAATTATTGAGGTGCCGTTATGAAACTTGCCAAAAAAACGTTGATCTATCTTGTATTGACCATCGGCGCCCTGATGATGGTGCTGCCATTTTTCTGGATGCTGGTCTCTTCGCTGAAGACCGCTGCGGAGGTCAATACCACGCCGCCCACCTTCCTGCCGCAGACACCTGTGTTTGAAAACTACGTCTATGCCTTTGCTAAGGCGCCGTTTCTGACCTATTTCCGCAACTCTGTGATCGTGACGGTGTGCTGTGTGGTCTGCACCATGTTCACCACTATTCTGGCGGCCTTTGCCTTTTCCCGTCTGAAATTCCCGGGACGGGACGTGCTCTTCTCTCTTTTACTGTCCATGATGATGATCCCCTTTGAAATGCTTATCATCACCAATTATACCACCGTCATGCACATGGGCCTGCTGGACAAGCTGCCGGCGCTGATCGTGCCGTTTTGTGCCAGCATCTTCTATACCTACATCCTGCGGAATTTCTTCCTGGCCATCCCCGACAGCCTGTACTATTCCGCCCGTGTGGACGGCGCCAGCAACTGGCGCTATCTCTGGCGCATCATGGTACCCATGGCAAAGCCGGCCCTTGTCACCATCGGCCTTCTCAACGCCATCGCCTGCTGGAACTCTTTTTTGTGGACCGTGGTGGTCACCGACAGCAAGGAGGTGCGGACGCTGCCCTTCGGTCTCTACGCTTTCATGACCTCCAGCGGCATCCGCTATGAGCGACTGATGGCCGCCGCCACCATCGTGGTGATCCCCATGATCCTGCTCTTTATCTTCTGCCGGAAGAGCATCGTCACGGGTGTGTCCCGCGGCGGGCTGAAGGGGTGAGGATATGACGGACATCGTTCTCGATTTCCTTTGCCATGCCGATTTTTCCGGCCGTCTGCGCAAAACGCGGGACGACGTGGGCTTTTGCGCCTTTTCCGCCGCTGTGGACGACCTGCGGGCCGAAAACCTGGAGGGCACGCTCCTGCTGGACGCCGGTGACGCCTTTAGCACCAACTTCTGGCCCGGACTGCCTCTGGTGGGCGCGATGAACCGCAATGGTACCGACGCCATGTGTCTGGGAAATCATGAATTCGACCGCGGGCCGGATTTTTTGAAGAACTGCATTGCGGCCTGCCACTTTCCCGTCCTGTGCGCCAATATTCGGGAAAAAGCCACCGGCCGACCCATTACCGGCACTGTCCCCACCGTTATTCTGGAGCGCCGAGGTGTCAAGATCGGTGTGCTGGGCCTTACCACGGAATACACGCCGTTTATGGTGACGAAGCCCGCTTTCGATCCCTTTGAGGTCACCTCCGGTGCGGAGGCGGCACAGACATGGATCCCGCGGCTGCGCGCCGCCGGCGCCGAGGTGATCGTGGTACTGACGCATTTCCCCTTTTACCAGTCCCCGGAGGGTGCGCTCAGCGGTGAGCTGTGGGACCTGATAAAGGCTTCACCCGCGGCCGACGTCTGGGTCGGTGGTCACATACCCGGCGATTGCGCCCGGATGGAGGACGGGATGTGCGTGGTGAAGGCCGGTTTCGGCGGTGCCAGCATCGCCCGGGCACGCCTCACGCTGGACGGGCAGACACACAAGATCCTCCGCCGGGAGTGCCGCGTGGTGCACACGCCTCCCCAGGGCGCCGCTCGGCTGGAGATCACGCAGTACGTCCGCGGAATTACCGACCCCTTTGAGCCGTATTTTGCCGAGCCGCTGTCACGAGCCGCGGAGCGTTGGCCCATGCGTCTGGCCGTGGAATCCAAACTGGGCGACTTCCTGGCGGACTGCCTGCGCTTCGGCGGAGGAACCGAGCTGGCTTATATGAACGCCACCGGCGCCTGCGGCTGCATTGAGCCAGGCGCTGTGACGAGGGAAACGCTGCTCTCTGTGGCCGGATACAATGACCTGCTCTATACCTGTACCATTACCGGCGCCCAGGTATGGGAGCTAATGGAGGCTGTCTACGAGCCGGAACGCTTTGGCAACAACGGTGCCATGCTGATCTCCGGTTTCCATGTCACGGTGGACCACACCAGGACGTCGCCTTACAAGGTGCTTGCTGTGACGCTGCCCGACGGGACACCGCTTATGAAAGATCACGCTTACACGGTCTCGGCCAGCGCCTATATTGCCTCCGGCGGGAATGGGACGGCCAGCATTGCATCCCGCCTCAACTGGACACCCACCGCCGTCCGCTTCTATGACGCCATGTTCGGCTATACCCGCTCCATGCAGGCACTGAGGGTGGACGACTTTCCCCGCTTCACGGCCATCGGCACACCGGAAAACAATCACGCTCCTTATTGAAGGGCGGGAAGGACGATATCATGAAAACAGAAGAAATACTTCGTACAGTGGATCACACGCTGCTTCGCCAGACGGCCACCTGGGAGGAGATCCGCACACTCTGCGATCAGGGCGTCCAATACGGCTGTGCCAGCGTCTGCATCCCGGCGTCCTATGTCCGTCAGGCTGTGGATCATATACAGGGGAAGGTCCCCGTCTGCACGGTCATCGGTTTTCCAAACGGCTATGACACCACCGCCGCCAAGTGCTTTATGGCTCGTGACGCCGTGGAAAACGGCGCATCCGAGATCGACATGGTCATCCATTTGGGATGGGTCAAAGACGGCCTGTACCGGCAGGTACTCGATGAGATCCGCCGCGTCAGAGACGTGTGCGGCAAGAAAGTGCTGAAGGTCATCGTGGAAACCTGCTTTCTCACCGAGGCGGAAAAAATTGAAATGTGCCGCGTGGTCACCGAGTCTGGCGCGGACTTTATCAAGACATCCACTGGCTTTGGTTCTGGCGGCGCCACCTTTTCGGATGTGGAGCTGTTTGCCGCCCATGTGGGGCCGAACGTGCGTATCAAGGCTGCCGGCGGCATCAGGGGGTTGGAGGACGCGGAAAAATTTCTACAGTTGGGCGCTTCGCGTCTTGGGACCAGCCGCGTTGTGGAGGCCGTCAGGGCAAAGAGAAGGTCCTGATATTCAAAAGAAAAAACGCAGAACGGCATTCGTTCTGCGTTTTTGTCAGGTGTTCGGTTTTTCACGGAAGAAGGCGCCCATCAGCTCTTCAAAGGCCAGCAGCACCTTTCCAAAAAAAGGATTGGGGACCGCACTGATCAGTGTCTGCCGGGACGCGTCCACCAAAAAGGCGAGGTCCGACAGCTGCGCCAGCGTGGAATCGGCACGGCGAGTGAAGGAGACCACCGCAAAGTCCTGTTTCTTTGCCTCCCGCACGTCATTGATAACGGCCTCCGATTCGCCGCTTTGAGAAATGGCAATAATCAGTGACGGCTCAATATTGGTGGTATTCTGGCGGGCGGATGATTGACGAAATATCATGTAATCATAAAAATGAACGTGATTAAAAACCATGAAGCCACAGACCGCCAACCGCTGCACCATGTAGCTGGTCACATATTCGGCAAAACCAGCGCCTACCACAAAGATCTTGTGATTTTGATGCTTTTTCAAGAGGTCGCAGAAATGGTCTGCCATCTCCTCGGTGCAATTATCCACTAACTGCTGCAGGGGGTTGGACATCGTGTCCTGACGAGCCTCTCCGTTGGCCAGCATGTAGTACAGCTCGCTGTACCCAGCAAAGCCGAGCCGCTTGCTCAACTTCATGACAAATGCCGTAGACACATAGTTTTCCGACGCGATCTTTTTGATGCCAACCTTTGTCTTGCCACTTTCAATGTGATCGACAATGCTGGTAATCACACGCCTCTCATCGTCTGAGAGCAAATTGGTCAGAATGTAATTGTAGCAAGTCCCATTCATTAAGTTTGTCACCTCGGTCACCTGATTTTCAGGCGTGCTGTTTTTGTCAGTATACCGTAAATGCAGGGTAAGGTCAAGCTATGCAATGCGTATTGGACTTTGGCGCCTGTGCAGAGGTGGGACCGCACGGAACAGATGAGAAAAGAGAAATGATAATGATCAAAACAGAAGAAGACCTGAAATTATTCCAACACCTGCGGGCGCTGCGCCACGAACTCCACGCGTACCCGGAGCTATCCGCCCGGGAAATGAAAACCACGGCTTTTCTGAAAAAAGAGTTGGTGGCATTGGGATTGGAGCTTCCGGAGCTGGGCCTTTCCACGGGCGTTGTCGCCGTGCTGCGCGGCAAAATGCAGGGACCGACAGTGGGACTGCGCGCCGATATCGACGCGCTCCCCGTGAAGGAAAAAACAGGCGCCGCGTGTGCGTCCCAAAATTTGGGAGTCATGCACGCCTGCGGTCACGATATACATACCACAGCCCTGCTGGGAGCGGCGGCACTGCTGTGCCGCTGCCGAGAACACCTTTGCGGACAGATCATACTGATCTTTCAACCGGCGGAAGAGACCGTAGACGGCGCCAGGTCCATCATTGCCTCCAAGCTTTTTGAAAAGTACCAGCTGCGGACGCTGCTGTGCCTGCACGTCTGGCCGGGACTGCCGGAAGGAACGGTGGGTCTGCGCTCCGGTGCGTTTTTGTCCGCAGTGGACAGCTTTCAGATCACCATTACCGGCCAGGGAGGTCACGGCTCCATGCCCTATACGGCTGTCAATCCTATTCCTGCCGGCGCGGCGCTGGCATTGGCCGTGCCGTCGCTGGTCAGCTACGACTTACCGCCCGCGGAAACGGCGGCAGTCTCTGTCTGCTCCCTGCAGGCCGGCTGCTGTGACAACGCCATACCGGACACCTGCACCCTGCTTGGCACGGCCAGAACCTTCTCCAACGCAGCCCGCCAGGCGGTGCTGCGCCGCCTCCAAGCTTTGACGGAGGGTACCGCTGCCGCCTATCGGTGCGGCGGGGAAGTACGCATCGACCACTCCATTCCACCGGTGGTGAACCATCCCGTACTTGCCGACATCATGCGCAGAAGTGCCGAAAAGGTGCTGGGACAGGGCTCCTGCCGGACGATGGAGCCGGTAATGATCAGCGAGGATTTCGCGTATTACGGAGCCCATGTCCCCGTCTGCTGTGCCCTGTTTGGCGTGGGGACGGGGGAGCTGCTTCACAGCCCGTCCTTTTTCCCGCCGGACAGCGTGCTGCTGCCTGCCGCCGCTTTTTTGGCAGAAAGTGCCCTTCAAATGCTCAATGATAAAAATTTGCCCTTGCCGGAAAGGAAAGAGAACTATGCTTTTGATTAAAAACGCACATATTCGTCCCGTTGTGGGGCCAGAACTGGACAACGGCTGTCTGCTTATCGAGGACGGAAAGATCGCCGCGCTGGCGCCCTCGCTCGCACCGCCTTCGGATACCGAGGTGCTGGATGCCGGCGGACGCCTGGTAACGCCGGGCTGCATCGACGCCCACTGCCATATCGGCCTCGACAACGAATGTATGCGCTGGGAGGGAATGGATTACAACGAAACCACTGACCCTGTGACGCCGCAACTGCGGGCCATCGACTCCATTAACCCACAGGACGAGGCTTTTGGGCTGGCGCTGCAGGGCGGCGTCACCGCTGCCTGCACCGGGCCGGGCAGTTCCAATGTGGTGGGTGGCACCTTCGCTGTACTGAAACTGGCGGGAAATTGTGTGGACGATATGGTGCTTAGATTTCCCGCCGCCATGAAGTGCGCCTTCGGCGAAAACCCCAAAAATTTTTACGGCCAGCAACAAAAAACGACCCCCGTAACCCGCATGGCCGTAGCGGCCTTGCTCAGGGAACTGCTGTTTCGGACAAAACGCTACCGCAGCGATCAGCTCCAGGGAAAAGAGCCGCCTTTTGACATGAAACTGGAGGCCATGATCCCCGTCATCGAGGGGCGTGTCCCGCTGAAGTGCCATGCCCACCGGGCGGACGACATCATGACCGCCATCCGCATTGCCAAGGAATTTAACCTGCAGATCACGCTGGACCACTGCACGGACGGTGCGCTGGTGGCAAAAGAGTTGGCAAAGGCTGGATACCCCGTTTTGATCGGCCCCACAATGGGTCAAAAAAGCAAGATCGAGCTGCGCAACAAGAGCTTTTCCACCCCCCGCGTGCTGGCGGAGGCGGGCCTGAGCGTCAGTATCGTCACAGACGCACCGGTGATTCCACTGCAGTATCTGACGCTGTGCGCAGGGCTTGCCGTCCGGGCGGGTCTTGCGCCGGAGGAGGCATGGAAAGCGATTACCATACACCCGGCCCGCTGCCTGGATGTTGACCGCCGAATTGGAAGCCTGGAAGCAGGAAAAGACGCCGATCTGGTAATTTGGACGGATGATCCGCTTACGGTGCTTGGCGCAGAAGCGTACATGACATTTGTGGAGGGACAAATTGTTTATCGGGCGGCGTTATTGCCAGATTGAAAAGAAGACTGCGCCGTGGGGCCGGCAATGCTTTTGGCTTGCCGAAGAGGTTCCGCCTATTTCACGAAAAATGGCTGCGGGCGCAGGGGCGACGCACACAAACGGCCGCCCAAACGGTTGCATTTTAACTGCTTGTCCCGTATAATATGACAATCGTAAGACATAAAACGCCGGGCATAGGACCATGCCAACAACGTCCTTGAAGCAACGGAAAGCCAGGGCTGGACCTGCGAAACCGCCCGCCCGGCGTATCTGGTGAATGGCCTGCGGATGCCGCTTTTGATGGAATGACCCAATTGCCTGGCCATAAAGACCCTTTGTGGGTACATGAACAATGCGCGATATGGAGTGGGGAAAAGACAGGAGGAAAAAATGGCTGAGGAGCATGTGCTGAGCGAAATGTCCCGGGAATTGGACGAGCTGCGCCGGATGCTGTCCGACAGCGATCAGGTAAACCGACTGACAAAAATAGCGGGCCTGCTGTCAAATTTTCAAAATGACTACCACGATTTTCGGGAGATCTGCGACAATCTGTATGACGGCATCCACATTACCGACGGGGAAGGACGAGTCATCTATATCAACAAAGCTTATACCCGAACCACCGGGATCCAGCCGCAGCAGATCCTGGGCTGCCGGGTGGCGGATATTGAAGAGGAAGGGGCGCTGTATCGAGGTTCTGTTACCGCGCAGGTGCTCAAACGCCGGGAACAGGTCAATTCGGTGGCTCTGATCTTCGGGCTGGACAAGGAGGTGCTGGTTACCGGTACACCGGTTTTTGACCAAAAGGGAAATATCTGCCTGGTGGTCACCAATACCCGTGACTTTCCGGAGCTGAAGCGCATGGAACAGCGGCTGCTGGTAATGGCCCAGGAGTCGGAGCGCGCCAACGAAGAACTGAGCTATCTGCGCTCTTTGCAGGCCGGCGAACGGTGCATGGTATGCCGTTCGGAGGCGATGCGCTCGGTGATGGAGCTGGTGCAGTCGGTGTCCGGGGCGGACGTGACCGTGCTCATCACCGGAGAGTCCGGTACGGGCAAGGAACTCATTGCGGAGCAAATTTACCAGCGCAGCGCCAGAAAGGGAAAACCCTTCATCAAAGTGAACTGCGCGGCGATCCCGTCAGAACTGCTGGAATCGGAGCTGTTTGGCTATGTGGCCGGCGCCTTTACGGGAGCGCGCAGCTCCGGCAAGGCAGGACTTTTTGAACTGGCCAACAAGGGCGTGATCTTGCTCGATGAGATCGGCGACCTGCCGCTGACGCTCCAACCAAAGCTGCTGCGGGTGCTGCAGGAACGGGAACTCATGCGCATCGGCGGCACGGCCCCCACCAAACTGGATGTGCGCGTTATTGCCGCCACCAACAAGGATTTGCTGGAGGAGGTCCGCCGAGGGACTTTCCGGGAGGATCTCTATTACCGGCTGAACGTTGTGCCTGTGGTCATGCACCCTTTGAGGGAACGCCGGGAAGACATTCCCGCTCTGGCTGGCCAGTTTTGCAGGAGCTTTGGAGAGAAGTACGGAAAAACAGCCGTGATCACCGGAGACGCCATGCAAGTGCTGACAGATTACACCTGGCCCGGCAATATCCGGGAGCTGGAAAACCTGCTGGAGCGGCTGGTGGTCACCAATGTGAGCGGCGCCATTACCCGGCGAGATGTAGCGCTGGCTCTTTATCCGGATACAAAGGGTCTGAACCCCGGTGCCGACGGCCAGGGGCTGCGCGCCCGGGTAAGTGCCTTTGAAAAGGAGATCATTTTGGAGACACTGGCGCGGGAGGGATCCCTTCGCAAGGCCGCCAGGGTGCTGGGCGTGGATCACTCCACGCTGGCAAAGAAGTGCCAGGGCTATGGAAAAGAAGTATAAGCGGGAAGACTGATCAAATGGTGAAAAAATTCAACATACGCGTTGGAAATTTTCACCGCCTGAACGCTTGGGTGGAAATCCTGCCATAGACCCCCTTCGCTGCCACATGGACCCAACAACACAAGTCAAGTGAGAGACAAGCGGGGGCCTATGTGTTGAAATGATTCAACACATAGGCCCCCGCTTGTTTTATGCCAAGGATCTCCAAACGGCCGCAAAGCCGGGTCCTGTAAGGGATCACCATTCTTTTCCTGCTTTTTGCTAAATTGGCATGGTTTTTGTATATATCTCTTTAGATAAATTTTTCACAACGATTTTTGAGAGGTGTATTTGCTATGGCCAAGAAAACCATTATTACTGTTGCCACCACCGGGGCGTGGCCCAAGAAAAAAGACAACCCCCATGTTCCCATGACGCCGGCGGAGATCTCTGAGGATGTATACGAATGCTGGAAAGCGGGCGCGGCAATGGCGCATCTGCATATGCGTGACGACGAGGGCAACGGCACCATGAGCGCCGACAAATTCCGCGAGACGGCGGAGCTGCTGCACAAGAATCATCCCGACTGCGACATCATCCTGAATATGACCACCTCCGGTGATCTGAACGCCACCGACGAATCTCGTCAGGCCCACCTGAAAGAGCTACGTCCCGAGATGGGCTCCTTTGACTGCGGCAGCATGAACTGGCTGCATTCCAGCCTGTTCATCAACCACCCCAAGTTCCTGGAGCAGCTGGGTCAAAACATGCAGGAGTGGGGCGTCAAGCCAGAGATCGAGGCCTTTGACCCCGGTATGATCGCCAACGCGGCCTACTATTTGAAAAAAGGCGTGCTGAAGGCTCCTCTGCATTTTCAGTTCTGCATGGGCTGCGCCAACGGGATCCCCGGTTCGCTGAAAAACCTGATCTTTATGAAAGAAACCATGGAAGGTCTCTGCCCCGGCTCGACCTGGAGCTGCTTTGGCGTGGGTCATTCCGCCATGGAGATGCTTTACGGCGCCGTGGCGCTGGGCGGCCATATCCGGGTGGGTATGGAGGATAACGTCATGTATGCCAAGGGCCAGCTGGCCACAAGCAATGTCCAGTTTGTTGAGCGCGCTGTGCGTGTAATCCGCGAGTACGGCAACGAGCCCGCTACCCCCGCTGAAGCCCGGGAAATTTTGGGTCTGAACAAAGTAATATGAGCTGGGGCGTTTACTGGCTTTTTTACCGCTGCCCCGCCTGCGGAAAGCTATTTAAATCGGGCGCCGACACCATCTCCGAGCCAGAGTTCGGCAAATGCCCGTGCTGCCATGCCGAGGGCGAGCTGGTGGGAGAGAGCGGTAAGGTCTATCCCGCCGATGCCAACAACTATGAAGATACGGCCAACTGAGGAGGCACATTTACAATGAAAGACATTAAATACATTCTGGTCTGCGGTGCCGGTCTCATGGGCAAGAACATTGCCTACGTCATGTCCACCAACCCCAACTTTCAGGTGGGCGTGTATGACCTTTTTGAGACCGACGTTCACGCGGGCATTCGCACCAGCACCAAGCAGTTGGTGGAAAAGGGCGTCATCACCGAGGAATTTCTGGAGGATTGCCTCAGCCGCATTTCCTTCACCACAGACATCGACAGCGAGCAGGTCAGCCGCGCCGACCTGGTCATTGAGGCCGTGTTTGAGGACATGAAGATCAAGCACGAGACCTTTGCCAAGCTGGAGGCACGCTGCCGTCCTGACTGCCTGTTCTGCACCAATTCCTCTGTGATGAGTCCCAGCGAGATTTCTTCTGAACTGAAGCATCGTGAGCGCTTCGTGGGTACTCACTTCTGGAATCCCGGTCACCTGATCCCGCTGGTGGAGGTAATTAAGACAGACGCCACCGCAGACGGCGTAGCCGAGCGGGTCATCGAGGCGCTGCAAAGCTGCGGCAAGAAGGCTGTTCTTTGTAAGAAGGACGTGCCGGGCTTTATCGCCAACCGTCTGCAGCATGCCCTGTGGCGTGAAGCCATCTCCATTGTGGAAAACGGCATTGCTGACGCTGAGACAGTGGATATCGCCATTAAAAACTCCTTCGGCCTTCGCCTGCCGCAGCTCTCCGCCCTGGAGAACTCCGACATGGTGGGCACGCAGCTGACATGGAACATCCACTCTTATGTGCTGCCCTATCTGGAGGACAGCCACGAGCCCTCGCCCCTGCTGAAAAAAATGCTGGACGAGGGTAAGCTGGGCTTCAAGAGCGGCGAAGGCTTCAAGACCTGGACACCCCAGCAGATTGACAAGTGCAATGCTGATCTCAACGAATATCTGATCCGAATGCTGTACGGAAAGTGATCTCTCTGTTTTTAAGGACGGTGTAAGAGCGTCCAAAAAATAAACAATTATCATGAGAGAAAGGAAACACCAAACATGACACAAAAACAAACTGCCGACAGAGGAAGCCTTCTGTGGCGCATCAGCAAGAGGTTCAACTTCGCTGCTGAGAAAATTATTCCTGACTCCTTCGTGTTCTGCGTTATCCTCATGCTGCTGGTATTTGTCCTGTCCCTAATGATCGGCAAAGGCCCCCTGGAACTGCTGACGGCATGGTGGGGCGGCCTGAGCAGCCAGTTCGTTTTAGCTTTCCAGATGGGTCTGATGATCATCGTCTGTGCCACCTGCGCCCGCAGCCCTCAGGTCGCCAAGCTACTGGGTAGCATTGCCAAGCTGGTCAACACCCGGACTGCCGCCCTGATCGTGCTGATGCTCTTCGGCTATGTTACCTCCATGCTGAACTGGGCTTTCTGCACCATTGTCACCCCCATTCTGGCCATGCACATGGCCAAGCGCATCAAGGGCCTGCACTTCCCCATGATGGTGGCAGGCGGCTATTCCTGCATGATCCTGGGCCAGTGCCTGGGGCCCTCCGCCACCCTGTACTCCAACCTGGCCATTGAGGGCAGCAACTATGCCAAGATCGTCGGCCAAAGCATGAGCGTGGCTGAAACCTGCTACAACCCTACCAACATCGTGCTTTTCAGCATTTTGGCTGTCTGCTTCATCCTACTGGTTCTCTTTACCCGCCCCGGCGAGGGCGAACTGGTGGAGCTGGGCGACATTGCCACCCAGGCTGACGCCGCTCCCGAGTCCTACAAGATCACGGAAAAGCCCGTGACGCTGGCTGACAAGATGAATACCTGCAAACCCATCATGTGGGTCGTGGGCCTGTTCATTTTTGTGTACATCATCTATTCCATTGTGACCCAGGGCTTTTTGAAGGCGCTGAACATGAACCTGGTCATCTTTATGTTCGTGGGCATCAACTGCTTTTTGTTCCCCCAGCCCCGCGCGTGGATCAATGCCCACGCCGCCAGTATGCATCTGGCGACCGACGTGATGCTGCAGTTCCCGTTCTACGGCGCCATCATGGGCATGATGTATGTGGAAAACGGCCTGGGTACTGTTTTGATCAACGCCATGGTGTCTGTGGCCAGCGCCCGGTCACTGCCGGTATACTCCTTCCTTTCCGCCTGCCTGGTCAACCTGTTCATCCCCTCTCAGGGCGGTCAGTTCACCGTGCAGGGCCCGCTGATCGTGGAAGCGGCCAAGAACATTCCCGGCGCCAGCCTGGTCAACTGCCTCAACGCCTTCGTCTATGGCGATGAGTGCACCAACCTGCTGCAGCCGCTGTATGTCATTCCTGCTTTGTCTGTGGTGGGAATGAAGCTGAAGGATGTATGGGGCTTCATGGCTTTCATCTGTGTATTCTGGCTGGTGATCGTGTCTGTGGGTCTGTATTTTGTTCCCATGTTTGTCTGATTGCATCCCCGCACTCCGAGGGAGTGAACCTCACTCCCTCCTCCCTCGGAGTTTTTGAAAGGAGTTTTCTGCCATGCTTGTGCAAGCGACTGTGACAAATGTGTTTACCAACGGGTATGTGGAGGTGGCACCGTGGGAGAACGGAGCGCCGGGAGAGCGGCGGGAGGTCGCGGAAACGGCCTATAAAAAGCCGCGCCGGAACGACGTGGTGGAGATGGTCCCCGCCAAGCCTCAAAATACTCCCGTGGCACGCATCGCCTATATCGCGCCGGTTTTCTTCTTTGCCTTTGGCGTGTATATCACCGGAAGCTACGATCTTTTCCAACGACTGCTGACAGGGGCGATCATGTTCGGGATGACCTTTGTCATGGCGTGGCTGATGAATCGCCCGGCCCGCCTCCGCCGCCGCCTTTCGTGGAGCGTGAGCCGCGTGATCAGGCGGGCGGAAAGCTTCTGAACAGCAAAAAGCATATTGCCGCCGTCCGGTGACGGAAAACCGGGGCGGGCCGCAAGCTCGGCCCCTCCGTATATCCCGCGCGCCGGATGATTTCGGGGAGAGACCGTCAGGATCGGGCATTCCTGTTTGCGCCCGGGCTCCTGCCGTTCCCGGATGGCCGTGCCGCGGCGTTCGTTTCCTCGCTTTGGTTTAACGGCAAGATCCCCTGCGTCAGTTTGGCTGACGTGGGGGATCTTTCTTTTCGTTTTGGGAGGACAGGCGTACCGCCTGCTCTTTTTTATACGGCTCGCAAAAAGCGGAAAGCGGGAGGTGGGCTGGACGTGTGTTTAAAAATTAAACACATTGTGCCGAAAAATTGACATAATCAACAAAATGAGTACCTCTTATTGTGCAAATTAAACAATCGACGGTTCGCAATAATGACAAAATGGGGAAGGCTCCAGAGAGCTATGGTTGTAAAATTTGCACAATAATGGAAGACAAAAGGGAGGAAACAGCAGAAGATTGTCAGTGAAATAACAGGAATGTTTCATAATTAAACAATAAAATGCCCAATTTTAGGTTGCGGAAAACAGACGTAAATAATAGGATAACTCATGAACAAAAGAGGAACGGTTTCGACCTTCATCTTACATAAAACGCCAAATCCACCGGTGCAGTGCAGAATATGTGTTTCATCGGAGAACATTACAGGCGGGGGAGTGGCAAAACATGATAAAAGCCTTGGTTATCGCGGACGATTTCACCGGAGCGTTGGATACAGGCGTGCAGTTTCGGGCGAAAGGTTCACTGGTTCGTGTGGCGGATGGCAACGCAGAAGACCTGTTTGCTGTTGCCGATGATATACAGATACTCATTGTGGATGCCGAAACACGGCATATGACGCCGGAGAAAGCCTATCAGACCGTTTACAACATCGTGAAGGCGGCGGTAAAGGCCGGAGTGGCCTGCATCTATAAAAAAACAGATTCTGGCCTGCGGGGAAATATCGGCAGTGAGCTTACCGCCGTATTTGACGCCGCCGGGGGAAAAACCGTTCACTTTATCCCGGCGTTTCCTAAAATGGGGCGGATTACACGGGACGGGGTCCACTATATCAACGGCGTGCCTGTGGCGCAAAGTGTTTTTGGACAGGATCCCTTTGAACCGGTTCGTTTTTCTTCCGTAAAAGACATCATTGCAAGCCAGAGCCATATTGAAACGCTTCTGGCCCGCGGCCATGTGCCACAGAAGGCGCCCCGGGGGATCGTGATCTACGACGCGCAAAGCGACGAGGAAATGATGCACCTGGCGCAAAGCCTCAAACAAAACAACCAACTCTCCTTTTTGGCGGGCTGTGCCGGATTTGCCGCCATGCTTCCCGCACTTTTGCAGTTGGAACGGTCCGACGGCGATCTGCCGCCCATGTCCCAAAAGCTGCTCACCGTCTGCGGAAGTATCAATCCTGTTACCATCGAGCAACTGGATGTGGCGGAAAATTCCGGTATTCCCCGTATTCGGCTGGGGCTTCGCCAAAAGCTGGATCCGTCCTGGCTGGACAGTGAGGACGGCAGCCTCTCTATCGACAAGTGGTTCGACCTGATCCACACCGCCAACAGCTCCGTACTGGATTGCGGCGGCACAGAAGAAAACGACGAAATAAAGCGCCTGACCGCGGAGCTGAACATTACCCTGGAAGAGGTCCGACAGCGAATTGCCATGACTATGGGCGGCGCTTTGCGGCGGCTGCTGGACAGGGGCCTGGAGGGGACGCTGCTGCTCACCGGCGGCGACACGCTGCTGGCATTCATGCGGTGCATCCGCCAAAACACACTCACGCCCATCTGCGAGTTGACACCGGGCGTGGTGTTTTCCCAGATCCGGTATGGGGGGAAGACCTACGGGCTGCTTTCCAAATCCGGCGGGTTCGGCGAAAAAACGCTGCTGCTGGATCTGAAGCACGTTCTGGAGACGAACGCGGCGGAAGAAGTATCTTAAAGAAATGCACGGAGGAACGATCATGCTGACAAAATACAATTTGAAAATGCCTCACGCCGTCTACAGCGGCGAGGACGCGCTGGAAAATCTCAAAGGGATCATTGCGGAAAACAAGGCCAAAAAACTGGCCGTGTTTACAGATAAGGGCATCGAGGGCGCGGGACTGCTGGACTTTCCCATGGCCAAAGTACGGGAGACCGGCATTGAGACGGTGATCCTGGACGAGCTGCCCCCCGAACCCACTTATGAGCAGGCCCAGGCGCTGGTGGACCAGTGCAAGGCGGCGGGCGCCGACCTGATCCTGGCGGTGGGCGGCGGCAGCGTGATGGATACGGCCAAGCTGGCTTCCATTTTGATGACCGACGATTACGGCGTCAAGGAACTGCTGAACGACCCCAAGCGCGGCAAGAAGTGCATTAAATCCATCATGATCCCCACCACGGCGGGCACCGGCTCCGAAGCCACGCCCAACGCCATCGTGGCGGTTCCGGAAAAGCAGCTGAAGATCGGCATCGTCAACGACGAGATGATCGCGGACTACGCCATTCTGGACGCCGTGATGATCAAGAAGCTGCCCCGCAAGATCGCGGCAGCCACCGGTGTTGACGCGCTGGCTCACGCCATCGAATGCTGGACCAGCAACAAGGCTAATCCCTTCAGCGATATGTTCGCTATGCAGGCGCTGGACATGATCCTCAACAACATCATGACCGCCTGCAACGATTCGGAGGCCATGGCCGCCAAGAACCAGATGCAGATCGCCAGCTTTCTGGCCGGTGTTGCCATCACCGCCTCCGGCACCACCGCGGTCCACGCGCTGAGCTATCCCCTGGGCGGCAAGTATCACATTGCCCACGGCGTTTCCAACGCCATTTTGCTCATCCCCGTGATGCGCTTCAACGAGCCCGCCATTCAGGAGAAGCTGGCGGCGGCCTATGACCGCTGTGTCCACGGCGAAAAGACCTGCGCCACTGTCGATGAAAAGAGCAAGTACATGATCGCGTGGCTGGGCCGCATCGTGAAGGACCTGGACATCCCCACCAGCCTGAAGGAATTCGGCGTTCCCGAAGAGGATCTGGACGGTCTCGTGGACGCGGGCATGCAGGTGACGCGCCTGCTGGTGAACAATATGCGGGAAGTGACCCCCGCCGACGCCCGGGCCATTTACCGGGAGATTATGTAAAAAACGGCTGCTGCGGAAAAATTTAATGGAAATGAGGATAAAAAAATGAAAACGGTTGAACTTAAAGGTATCATCCCCCCCATACTGACCCCCATGAATTCCGACGAGAGCGTGAATCTGGAGGTTCTCCGCCAGCAGATCGAGCGCATGATTGAAGGCGGCGTCCACGGTTTGTTCGTGTTCGGCACCAACGGCGAAGGCTACATTCTCAATGAAAAGGAAAAAACAGAGGTGCTGGAAGCGGCCATCGACCAAGTCAAGGGCCGTGTCCCCGTGTACGCCGGCAGCGGCTGCATCTCTACCGCCGACACCGTTCGCATGAGCAAGAAGGCGCAGGAGCTGGGCGCGGACGTGCTGTCCATCATCACCCCCAGCTTTGCCGTGGCCTCTCAGAAAGAGCTTTACGACCACTATGTGGAAGTGGCCAGGCATGTGGACATTCCCATCGTGCTTTACAACATTCCCGCCCGCACCGGCAACAAGCTGCTGCCGGAAACCGTGGCCAAGCTGGCCAGGGACGTGGACGTCATCATGGGCGCCAAGGATTCCAGCGGCGACTGGGAGAATTTGCAGGCTTACATCACGCTGACGCGTAAGCTGGACAGGGGTTTCAAGGTGCTCTCCGGCAACGACTCGCTGATTCTGCCCGCCCTGAAGGCCGGCGGCGCCGGCGGTATCGCGGGCTGCGCCAATGTGTATCCCCATGTACTGGCCTCCATTTACGATCTCTTCAAGGCCGGCAAGCTGGACGAGGCGCAGGCCGCGCAGGATTCCATCGCCAGCTTCCGCGCCGTGTTCAAGTACGGCAATCCCAACACCGTGGTCAAGAAGGCCGTGGGCCTGCTGGGCTATCCCGTGGGCGACTGCCGCAAACCGTTCAACGATCTGTGCGACGAGGGCGTGGAAGCCCTGAAGAAGGTACTGAAGGAAAACGCCGACAAGGGTATGTGCTGAGAAAAGGAGAGGTTGCGTGATGAATCCAAGACCCATTCTGGGCATTTCCATGGGCGACCCCTTTGGAAACGGCCCTGAGATCACAGTCCGCGCGCTGGCGGATGCCTCGGTGTACGATCGCTGCCGCCCTCTGGTGGTGGGCGACAAAAGCAGCATGAAATACGCTCTGAAAGTGGCAAAAAAAATCGGCACCGCCCATTTGCAACTGAACATTGTTTCTTCTGTCAAAGAGGCGAAGTTTACATACGGGACCATCGACCTGCTGGATCTGGACCTGGTACCCGCCGATCTGATCCCGGATACCTCCGATGAGGCGACGCCCCGCCCCTTTGGCGTGGGAGCCTCCGCTGTGGGCGGCGAGGCGGCTTTCCAGTATGTGAAACGCGTCATCGAGCTTGCCATGGCGGGCGAGATCGACGCCACCGTCACCAACGCCCTGAGCAAGGAAGCCATCAACATGGCGGGCCACCACTACTCCGGCCACACAGAGATCTACGCCTACTACACACACACTGATAAATATACCATGATGCTGGCCCATGAAGAGCTGCGGGTGGTCCACGTCTCCACCCACGTCTCTTTGCGGGAGGCCTGCGACCGGGTCAAGAAGGATCGGGTCCTGGACTGCATCCGTATCGCCAACGAGGGCTGCAAAGCCATCGGCATCGACGCCCCCAAGATCGGCGTGGCCGGGCTGAACCCCCACTGCGGCGAAAACGGCATGTTCGGCACGGAGGAGATCCAGGAGATCCAGCCCGCCATTGACGCGGCGCTGGCCGAGGGGATCAACATTCCGGAAAAGAAGCCCACGCCCCCCGATACCGTGTTTTCCAAGGCGCTGGGTGGCTGGTACGACATCGTGGTGGTGATGTACCACGACCAGGGGCATATTCCGCTGAAGGTCAAGGGGTTTGTTTACAACAGGGAAGAGGGCCACTGGGAAGCGGTGGCCGGCGTCAATGTGACGCTGGGTCTGCCCATCATTCGGGCCAGCGTGGATCACGGCACGGGCTTCGGCCACGCGGGCAGCGGCCACGCCAACGAACTGAGCCTGGTCAACGCTGTGGACTACGCCATTCGTATGGCCAACGCCAAGAAGAAATGACCCCGGCGGGGCTGACCGGCCCAAAACGAAAGAGAAGGGAAGTTCGCTATGAAAGTGACTATGACGGAGGCCATCTGCCAGGAAGGCATGACGCTTCTGGAGGGCAAAGCGGATATTTATGTTGCCCATGACGCACACCCGCATCACTATCTGGAACAGCTCAGGGACACCGACGCTTTCATCGTGCGCGTGGCCGACAAGGGCGCCATTGACGAGGCGACCATGGAAAGCAGCCAGGCGCTGAAGGTCATCGGCCGTACCGGCATCGGCTACGACAGCGTGGATGTGGCGGCCGCCACTAAGCGGGGCATTCCGGTGGTCATCACCCCCGGCGCCAACAACCGCAGCGTGGCGGAGCACGCCGTGACGCTGATGATGGCGCTTTCCAAAAACATGGTGGAGAGCGACGTGGAGCAGCGCAAGGGAAACTGGAAGATCCGCGACGCTAAGAAGGCGTTTGAGGTGGAGGAAAAGACCTGCCTCATCATCGGCCTTGGCACCATCGGCAAGATCATTGCCCACCTGTGCCTGGGCCTTGACATGAAGGTCATCGCATACGATACCTTTTTGAGCAGGGAGCAGATGGCGGAGCTGGGCGTGGAAAAGTACAACGACAAGTTTGAGGCGCTGAAAACAGCCGACGTGGTCATCGTACAGATGCCCCTCATCGAGGGCGTGACCAACAACACCATTGCCAAGGCGGAGCTGGACGCCATGAAGCCCACCGCCCTGCTCATCAACTGCAGCCGGGGCGAGATCGTCAACGAACCGGACCTGTGCGCGGCGCTTAAAAGCGGCAGCATCGCCGGCGCCGGGCTGGATGTCTTCTGGAACGAACCCACCCGTGTGGACGATGAGATCCTGCACTGTCCCAATGTGATCGTGAGTCCCCACTCCGCGGCTCAGACAAGGGAGGCTGTCATCAAGATGGCAGCCATGTGCGTCAACGGCTGCCTGGCGGTTTGCCAGGGGAAAAAGTGGCCCTATGTGGCAGACAAGGCCGTCTACGACCATCCCATCTGGAGCGGCAGGGAGTGGGCGGAGGTCTGACCATGGACAAGGAGATACAAACCCTGCGCCGCAAGCGCCTGATCGTATTTTTGATGAGCATTGCCTACTTCGCGGCGCTGCTGGCCGTGGGGACGCTGATCTTCGTCAAGGGCACCTCCTACGGGCTTGTGCTGGTGCTGGCCTGCGCGGCCGTTTATCTGGCGGCGATCCGACCCTATATCAGCCGCTACAAAAACATCCTGCGCGCCGCCATTTTGCGTTGCTCACTGAGCCGGGATCTGACGGATTACAGCCACGACCCCAAAGCCGGAGCGCAGCGTACTGCCGTGGAAAACGCGGGACTGGTAAACACCAAACTCTCCGCCTTTCGCAGCCGTGAGCTGATCCGCGGCCGGTGCGGCACCATCCTTGCGGAGGCGGCGGACGTGACCTTTCCCATTCGGGAAAACAATCTAAACACCATGTTCAACGGTTGCTTTATCGCCCTGGATTGTCCCGGCGCCCGGTTTGAGCCGGCGATGGTCCTGGCAGGACAGCTCTCGGAGGTGTCGCTTCCGCCCAAACAGACGGAACTGCTTGAAAAAATCGGTTCCCTGATCCCGGGCAGTCTGCATTTCCACATGGAGGGGGAGCGCATGGCGTTTCTTCTGCGGGGCCGTTTTCTGGGATTTCACATCAATCCACTGGTACCGGTCACGGAGAAGCTGCTGTGCAGCGACCCGCTGCCGGAGCTTCACCAGGCGATTCAGCTGGCCAGAGTATGCAGCGGAAAACTGGCACAAGACTGAGGCAAGGAGAGCGAATACACAATGGAAATCAAAGAACAGTCCGCGCTGCGGAAGGTGCTGGCCGGCACGGAGCTGCCCCGGATGTGCCTGATCCGTCAGATATTTGAGCGGGACGGCATCGGGGATGTGCCTTCCGTCTTGCGGGGAAAGCTGGATCGGGAGGACCTCAAGTCCCGGATTCAGCCCGGCATGACGGTGGTGCTTACCGGCAGCAGCCGCCAGATTTCCCATATGCCGGAGATGCTTCGGGAGCTGGCGGATTTTGTCAAAGCCCGCGGCGGAAAGCCTGTGATTATCCCCGCCATGGGGAGCCACGGTGGCTCCACCGACGAAGGCCAGCGTGCCCTGCTGGAGGGCTATGGCATTACCGAGGAATTCTGCGGCTGCCCCATTCACTCCAGCATGAAAACGGTGAAGGTGGGCTATATGTCCAACGGCGACGAGGTGCGGATGGACGCCTTCGCCCACGCGGCGGACGCCATCATCGTGGTGGGCCGTATCAAAGCGCACACCGCATTCCGCGGTCCCTATGAGTCCGGCCTCGTGAAGATGATGGCTATCGGCATGGGAAAGCAGGAGGGCGCTGAATCGCTGCACCGCTCAGGGTTCGGCGAGATGGGAAAGCGCCTGCCGGAATACGCCCGGATCATTTTTGAACACTGCCATGTGATCTTTGGCGTGGCACCCATTGAAAACGAATTCGACCAGACCTGCCGTCTTGAAGTGCTGCCCGCCGAAGAGATCTTTGAAAAAGAACCTGAGCTGCTGCTGTACGCCAAGTCCCGTCTGCCCCGCATTCTGCTTCCCGAAACGGATGTGCTGGTGGTCCACGAGATCGGCAAGAATTTTTCCGGCAGCGGCATGGACCCCAACGTCACAGGTACTTTCGGTACGCCGTATGCTACCGGCGGCATCAAAAAGCAGCGCACCGCCGTGCTGGACATTTCCAGGGAGAGCCACGGCAGTTATATCGGCCTGGGCATGGCGGATGTGACCACCAAGCGTGCCTTTGAGAAGCTGGATACCAATGCCACCTATTTCAACATGATCACCTCCACGGTTTTGGGCGTGGGAAAGATCCCCATGGTGCTGGAAACGGACAAAATGGCCCTTCAGGTGGCTGTCCGGACACTGACAAGCGTGGACAAGGCGCACGTCCGCATGGTATACCTGAAAAATACCCTGTCGCTGGAGAAGATCATGATCTCCGAAGCCTTTTTGCCAGACGTGAGGGGCCGCAATGACATCGAAGTTCTGGAAGAACCCAGAGAACTGCGTTTCAACGCGGAAGGAGCGCTCCTGGACTTTGCCTGAATCAATAAGAGTCAATTAAGAAGAAAAAATAGTAGGAAAGAAGGCGAAAAAAGCATGAAAAACAAACAATACAGGCAGGACATCATTCCCGGCATCGTCCTGGCGTGTTTTTCAACTGCTTACCTGTGCATGATTCCCAAGATCAAGGCATTTACGGGCCTGGGCTCCACGCCCCTGACCAACCACTTTGTCCCCTACCTCTGGGGTGGCGTATTGCTGTTCCTGAGCCTGTGGCTGATCGTTCGCGGCATTCTGAAGTACCGTCGGTTCAAGGCCGAGGGCGGCGTGGTGGAAAAGACCTCTGCAAAGTCCGTGATTTCGGATAAACGGGAAGTCGTTGCCAGCTTTATCGCGCTGGCCTTGTATGTGGGATTGATGGAAGCACTGGGCTTTGTCATCACCACGATTCTGTATACGTTTGCTCAGATCCTGATCCTGACCCCACGCGAGAAGTGGAAGAAGAACTATCTGCCGGCGGCCATTGTGGCTGTGATAACGGGCTGTGTCCTTTATTACATTTTCAAAATGCTGCTCAACGTTCTGCTGCCGTCCGGCATTCTGGCGGCATTCAATCTATAAGGAGGTGCCCACATGATTTTACAGAGTTTGGCGGCTGTACTGCAGCCCTTGACGATCATTCTGGTGGCTGTCGGCACCGTGATCGGCATTATCTTCGGTTCCATTCCCGGCCTGACGGCCACCATGGCTATCGTCATGTTTCTGCCCGCCACATATTCCATGAGCGCCACCCAGGGTATTTCCATGCTGATGGCGCTGTATATCGGCGGTATCTCCGGCGGCCTGATTTCCGCCATTTTGCTGAACATCCCCGGCACGCCCTCCTCGGTGGCCACCTGCTTTGACGGCTCACCCATGGCCAACAAGGGCGAAGCAGGCAAGGCGCTGGGTACCGGCGTGGTGTTCTCTTTCTTCGGCACGCTGATCGGCATTGCAATTCTGGTCTGTCTGACCCCCATGCTGTGCCAGTTCGCCCTGAAATTCCAGTCCTATGAATATTGCGCACTGGCCATTTTCTCCTTGTCCATGGTCATCGCCCTGACGGGCCACGACATGGCCAAGGGACTCATCAGCGCCGTGCTGGGCGCCTTACTGGCCACCGTGGGCCTTGCCCCCATCGACTCCCGTCCCCGCTTTACCTTCGGCCTTTTCCAGCTGAACAACGGCTTTTCCCTGGTGGTGCTGCTCATCGGCCTTTTTGCCATCGCCGAGGTCATGAACTTCGCCGAAACGGTGCGCCAGAAACAGAACTACACCATCCGCGAAAACGTGAAGATCAAGGGCTGCGGCTTCACCATGCGGGAGTTCATCGGGCAAATTCCCAATATGCTTGTCTCCGCCCTCATCGGCATCGGCATCGGCATCCTGCCCGGCATCGGCGGTGGTGTTTCCTGCATGATTTCCTACACGGTGTCCAAGAACACCTCCAAGCACCGCGAGCTCTACGGCACCGGCATCATGGACGGCGTGGTGGCCTCCGAAACGGCCAACAACGCCACCATCGGCGGCGCCATGATCCCCCTGCTGTCCCTGGGCATTCCTGGCGACGCAGTGACGGCCATGCTCCTGGGCGGCCTGCAGGTCCACAACGTGGCCCCCGGCCCGCTGATCTATGAGAAAAACGGCATGGTGGTCTACGCCATCTTTTTTGCCATGATTCTCGCCTCCATTTTCATGCTGATCTTCATGCTTTTGGGTATGCGGTTTTTTGTCAAGGTGCTGCGCGTTCCCAAGAATTATCTGCTGCCCATCGTGCTGGTGCTGTGCGGCATCGGCGCCATCGGCAACGCCAACGCGATCTTTGATACCTATGCCATGGTAGCCTTTGGCCTGATGTCCTATCTGCTCATTAAGTCCAAGATCCCCACGGTTCCCATGATCCTGGGCTTCATCCTCGGGCCCATGTTCGAGCAGAATCTGCGCCGGTCCTCTCAGTTGATTTCCAGCGATCCTATCATGAGCCACCCCATCTTTCTGGTGTTCATGGTCGCCACTGTTTTCGTGGTGATCTTCTCTGTCCGCGCCAACAAGAAAGAAGCGAAGCAGGCCCGGGAAGCGGAAGAAAAGGCTGCTGCTGAAGCCAATCAGCAGTCGTAATAAAAAACAAAAATCGAAAGGAAAGAAAAATGAAAAAGAAGCTGTTCTCTTTGCTCATGGCCATCGCCATGATCGCAACGCTGGTGACCGGTTGCGGTTCCAGCAGTTCCACAAGCTCTTCCTCGTCCTCATCCTCCAGCAAAAGCTCCAACTGGCCCAATAAGACCATCAACATCTACATGACGCACGGTGCCGGCGGCGACACGGACTACATGGGCCGTCAGCTTGCCACCGCTCTGGAAGGCGTTCTGGGCGTATCTGTGGTCGTCACCAACGTGACCGGCTCCAACGGTGCCACCTGCATGCAGCAGTACAAGGACGGCGACACGGACGGCTACACCTTTATTGCCACCAACACTGCCGCTCTGAACGGCAATGAAGTCACCGGCATGGTGGACTTCGGCTACACCGCATTTGAGCCTGTTGCCGTGTATGGCATCCAGTCCGGCGAAAACATCGTGGTTCCTGCCGACGCTCCCTATAACACCCTGCAGGAACTCATCGATGCCAGCAAGGCGAATCCCGGCCAGATCAAGTTCGGCATCTCCACCGGCGGCGGTGTGTACATTGAGTCCTGCGTTCTGACCAACCTGGGTGGCGCACAGTTCAACATCATTGATGCCGGCGACGGCGCCAGCCGTCTGACCGCGCTGCTGGGCGGCGAAGTGGACGCCACCTCTCTGCCTTACTCCACGGCTGCCGACTACATTTCCAAGGGTCAGCTGAAGAGCCTCTGCACGCTTCTGTCCAAGGCTCCCACCCTGCTGCCTAACCAGGTCGCCGCGAAGGCTACCATTCCCCAGTTGGTCATCGACACCGAGTATGTGGTACTGGCCCCCAAGGGTACTCCCTCCGACATCGTGGAAGCGATGAACGCTGCCATCATGAAGGTCTGCGCCACGTCTGAGTGGAAACAAATGGTCAACGACTACTGCCTGCAGGATCCGTTCTGCCTGAACGTGCAGGACTCCGTTGCCAACCTGAAGGAGCAGCGCGATCTGTTTGAGAGCTTTGTGCCTTTCCTGTAATTGCTTTTTCCACAATTGATTCCATAAAACTCTGAAAGAACAAAGGAGGAGGCCTCTGCCCTGCGGCAGGGGCCTCACCATTTCACCAAAGGAAGAAAAAATGATTTCAAAGATTCTGCAGCTCGAGTGCATTATGGTGCTGCTGGGCGCCATCGGTTTTTTTCTGCGGCGCCGGAACGTCATTACGGCGGAAGGGCAGAACTGCATCACGGATCTTCTGCTGGATGTGATTTTGCCCTGTAATATCTTTTTGTCCTTTGAAACGGATGTGGACCGGGAAATGCTGCATAGCTTTGCCGTGACGGTAGCGATCAGTGTGATTGTCATGGTGCTTGTGGCGGCGCTGGGTAAATGGCTCTACCGCCGCCAGGAGGAGAGCCGACAAAAGGTTTTTCGCTACGGGTTGGTGAATTCCAACGCCCTCTTCCTGGGCCTTCCCATCATCCAGAGCCTGCTGGGCGCGGACGGTGTGCTGCAGCTGACTATGTATATGATTTTTGTGCGGATGTTCTGCTGGAGCTATGGCCTTTCCCTCTATACGGGGATAAAAGCCGACCGCAGGGCTACGGCGAAGCGCCTGCTGACCAATCCCTGCATGGTGGCTGCCGAGTTGGGCGTGGTGGCCATGCTGACCGGTTTCCGACTGCCCGCCATGCTGGAGCAGACGGCCGACTATTGCAACAGATGCCTGATGGCGCTTTCCATGCTCCTCATCGGCGCGGTGCTGACGGATCTGAAGCCGGGCCGCTTCTTTCACGGCGACGTATGGGGCTTCACTCTGCTGCGCTTGGTATTGATACCGGGTGCCGTGTACCTGGGGTGCCGCCTGTTTCAGGTGCCGCAGGTCGTTGCTGCCACCTGTACGCTGCTCTCGGGTATGCCCGCCGCCAGCATGACGGCGGTTCTGGCGGCCCGCTACGACGGGGACGCCGAGCTGGGGTCGCTGCTGGTGGCGGGCAGTACGCTCCTGTCCGCCGTCACAATCCCTTTGTGGTATCTGCTTTTCTGAGGATTCTTTCAAAAAAAGACCTGCGGCGTGAAGCCGCAGGTCTGTGGAAGCGCAGTGAGTTCAGGCGGTGATCCCCAGCCACCAGACCACAAATTCGTCCCCGCCCATTCCAAAAAGCTCACTTTTGGTGGGTCGGCCAGAAGCGACGGCGATCAAAGCTTCAAAAATGTCCGCCGCCATCTGTCCCAAATCCTTTTCCCCGTCGATAACGGCCCCGGCGTTGAGATCCATGTCGTCTGTCTGACGCTGGTAAAGGGGCGTGTTGGAGGCGATCTTGACGGTGGGGAAATGCTGCCCGCCGTAGCAGGAGCCGCGTCCGGTGGTAAAGGCGCACAGATTGCAGCCGCCGGCGAACATGGCTGCGGCGGAAACGGGGTCATAGGAAGGCGAGTTCATGATGACAAGACCCGGTTCGTCAATGGGCTGGGCATAGTCAAAGACGCCGTTGAGAGGGGAACTGCCGCCTTTTTTGGCGCTGCCCAGCGCCTTTTCCAGCACGTTGGTAATGCCGCCGGCGTTGTTGCCCGGCGTGACCTTGCCGTTGATCTGGGCATCCCGTCCGGCGCAGTATGTTTTCCACCACTGCATGGTGTCGATAAGTTTTTGAGCCACTTCCGGGGATTTGGCCCGGCGGGTCAGGGCGTCCTCGACGCCCAGAAGCTCCGTGGGCTCGGTGAGGACAGCGGTGCCGCCGTTTCTGACCAGAAGATCCATGGCCTGCCCCAGCGCGGGATTGGCTGAGATCGCGGAGAAGGAATCCGACCCGCCGCATTCGAGAGCGACCTTCAGGTACTTGACGGGAAGCGTCTGACGGCGGCACTGCTCGGCTGTGGCGAGCATGGTCTCCACGGCGGCGATGCCTGCCTCCACGGCTTTTCGGGCGCCGCCGGCCTCCTGGATCACCAGACGGTGCAGCATGGGGCCCGGCGTCAGGCTGGCGGAAGCGAGAAAGTCGTCTATATTGTTGGATTCGCACCCCAGTGCGCAGACCAGCGCACCGGCCATGTTGGGGTTTTTGATCTGCCCGGCCATACAGCGGCGCAGGTATTCCATGGGCTTTCCGGTTTTTTCAAGACCGCAGCCCGAGGCATGGATCAGGGGCACCACTGCGTCCACATGGGGATAATGAGCCATGATCTCCGGCGTGAAGTGGGCGGCGATCTTTCGGGCCACGGTGGCGGCGCAGTTGCTGCACACCGTGACGACGATGCAGTTGCGCGTGCCGGCCTGCCCGTCCGCACGCAGATACCCCGCGAAGGTGCGGCGTTTCTCCGGCGGAAGAAAGGCCGTGGGCCGGTAATTTGCGCAGAAGTGATATCCCTCCGCCACAGCGTCGAAACGGATGGTGTCGTTGTGCATCCATTCGCCGGGTGCCACGTCGCGTCTGGCGTAGCCGATGACGGTGCTGTATTTCAGCACCGACTCTCCTGCGGCGATGGCGCGGGAGGCGATCTTGTGGCCCAGCGGGATGTCCCGCAAAACCGTCAGGTGTTCCTCCGGGATGACGGTTCCCGCCGAAACCGGGCAGCGGGCGACGACGATGTTGTCGGATGCATCCAGACGGATGACAGGACCATGTGCCACAGAAACCGTCCCCTTTCTTACATATACTGCCGCAGCTTTTCAATGTGGGCGTCGATGCGGTGCATTTCGTCGGCGGTAATGGGCTCCGTGGGCCGACAAACGCGCTTGTCGCACAGACCCAGCGTACTTAGAGCGTATTTGGTGGAAGCGGTCTGGCTCTTGGCCATGGGGTAGAGCTTGCAGATTTCATCCACAATAGCGCCCCACTTCATGGCGTTTTCAATGTCGCCGGCCTTGCCGTATTCGTAGAGCTTCAGGTGCGCCTTGGGGAACAGCGGTGCCAGGGACGGGATGAAGCCGTCGGCGCCCATGAGCATGCTGGGCACGGCCAGATTGGTGGAACCCTGATGCACCAGGAAGTCGCTGCCCTTGAAATAATGCAGCAGTTTGATGAACAAGGGGAAATTGCCGGAGGTATCCTTCACGCCGATGACCTTGTCGATCTCGGACAGGCGGATGATGGTGTCCGCCGTGAGCATCAGACCCGTGAAAGACGGAATGTTGTAGATCATCAGGTCAGCGTGGGTGTTCCGGCTGATGGCCTCAAAGTGGTAGACTGTTTCATCCTGGGTGGCATGGCGCGCGTAGAACACGGGGGTGATGACGGCTGTCTGGCCGCCCATATCCTCAAAGCGCCTGACGTTTTCAATGACACGCTGAGTGCTGGAGTCCATGCAGCCGGCGATGACGGGGACGCGGCCCGCGCACTCGTCAAGGGTGATTCGAATGGCTCTGTCGCGCTGTTCCTGTGTCAGGGCCATGCACTCGCCGTTGGAGCCGCAGACGAAAATGCCGTGAATGCCGTGTTCGATGCAGTGATCGATCAGGGCGCGCAGCGCTTTTTCGTCCACCCGTTCCTGTTCGTCGATGGGCGTGATAATGGGGGGAATCACACCGATGATATTCTTTTTGCTCATAACAATCCGCTCCTTTTCAGCCGGCAGCCGGAAAGCCGGCTGCCGTATATGAGATACCGATAAGAAAAGTATAGCGCTGTGCCGGAAAAAGTATTTTCATAAATCCATGGCCAATTTGCATTTTTCACCGGTGACGACCCGGGCACGCCGTTGGAGTCATCAACGGTGAAAAAGACACGTTTACCCCAAAAATAGGCCAATACAGAGGCTGCTCCCACCGTTATACTAATGAACGGAGCAATAAAAAAACGCTCATTTACTGAAAAATATGGTACTATGGGTAAGAAAGCAAGGAGGATTTTTACAATGGACTTTGTCAGACGCAATGCAATTGCCGCCAACTGCCTGCCCGGTCGGGTGGTGCAAAATGCGGTAGGGCGCAACAGCGCCGTTGCCAGCGAAAAAATGACGGTGAGCTTTTGCCGCTACAGCGCGGAGAGCGGCCCCATGGCGCCCCACAATCACGCGGAGGAGTCGGTGGTGGTGCTGGGGTGCAGGGACGCCTTCGTCCGCTGGGGCAGCGGGCCTGACAGCCTGGAACACAAGCAGATTCTGCACGAAGGTGATCTGATGCATTTCCCGCCGCTGGAGTGGCACGTGTTCGGTTATGAAGCGGGCGGTTACCTGGACGCGCTTTGCATCTACGGGCAGGTGACCCACATTCGACCCGAGGAAATGTAGGACGTGCAGGAGTAAGGAGCCATGAACGAAAAAAGCATTCCCAGATCGGCGCTGCACCTGCCGCCGCTTCCGGATGAAACAGCTGTCAGGGCGGCTCTGGCGCGCGCCAGAGCGCTGGTAGACCGGAAGATACTGGTGCTGGATGACGATCCCACTGGGATACAAACGGTATATGATGTCCCTGTTTATACTGACTGGAGTCAGGAAACACTGCGCCGCACGCTGTGCGAGGCAGGCAGCCTGGCTTTTATCCTGACCAATTCACGGGGCATGACAGCACCGGAAACCGCGGCGGTCCACACGGAGATTGCCCGGCATCTGGCCGCTGCCGCCGAAGAAACCGGCAGACGCTTTTTGCTGGTCAGCCGGAGCGACTCCACACTGCGCGGTCACTATCCGCTGGAAACGTCGGTGCTGCGCCGGGAGCTGCAGGCGCGCCTCGGCTGTCGTTATGACGGAGAGATTCTGATGCCCTACTTTCGGGAAGGCGGGCGGCTGACCGTGGGCAACGTTCACTATGTGGAAACGGGGGAGCTGCTGGTGCCCGCCGGCCAGACGGAATTTGCCCGGGACACCACCTTTGCCTACACGTCCTCCGATCTGACGGAGTGGTGCGCCGAGCGTACCGGCGCCGCGTATCCGGCCGAAAGCGTGGTGACGGTTTCGCTGGAGGAGCTGCGCTCCCTCAATTATGACGGCATCACCCGCAAGCTGCTGTCGGTGCATGATTTCGGAAAAGTCGTGGTAAATGCGGCGGATGACCGGGATGTGGAGGTGTTTGCCGCCGCGCTGTTCCGGGCCATTGCCGGCGGGCGGGAATTCCTGTTCCGCTGTGCCGCAGGGCTGGTGCGGGTGCTGGGCGGCGTGGAACACCGTCCCCTGCTGACGCGTTCGCAGGCCTGTCCTGACTGCCCTGACCGCGGTGGTGTCGGCGGCCTTGTGATCGTGGGTTCCCATGTGGAAAAGACCACCCGTCAGCTGCAATGTCTGCTGGAAAACGTTCCGGAAACGGAGGGCATCTGCTTTGACGCCTCCGGCGCGCTGCGCCCCGGCGGTCTGGCGGCGGAAGAAAACCGCGTGACGCTGGCGGCGGAGGCAGCTGTCCGGGCGGGCCGCACGGCAGTGGTGTATACCAGCCGGAAGGTGTTGCGGGTGGACAGCGGCAGTTCTGAGGAAAATCTGGATCTCAGCGTCCGTATTTCAGGTGCCGTCACGGCGGTGGCGGCCCATATCGGCGTGCGCCCGGCCTTTCTGGTGGCCAAGGGCGGCATTACCTCCAGCGACGTGGGGATCAGGGCACTGGGTGTCCGGCGTGCGTGGGTTCTCGGCCAGATTGCGCCGGGGGTTCCCGTGTGGCGGACGGGGGAGGAGAGCCGGTTTCCCGGTCTGGGGTATGTGATCTTTCCCGGGAACGTGGGCGATGTGCAGACTCTGAAGGACGTGGTTTTGGTCCTTCTGGGACATTAAATTCGGGATACGGGAGGTGTCGGAATGTTCGGCGAACTGACAGTTCACCGCGTTGTGAAGTCTTGCAAGCGGGCGGGCCAGTACATAGAGGCCCATACCCATGTGTTTTTCCACTACATCTATGTCCTCAGCGGCCGCATTCAGGTGACGGTGGGCGGCGAGAGCTTTCCGGCCGGTCAGGGGACGCTGGTGCTGGTTCCGCCCGGCACGGTGCATGCTATCACCAGCGAGAACACCTCTATTTGCCTGGATCTGAAGTTCTCCTGCTCAGAGGAGTTCACGCGCCGGATTGCCGTCCTGCCGCACTGCGTTTCCCACTGCGGAGAACAGGCCAGCTGCCTGATCCGCGGGATTTTCGACGAAGCGGTGAGCCAGGGGACGTATTATGTGGAGATGATTGATCTCCACATGAGCGAGCTGCTGTTTTTGCTGCTGCGTCGCCAGGAGGAAAGCGGCGCACGCTGGCAGGCGGAGGACAGGCCCGTGCCGCCGCCGGAGGAGGCCAGTATCCGCCGGGCACTGGCTCTGGTGGAAGAGCGGCTGGAAACGCCTCTGCGCGTTTCGGAGATTGCGGAGGAGTGCGGATACAGCGAAAATTACTTTCGCCTGTTTTTCAAGAAGAACGTGGGCACCTCGCCCAACAGCTATATCAATCAGCGCAAGATCGCACGGGCGAAGAAAATGATGCTCTGCTCCGATCTGAATATCACGCAGATCTCCGAAAGACTGGGCTATCAGAGCATTCATTACTTTAGCCGGCTTTTCAAAAAAATGACGGGCCTGACGCCCACAGAGTATATCGGACGCATGAAGGACGACAGGCCCATCAATGTGATCCGCAACGGAAACACGCCGCCCGGGGAATTTGAACTACCTGTTCGGAGCCCTGGATCAAAAGAACAGGGTACCATAAAGGAGATGCACTCATGAGATCGAAGATCAGATTACTGGGCATTGCGCCCTATGAAAATATGCGTTCGCTGATGCTCACCGTGGCGGAGGAATACGACAACATCGAGCTCACCGTCTTCGTGGGCGATTTGCAGCAGGGCGTGGAACTGGCCCAGCGCAATTTTTACAACGACTATGACGCCATTATTTCCCGTGGCGGGACGGCTTCCATGCTGCGAAAATTGCTGAATCTGCCTGTGATCGAGATTGCCATCTCCGCCTATGACATTATGCGGGCCATGCACCTGGCCGCCAACGTATCCGACAGTTACGCCATTGTGGGCTTTCCCAACATTACGGCCAGCGCCAAACAGCTCTGTCAGTTGATGCAGTATAAAATCGATGTTTACTCCATCCATGACGCCGGGGAAGTGGAAGAAACGCTTCTCTCCCTCCGGCAAAAGGGAACACAGGCCATTTTGTGCGACGTTGTGGCGCATACCACCGCGCTGCGTCTGGGGCTGGATGTGGTGCTGATCACGTCCAGCGCGGAGGATATCCGCGCCGCCTTTGACGGGGCCATCCACCTGTACCACAACTATTGCAGCCTGCGGGAGGAAAACCATTTCCTCCGCAGCCTGATCTGGAATCAGATCAATCACACCGTGGTCTTCAACGACCAGGGGGAGTTGTTCTTTTCCACGCTGGAAAACAACGCCGTGCCCATTCTTCAGTATTTACAGGAGGAGAGCCGTGCCCCCTCACGGGAGCGGCGGCATATCCTCAAGCAGATTAACAATGTGCAATATTCCATCCGCATGGGCCACGAGACCTTTGACGGACGAAAGTATACCATTTTCTATTTCTCTGAAAGCAGAGCGCCGTCGGCGGAGCTCCAGCGGGGCATTCGCTACGCCGGATGGCCGGAAGCCGAGGAACAGTACCGCAACAGCCTGTACGGCATCGTCGGCATGACGCGGGAATTGCAGGACTTTATCGGCCAGATCAATCAGAGCGATCAGCCCATCATGGTCTTTGGGGAAGACGGGACCTGCAAGGAGCAGGCGGTCAACCTCATTTACCTGCAAAGCACCCGCCGGGACTGCCCGCTGGTGGTGATTGACTGCTTCTTGCTCAACGAAAAAGCCTGGGAATATCTGATGGAACATTACAGCTCGCCGCTGACGGGCACGGGCTGCACCATTTTCATCAAAAATGTGGACGTGCTCACCGGCGAAAGACGCCGCCAGCTGATCTCCAATATGCTGGACATGGACATCTGTAAGCGCAACCGCCTGCTCTTCTCCTGTGTGTGCAGGAAGGGGGAAACCGCCACGGAGGCCGGGATGGAGTTCGTGGAAAAACTCTCCTGTATGCCGCTGTTCCTGCCGCCCATGCGGGGCCGGAGCGCGCACATTCCTGCCATCGCCAGTATGTATCTGAGCTATCTCAACACCATGATGGCCAAGGACATCATGGGCCTGGACGAAAACGCTTCCCGGCGGATGCAGGATTTTGACTGGCCCCACAACTACACCCAGTTCCAGCGGATCATGCGGGAGCTGGTGCTGAAAACGGACGGCCCGTATATCACCGGAGAAAGCGTGGAGGAGATCCTGCGGCGGGAGCGTACGGTGGCCACCGTCAACACGCAGGTGGAGGATGCCGGCAAGCCGTTGGATCTGAGCCTGACGCTCAGCGAGATCAACAGGGAGATCATCGGAAGAGTCCTTTTGGAAGAGGACGGCAACCAAAGCCGCACAGCCCTGCGCCTCGGCATCAGCCGCACAACGCTGTGGCGCCTGCTGAACAACCCGTAAATAAAGAAAAAAACAGGGCTCCTATCCGGAATTTTTCGGATGGGAGCCCTGCTGTTATAGGGAAAACGGCTGTGGAGATCAGACTTTGCTGTTGTTGTTCCTGTCTTTGAGAAGAACGTCGTGGGCGCCGCCTTCCACAATGGAAACGGCGGACACCAGCGTCAGCTTGGCCTTATCCCGCAGCTCCTCGATGGTCAGCGCGCCGCAGTTGCACATGGTGGAGCGCACCTTGGCCAGCGTGGCCGCCACGCCGTCGGAAAGAGCGCCGGCATAGGGCACATAGGAGTCCACGCCCTCTTCAAAGCTCAGCTTGCCCGCACCGCCCAGATCGTAGCGCTGCCAGTTCCGGGCACGGGCGCTGCCCTCGCCCCAGTACTCCTTCATAAAGCTGCCGCCGATGAGGACTTTGTCGGTGGGGCTTTCATCAAACCGGGAGAAATAACGCCCCAACATGCAAAAATCCGCGCCCATGGCCAGTGCCAGCGTGATGTGGTAGTCCTGCACAATGCCGCCGTCGGCGCAGATGGGGACATAGACCCCTGTCTCCCGACAATAGCGGTCCCGCTCCGCCGCTACCTCGATGATGGCGGTGGCCTGTCCGCGGCCGATGCCCTTGGTCTCGCGGGTGATGCAGATGGAGCCGCCGCCGATCCCCACTTTGATAAAGTCAGCTCCGGCGTCCGCCAGAAAACGGAAGCCCTCGCCGTCCACCACGTTTCCGGCGCCCACCTTGACGCTGTCGCCGTAGTGGGCACGGATCCATTCCAGCGTCCGGGCCTGCCATTCGGAATACCCCTCGGAAGAGTCGATTACCAGTACGTCGGCCCCGGCCTCCACCAGCGCCGGCACCCGCTGGGCATAGTCCCGGGTGTTGATGCCGGCGCCCACCACATAGCGCTTCTGGCTGTCCAGCAGCTCCAGGGGATTGTTCTTGTGGGTGTCATAGTCCTTGCGGAACACAAAGGCCACCATATGCCCGTCACCGGACAAAATGGGAAGGGCGTTGAGCTTGTGCTCCCAGATGATATCGTTGGCGGTTTTCAGGCTGGTCCCCTCGGGCGCATAGATCACCCGCTCCATAGGCGTCATGAAATCAGACACCGGCACCGAAGGATCCATGCGGCTGACCCGGTAATCCCGGCTGGTCACAAGGCCCAGCAGCTTGCCGGTACCGGTACCGTCATCGGTGACGGCCATGGTGGAGTGGCCGGTGCGGGCTTTTAGCGCCAGCACATCCGCCAGCGTGTCGCCCACGCGCAGGTTGGAGTCGCTGATCACAAAGCCTGCCTTGTAATTTTTCACACGGCGTACCATCTGCGCCTGCTGCTCAATGGGCTGGGACACATAGATAAAAGCGATGCCGCCTTCCTTGGCAAGGCCAATGCCCATCTCATCCCCGGAGACGGCCTGCATCACCGCCGAGGTCATGGGAATATTCATGCGCAGGGGGCAGACTTCCCCCGCTTTGTATCGAACCACCGGCGTTTGAAGGGACACACGAGTCGGAACACAGTCGGCAGAGGAGTAGCCGGGTACCAACAGATATTCGCTGAAGGTGTGGGAGGGCTCTGTGAAATAGTATGCCATTGATACACCTCATTTCTACATACGGCTTGTAAAGGTTTTTGCCATCATAGCAACTGAAAATCCCTTTGTCAAGGAAGAAAAGGACAAACCGTTCCGGAAGAGCGGCACAGCTCTCCCAGAATGGTTTTTTCAAAAGACGGCGGGCGTCAGGCGGCTGGCCCGCACCGTATCTATGTGGGGAATGGATTCCCCGGCGCCGGGCCGGGTGACAGAAAGCGCCGCCGCGATGGAAGCCAGGCGCAGGGCCTCTTCCTCACCGCAGCCCTGGGCAAGGCTGCCGATAAGAAAGCCGGTAAAGGTGTCGCCGGCGCCGGTGGTGTCCGCCACGGGAACCGAGTAGCTGCACTGGCGCAGCTCCTGCCGTCCGTTCCAGCACAAAGCGCCCCGGTGACCCAGCGTCAGCACGATCCGGGCGCCGGGAAAACGGTTCCGCAGCGCAGAAAGCCCCACAGGGCGTCCGGGACACAGGTCGGAGGCCTCCATCTCGTTGAGCAAAAAGGTGTCCACCATGTCCAATGGCAGTTCGCCGATAGCATCGTTCATGGGGGAGGGATTGAGCACGATCCGCATACCCCGCCGGTGGGCCTGGCGCATCATATATCCCACCTCGTTGACCTCGTTTTGCAGCACAAGAAAATCACCCGGCGCGAAATGCGCCAAAGCAGCGTCGATATGGGTCCGGGTCATGGCGCCGTTGGCACCGGGATACAGCAAAATGCAGTTCTGCCCTGCCGCGTCCACCTGTATGACGGCGTGACCGGAGGCCTGCTCCGGCACTTGACGGATGAGATCCGTGTTGACGCCCGCTTCCCCCAGGGCGTGCAGCAAAAGGCCTCCGTCTCCGGCGCCCACGGCACCCGCGTGCCAGACCTGCGCCCCGGACCGGGCCAGGGCAATGGACTGATTCAGCCCCTTTCCGCCGCAGTGTATCTCATAGGCGGAAGCGGAAAGCGTCTCTCCGGGCCGCACAAAGTGTTCCACCTGGTAGGTGTGGTCAATGTTTAAAGAACCAAAATTCAAAATACGCATGAAGGGCAAATTCCTTCCCAAGTATTTTCCATTATGTCGTTAAGGAAGACGCCTGCCCGCTCCACAGGGGCAGCAGCCGCAATGTCACAAAAAGTAAAACGTTTTACTTAAAAAGTATAATAAACGAAAGCGTATTTGTCAACCGGAGAGAAGTGGAAAGGCGCTGGCACAAGAAAAATAACACGGGAAAACGGAGGGAGATTATTGATACATCGCAAAGAAGTAGTTGCTACTTTTGCCCAAATTATGGTATATTAAAAACAATGGCAGGAACAGGGGGCAATTAGGAGAAAGGATAAGGATATGCGAACAACGATCAAGGACATCGCCGCGATGACGGGACTATCCATTACAACGGTATCTCTTGTCTTGAACAATAAACCATCCAGAATTTCGGAACAAAGCAAGGCCCTGGTGTTTGAGGCCGCAAAAAAACTGCGTTACCGGCCCAATGAGCTGGCGGTGGGTCTCATTAAGAAACACACCAAGACACTGGGCCTGCTTTTGACGGACATCTGCAATCCTTTTTTTGCCAGCCTGGCCAAAGGTGTGGAAGCCTGCTGCAGCCGGGAGGGCTGGACGGTGATCCTTTGCGACACAGGGGAGTCCCATGACAAAGAGTTGGCTTATATGCAGACGCTGAGCAGCAAAAATGTGGACGGCATCATCTACTGCGCTTCCATGGACAGCACCGCTCAAAAATTTTTGGAATCCTGGGAAATGATGGAGCAGCTGGGGATACCCTGCGTGGTGGTGGACCGCAGCTATGAGGGGCCCGGCATCCGGTCGGTGAGTACAGACCATGTGATGGGCGGCTGGCTGGCGGCGGAACACCTTTTAAAGCTGGGGCACCGCCGCATTGCCTGCGTCACCGGGCCCCGGCATCTGGACGTCTGCCGGGACCGCCTGGAGGGTTACCGAATGGCCCTAAACAAATATCAGATCCCCTATAATCCCGCTTTGATCTGTGAACAGCGATTCAGCATCGAAAGTGGACGGCACGCTGTGGCGCAGCTGACCGGACAGCCATACACAGCGGTTTTCGCGTTTAACGACATGATGGCCTATGGCGTCTGCCAGGAGCTGCGGGCCCAGGGACTGCGTATACCGGAGGATGTGTCTGTGGTCGGTTACGATGACATTTATCCCTCGCAGATCCTGGAGGTGCCGCTGACCACGGTACGCCAGCCCATTGAACAGCTGGGCATTCGGGCGGCGCAGGAACTCATCGCCGCCTTCAGCGACAGAATACCCCCGGAGTGCCGGGTGCTCTTTAAACCGGAACTGGCGGTGCGGGGCAGCACGGCTCCTGTGGAACGATAAAACCATCAAAAAAGTAAGCCTGGGCTGCCATTGGCAGTCCAGGCTTGCTTTTACCAAAAATGAGGAAGTGAAAAAGAAAAAATCAAAGATCGTTGCAGCAGAGGTCTGCCAGAGACTCCCGGCGCACGGCC
>Ga0183100_1000097_pt1 | contig 50194 bp, 45 predicted proteins | sample Biomet2_FD_127789 | JGI IMG/M metagenome (GOLD analysis project Ga0183100, IMG submission 127789) | Microbial communities from bioreactor (seeded with anoxic lake sediment) at LBNL, California, USA - Biofuel metagenome 2 | ecosystem: Engineered > Bioreactor > Anaerobic > Unclassified ... | reverse complement strand
ACAAAGTTGAAATTATAGTTTATGACGTTTTAGGAAATAAAATAGCAACACTTCTTGAGGGCTATAAGCCTGCGGGCAATCATTCTATTCAATTCAATGCAAAGAACTTGCCGTCAGGAGTATATATCTATAGAATTAAGTCAGGTGCCTTTATGGCCTCAAAGAAGATGATGTTGGTCAAATAATTTACGGAAATTAAGACAAACACTTCCGTTTACCCCCCTCCACCTGAAAGGGAGGGGGTGTAAATTTTTAGCATTCACTTCCTTCCCTGCATAATGATGGAGTTACTGAGGAAGAATTCCTTTCAAAGTGTGCGAAAATTATGATTTACCGTATTTAACAAATCTCCCTGTCACTATTCGTTTGTTTCTAATATTCGCACAGTATATAAAGTGGGAATTTTACAAAGTGAAAGACTCAGTTTCACAAAGTTACTTTGTGGATTAATAAAGATAAGTGTGTTATTGCTTTTGGACCCTCCATTATCATTTCTCAATTAATGAAACATTGTTATTTACTTAAAAGTATATATATTTAGTATTAAAAAAATCAGGTATTATAATGTTTAAGTATTTTATTAGTATGCTATTGGGTATAATCTTTAGCATAAATGCTCAGAATGCAGATGAATCGGTTAAAGCGTTACAAAATAAATTCAATGGAGTAAAGGACTTATCCGCCTCTTTCAGGCAGGATAATATGAGCGGTACAATTTATTTCAAAAAAGATAATATGTACAGAATAGAACTTAGTAATTTAACTCTGGTTTCGGATGGAAAAACTACTTGGTCTTACAATAAAAAAGAGAACAAAGTAATTGTTAATGATTATGACGAAACTACTTCATCAATGTTTTCTTTTAACAGTATTATCAGGGAATACCCTGCTAAATGTAATTCTACTGCCGTAAAAGAGGGAAACAGTACAATTATTACGCTTACTCCCAAGAAAAACGCAAAAATGGGTTTTACATCAGCTAAAATTTGGGTAAGCAGTGATAATTTAGTTCAAAAAATTGTGATTGAAAAAGGTAAAAATCCTTTGCAAATTTCGCTTTCTAATTATAAAATTAATCAGAACTTAAGTAATTCACATTTTAACTTTACACCGCCGAAAGGTAGTAAAATTATTGATCTCAGATAAAATCGCTCTAAATAAAAATATTAAGAGAGCATTTAAATATGCTCTTTCTTTTATTGTTACCATTCTTTTTCTGTATCTCGCATTTCTAAATGTTGATGTACGTAAAGTAATACAATATACATTAACTGCATCTCCGGGTTGGGTGGTGGTTTTTGTTTGTATCTTTCTACTTTCACACTTTTTGAGGGCGTTACGCTGGAAGTTTATTTTGTCTTCGGTAAAAAAAGATGTTTCGGTAAAAAACCTGTTCGGGGCTTTGATGATAGGCTATGGGGTAAACTGTGTTGTTCCCCGGCTGGGTGAGGTTACCCGGGCGGTACTGATTGGTAAGTGGGAAGGGCTTTCACGCTCATCTATGCTGGGCACGGTAATTCTGGAGAGGTTTATTGATGTTATATTTTTTGCAATTGCCTTAGCTATTTCGCTTTTCCTTTCTACAAGAAATTTACTCGGCGTTTTCCCATGGCTTAAAACTACACTATACATTACTGCAGCAGGGCTTTGTTTGGGTCTGATTTTTGTCTTTTTAGCTATTAAGTTCAAGCAATTTTTTATTAAATGGATAATTAAACTTGTGGGCAAAGTAAGCAGCAAGGGCGGGGAAATGCTGGCAGGTTTCTTTGATACTCTTTTACAGGGATTCTCAAGTCTAAAGGGCTGGAAGAACTACTTTAATACAATTGCCCTTAGCATTGCAATTATCTTGTTATATGCTTTGAATTCTTATGTCGGGTTTTTAATGCTCGGATTTCAAAATTACTATCATGTGGATTATGGATCCGGGTGGATTATTATGAGTCTAAGTTCAATAGCCGCGGCAATTCCTACGCCGGGAAGTACGGGTTCTTATCATTTGCTTGTAAAATCTTTACTGACCTTGTTGTTTGGGATGTCTGAAGACAAGAGCTTGGCTTATGCGTTTTTAACTCATATAATTTCCTATATAATGTTTATATTCACAGCATTAGTAATCTTTTTTGCAATGTATAAACAAAAAGATAATATAAATGAATCAACGGAAACTAACATAGGCAAAATATGAAAAAAGTATTTCTTGCTTTCTTATTAATCTTTACAATTAGTGAAACTTATTCCCAGTTTGAAATAAGAGGTGGAATGGGGATCAATTATTTTAGCAGTCCCTCTTTGTTTGACTACCTGAATATAAATTTTGCCGGAAATAGTCAGGTCTCTTCATTTTCCTCAATAGTTAAATTTAGCGGAGAATTTGGTTATTACATGACTCCGTCTTCAGAGGTCTCAGTAGAACTTGGATATTCTATCAACTCATTCACGTATGATTATTCAATTGGGCATTATGACCTCAGCTATAATATAATAGCCCCCACTGTATTTTACTATTATGTAATACCCGGGCAGGGTTATAATTTCAAATTTGGCGCGGGGGCAGGTCTTTCTTTTTTAAGCGCGACTGAGGATTTAAGCTACAGTAAGCTGACTTATAAATCTACCGGTTTTGGTATAGATGTTAGAGCAGATGGAAACACTGCTCTAAGCAATAATCTATATATTAATATTGGCGGGGATATCAGATACGATGTTATCCCTTCACCAAAGGCGAATGGGGCGAATCTTATGGATAGATCATCAAAAATCAATTTTAACTCATTTATGGTTGGAGTTAGATTGGGCTTAACTTATATTTTTTAGGAGGTTAGTTTGAGCATTATTGAAGCTGTGATTTTAGGGTTAGTGCAGGGTATTTCAGAATTTCTGCCTATTAGCAGCACCGGGCACTTAACCCTTGCCGGTAAACTTATGAACTTAATTGATCCGCAAAGTCCTGAAAAGTGGACTGCTTTTATTGCGGTTATACAACTTGGAACCTTAGTTTCCATTCTTGTTTATTTTTGGAAAGACATAATAAACATTATCACGGCTTTCTTTAAAGACAATTTGTCTGAAAGGAAAAGTTTTAAGCAGCAAAGTTTTAACTCTCGCCTGGGATGGCTGGTAATTATTGGAACTGTTCCTGTTGTCATAGTTGGATTAGGGTTCAAAAAAATAATTGAAGGAGCTTTAACAAAAAATCTTTGGGTAATTGCCGGCAGCCTTGTCGGTGTTGCTGTCATAATTGCAATTGCAGAGTATTTTGCAAAGCACAGAAAAGATATTGAAGAAGTAACAATTAAGGATGCACTAATAGTTGGCATTGCTCAATGCTTTGCCCTTATTCCCGGATCATCCCGTTCAGGAACTACACTTGCAGGAGGGTTGTTCTCAGGACTTAAAAGAGAAACAGCCGCACGCTTTTCTTTCTTGTTAAGTATCCCGGCTATTGCAGCAAGCGGACTGCTTGAGCTTAAAGAATCTATCAAATTTCTTGATGCTTCACTGGCTGTAAATATGATTGTCGCAACAATTGTATCGGGCGTTGTCGGATACTTCTGCATAGATTTTCTACTTAAGTTTTTACGGAAAAACACTACTTTGGTTTTTATAGTTTACAGAATAATCTTAGGATGCTTTATTTTATTCTTATTATATAAAAATATCATTACACCATAAGAGGATAATATGAAATATTTTTTAGTGCTGGTCTGTATGGCAGCTATGTTAGTCGGCTGCGGTAAAAAACAAAATTCTGATGATAATCAGAACAAACTTATTATGAATATGAAAGGGAAAACGTTAACCATCAATTTGGATGAGAAGCTTAACCCTGCAAAAACCTATATTGCCGATATCAAAACAAATTTAGGTACAATACAGGTTGAGCTTTACAATAGCCAGACTCCCAAAACTGTCAAAAATTTTGTTTTGCTTTCAAAAGCCGGTTTCTACAATGGTTTAACCTTTCATAGAGTTATTGATAAATTTATGATTCAGGGAGGTGACCCGGCAGGTAATGGCGGCGGCGGAGCCAGTATTTACGGAGAAAAATTTGAAGATGAGATAATACCAAGTCTCACTTTTGAAGAACCAGGCGTGCTTGCTATGGCTAATTCCGGTGCTAACACAAATAATAGTCAGTTCTTTATTACAGTAGCTCCTCAAAACCGCTTAAATGGCGGCTATACTATCTTTGGCAAAGTAATAAATGGCTTTGACATTGCAGTTGCAATAAGTAAAGTTAAAAAAGATGCCAAGGATAAACCAATTTTTCCTGTAATTATTGATTCTATTACAATTAGCGAAAAGTAATATTCTTTTATTAATTAGGTGAGTATATGAAATATTTATTTTATTTATTATTAACAATAGGTATAATTGGCTGCGCTGTTACTAAGCAAAGCACATATAAACCAAATAATATAACAGTCAACGGAAAGGATAAAAAGATAATGATTGATGTGAACGAACAACTAGACAGCACTAAAACATATTATGCAGTATTTAAAACAACATTAGGCGAATTTGAAATTGAACTGTTCAATAAACAGACTCCTAAAACTGTAAAGAATTTTGTCCTTTTGGCAAAATCAGGATACTATAATGGAATTATTTTCCATAGAGTTATAGACAGATTTATGATTCAAGGTGGTGACCCTACAGGTACAGGACGCGGCGGTGAAAGTATTTATGGCGCAAGATTCGATGATGAATTTAAACCTGAACTGCTTCACTCATCTGAAGGCATCTTATCTATGGCTAACGCAGGCCCTAATACTAATGGCAGCCAGTTCTTTATTACACTTGTCCCTACACCGCATCTGAATGGTAAGCATACGGTTTTTGGTAAAGTTGTAAAAGGTATGGAAGTTGTAAAAGAAATTGGTAAAACAAAAACCGATAGAAGTGACAAGCCTGTTACTCCTGTAGTAATTGAAAAGCTGACAATTACAGAAAAATAATATAAGGTAAAACTCAGTTTCGGCAGTGTTTTGATTATTTTTACCCTCCCTTTAAAGGAGGGAGGGTAATAGAAAATGAAGTGTCTGGCTCTCTTAAGGGCTTAGAACAATTTTAACAGTTGACTTTATGAACTTCATAAACTTTCAACTTTAAAAACTTTATTAACCTTAAAAACTTTATAACTTTATAACTTTATAACTTTATAAACTTTATAAACTTTCAACTTTTTAACTTAAAAAACTTAGCAACTAAATGGCGTACGAAAAACTTCCTTCAGTTTCAGAAGCTGAAGCTCAATTAGCAAAAAATGTTATTAAGCCGATTTATTTTTTATGCGGAGATGACTCGTATTCTATTGACGAGTTTGTTAAAAAAATAAATCTGCTTTTTGAAACAATTATTGTTTCAGATTTTGACAAAGCTATGTATTATGGCGACAGTATTTCTATGGAAGAAGTGGAGAGTTTCGCTTCTACTTTCCCTTTTGGCTCTGATAAGAAACTTGTGATAGTAAAAGATTTTGAAAAAGTTAAGGATAAAGCTAAGTTTAAAAATTATGTAAAATCGCCTTCAGATTTTGCCGTAGTGGTTCTAATAAATAATGGAGTTGTTGCAAAATCAGGTGTTACTGAGCCGTATAAATCATTGATTGCAAATGGCTATTATTTTGAAGCCAAGGAAATGAAGGAAGAACAATTAAGGAGATGGATTGTTCAGAAAGCCGGCTCTGACGGCAGAAAAATTACGGCGGATGATGCTCAGCTTTTAATGGAAATCGTCGGTGAAAGTAAGAGTCTTATTGAAGACCAGCTTGAAAAGATTTATATCTTTCTCGGGGATAAAAGAGAGATTAATGCAGAGACTATTAAGTCACTTTCAACTCAGCTAAAGGCGTTTAATGTATTTGATCTCCAAAATGCGCTAACCAAAAGGGATAAAAAGCAGGCGCTGAAAATTGCATACAATATTTTGCCGCAAAGTGTTGACGAAATATTCAAAACCATAAATATGCTTATAAGGTTTTTTACTGTAATTGCAAAGCTTAAAGAGCTTGCACCTAATCCTAATAATGCAAATATAAATGATCTGATGAAAAAGCTAAAGATGTCATACTATCAAGTGCAGGGGTATGTTAATTCCAGCAGGGTCTTTAGTCTTAATGATGTTGCAAAAGCAACTGAAGCTTTGCTTAAAGCCGATATTGCATTAAAATCAACTACTGCTGACCATAAACAAATTATGACAGTGCTGATTTCCGAGATAATCTGAGCTTACAACTCTTAGCACAGATATTTGTTTATTATCAAACTATAATTTGGTAATAAATTTTGAGGAAAAAGATGAGCAGTGTAATTGTTATGCCTATGGGAGACCAATGGGTTATTAAAATGGAAGGCTCTGAAGAAGTATATTCCACCTTTGAAGAAGAGGAAGAGGCTTTAGACGCTGCTAAAGAAATTGCTTTAGCACAAGAAAAAAGGATTGTTGTTCTTAGAGAAGACGGTACGCTTTATACAATTTACGAAAGCGATACTTTCCCTTCCGAAGACAACACCCCTGAAGTTACTGGTCCTGGAGACGATGAAGAAGATATAAAATCCGGATCTGACTAATAAATGTGACTAAATCTCTGAAAAAGTACAAAGTTTGCTATTTTTTCTGTAATTTTATGTCGTGAAAGTGAAACATTATTTTTTTTTTGAAGTATAACGCTTGAGTGATAGATTATTAAATGAGCTTTCTGACGAAGAGCTGATCATAGAATTCCAGAAGAACAACACTGTTCCTGCTTTTGAAATTCTTGTTAACAGGTATAAGAATCCTCTTACCAATTATGTCTTTAGATTCCTTGGTGACTATGAAGCCTGTATGGATGTCGTTCAGGAAACCATGATAAAAGTATATAAAAATAAGGATGCTTATAAGTCTATTGCAAGATTTTCCACTTGGATATATACCATCGCGGGTAATTTGGCCCGTACAGAATACCAGAGAAGGAAAAGAAAAAACACTCTTTCGATAAATAATTTTACCGAAGATGAAGATGTTTTTGAAATTCCTGACGAAAACTACAGACCCGATGATATTACTGATAGTGGAATTAAAGATGAATTGATTCAACAAGCTTTGCTAAAGGTTTCTGATGCTTACCGTGAAATGGTTATTTTACGGGACATTCAGGACCTTTCTTATGAAGAAATTGCCGAGATTAGTGGTGTTAACGTAGGGACCGTAAAGTCCAGAATTAACCGCGGCAGAGCACAGCTTCAGAATTTGCTTAAAAGCATATATAATGAATAGGAGTTTTGATATGTACAATGACGAATTACAATATGATGAGGTGATCAAAACTTTACATGGACTAAAACAAGTTAAAGCACCGCCTTATTTTGAAGCAGATCTTATGCGCAGAATAAATTCCGGCGACTTTGCAGTTAATAAAAAAAGAGTATCATTTTTTAGCAGGCTTGTTTCTCCGTTTAGGTTAATTCCTTCAGCTGCTTTAAGTTTAGCAGGTGTTGCTCTATTAATGGTGCTGTTCCTTGCGCCCGAGAATAAAGAAGTTACCCCTTTTGCTGCCCAGCCAAAGGTTATTAAAGACACTGATCTGAACACCGGAAGTAATTTTAGTAAGAATAAGGCTGAACGCGCTAATGAGGGTACTGCCAATGATGAAAATGTCAACGGTAATTCGGATGAAGATAATCCTAATTTGGTTTATAAACCGGTTTATTTAACTCCGGCAGAAAAGGCAAAAGTGAAAGAACTTAAAGAAAAAGTATTCCAAAACTTTGATTCTCAGCAAGAAAGTGCCGTTAATCCTTAAAATTAGAATTATTTTTCAATTGGAATTAAATTAAAGTTTTTATATATTAACCTACTTAAATAAAATTTAAAATTCAGCAGGTATAGAAAATGAAAAAAGGAATACATCCTGATTACAGACCCGTAGTTTTTCAAGATGCTTCTTGTGATTTTGCGATTTTAACTCGTTCAACAATTAAAACCGGTGATACAGTTACTTGGAAAGATGGTAATACTTACCCATTGGTAAAGCTTGAAATTTCAAGCGGTTCTCATCCATTCTTTACCGGTAAACAGAAATTATTAGATACCGCAGGTAGAGTTGAGAAGTTTAATAGGAAATATGCAAGAACTAAAGCATAATCTATTGTAATTACTTGTTTTTTGCCCCTTCTTATTATTCTGAAGGGGCTTTTTTTTGTTTATGGGTACGTCCTTGTTTTACAGGAATATCCTTAGTAAAGAAAATATTATTCCCTTCCATACATTTGGCGGTATTTTGAATAGCAGTTTTCTTTCCATTAAAGTTTTTTTTGCCCCTTGACACATGAGGTTTCTTGACTGGTAATTTCTTATTAAATTAGAAGTTAGATTAAATAAGAACTTTTGCTTATTTTATCGGTTAGACCGTTGAAAATGGATTCCTTATTATATATATTTCACTCTATTATTTTCAGGTAAAAACAGGGCTTTAACATGTTTGACAAGGAAATTAAATTTATAACAGATTTCAATCTGAATAAAATTGTATCTTCCGGCAATGGCTTCACCTTAAAATCATTAAAGGAAGCCGGCCTGCATCCTGCTATACTTCAGTTTATTTCTGCTGAGTTAGACTATCTGATTTTTCTTGACAGAAAGAAATTACTTCAGAATTCTTCATTCGACTATTCGGGAAAAGAATTAGCTCAGTATTTCAATTCCATGGCCGGTGAAATTAAAAAAAATAAAAAACTTTCGTATGATGCCGTTAAAAAGCTTGTACTGCAGGCTGTGTCATTTAACCTGAATTTCCTTGTGCGTCCTAAGTGGTCTTTAAATAAACTTATTTTTAATGAGGCTGCCAATAAGTCTGTTGACGAGATTAAATATTTCCTTAATTATACTTTTTATTATGAGTTTATTAAGAAAATCTTTACTATCTTCGCTGATAAAAAGAAGCTTCAGGCCCTTACTACTGATGAGTTTGAAAATGTTTTTAATAAAATTGAAAAGGAATTGGTTGCTAACCAGTTAAGTGAAATGCTGGATTATTTTTTGTTTTCTACTGCTGAATTTATAAATCAGGGGGAACAGAAAAAATATAAAATCCCATTGTACCTTCTTGAAAAATTTTTAGAGGAGAAAAAGCTCGATAACTTACTGGGCAAAATTACTGAACTGGACCTTGAGCCAAAGCAAAAGATAAATGTGCAGGAGATGAAAGCTTTTCTGTTAAGTGACACAAATGCAGATTTAGCAGGTATTTTGGATTATAAGAGGAAAGAAGCCACGGCTTTTGAACCGAAAATTGAAAATCTGCCAAAACCGCTTGAGATTCCGGAGCTTGATGTAAAGGATGAATTTGAAAAAATTGAAATCCCTGAAAATGAAGAATTTCCGTCTGTTGACATTTATGAACCCCCGGTAGAAACAGCAGATTTGACGGCAAAACAGAATAAAACAGAAGAAGAGATTGTTGAACCTGTTGTTCCTGAAATAAAAGCAGTTGAACAAGAAGGCGAAGGGTTTAAGAAAATATTTGCTGAGGAACTTTCCAAGGAAATAGAAGAACCTGAAACTGAACCGGAGAATTCTCTTATAGACAAAATGGACGAGTATATTAAAGCCGGTGACATAGGTGAAGATTCCGGGGAGGATGCTATTTATGAAAATAAATTTGTAGAAGACGATGATGAAGTCCAGTTTGAACCGGTCACTGAAGTTGAACTGGAACCGGAAACAGAAGATATAGATATTAGCGGCTTCAATAAAAAAAGTGATGAAGACTTTTTAGAAATTGAAGAACCCGTTAAAGATTCATTTAAGGGACAAATCCTCTTGAATAAATTTACTTCGGTTGAATTGAATAATATAACCATAAATGTTTTCAATGGTGACAATGATGACTGTTTAAACACTTTAGAACATTTATCGGAAGCCGAAGATTATGATAAAGCGACAGAAATATTAAAAGAAGTATTTTTTACATACAGGGTTAATCCTTATTCTAAAGATGCTATCACACTCACAAATAAAGTACTGAATTATTTTCAGCTGGGATAAAAATGTTTATTGATTATGTTGAGATCGATGTTAAGGCGGGGCACGGTGGAAAAGGTGCAGTTGCGTTCAGAAGAGAAAAATATGTTCCTAAAGGCGGCCCCTCAGGCGGCAACGGCGGTCTGGGCGGCAATGTTATTCTTGAAGCTCACCACAATTTAACTACTCTTTTAGATCTTAGGTATAAAACAAAGTATGAGGCCGAAGACGGGAAACCTGGCGCTACCTCCCGTAAAGACGGAAGAAACGGTAAGGATATCATTATAAAAGTTCCGGTTGGAACTGTTGTAAAGGATTCTGAGACTGATGAAGTTTTGTTTGATCTTGATAAGGCCGGCACTGCAATTGCAATTTGCAAAGGCGGAAAAGGCGGAAAAGGCAACAGCAATTTTGCAACTTCCACAAACCAGACTCCAAGATATGCTGAACAGGGCAGGCCGGGAGAGGAGAAACGCCTTTCGCTTGAGCTTAAACTTATTGCAGATGTCGGTTTGGTTGGTTTTCCTAATGCAGGTAAATCTACTCTGATATCTACTATATCTGCTGCCAGACCTAAAATTGCTGATTATCCATTTACTACTTTAGAGCCTAATCTTGGTATCGTTAGATATAAGGAGTACAAGAGCTTTACTGTTGCGGATATTCCAGGTATTATTGAAGGAGCCTCTGAAGGTAAGGGACTCGGTCTAATTTTTCTAAGACATATTGAGCGTACTAAAATATTGTTATTTTTAATTGATGCAACAAGCAAAGATTATAAACGCGACTTTAAAGTATTGCTTAATGAGCTGAAAGAATACAGCCCGGCATTGGCACAAAAGAGAAAAATTATCGGACTTTCCAAAGCAGATTTACTGCCGGAAGAAGAATTGGAAAAGCTTAAAAAGAAAAAAACAATTGAGAATAATCCTGTTTTACTATTCTCATCTGCAAATCATTATAATATTGATCATTTGCTGGAAAAACTCTGGCATACAATAAAAATTGATTAAATGACTTAATAATGTATTAATAATAAATGAATATAAAATAAAACATCGGAATCTCATATGCGAATTAAAAGGTATTTTGTTTACAGCTTTTTCGTGCTTTTTTCACTGTCGTTTTATTCTTGTGACAACGGAATAAACATATTTTCTACGGCTGATGATGCTTCATTGGGTTCACAGCTCAATGCACAGGTTGAAGGAGATTCAAAAGAATACCCAATCTATCATGGTAATCCGGCTATAAAAAATTACATTGTTGACCGGATATTTAACCACATCCTGGCATCTTCGCAAATACAATATAAAAATGTATTTTCATATAAGCTGGAAATTATTGATAATGACAACACGCTAAATGCATTCTGTCTGCCGGGCGGTTACATATATGTTTATACCGGTTTATTAAAATACCTTAACTCTGAGGCGGCTCTTGCAGGTGTTGTTGCACATGAAATAGCACACGCTGAAAGAAGACACTCAACAAAAAGAATGACTGCCCAATATGGCGTTGCCATACTGGTTAACATTATACTTGGCAATAATCCAAGTGAGCTTGAACAGATTGCTGCCAACCTGCTAGTAGGTATAGGATTTTTAGCAAACAGCCGTTCAGATGAAAATGAAGCCGATCAATATTCATTCAACTTTTTGAAAGATACGCGCTATTATCAGGGCGGTGTTAAATTCTTCTTTGAAAAGATGAGAGCTGACGGTTTGATCAGTTCGCAGAGCAACAAAATTGCTACATTCCTTTCAACACATCCTGATCCTATTTCAAGGATAGATGAGACTAACAAAAGATTAAATGGTGCAGGCATTCCTATTAAAGATTATACAGCTACCGGTGAGGGGATATATACTACCGAGTATATGACAAATATCAGAAACAGGTTTTAAGTAGTGTAACGCTAACTGCGTTTTACAGATAGAAAAATTAGAGACGTTCGGCAGAACGTCTCTTTTTATTTTAAACAGACTGGGGTAAATTTTTCATTACCGACTGTTAATAACCTCCGAAAGCTGAGGGTTAACAGGTTACTGAGAATCATACGGTATAAAAATAGTGATTGAAAATTGAATAATTTTCTTTATATTTGCAATAATGTAAAAATAAGGTAAATAAAAATATACTATTCTAACATATTATGCAAAATAAGAAAATATTAAGACAAATTGAAGACTATTTGATCATTGACCGTCTGCGATTTGAAAATCCATGGTGGGAGACCGGGAAAATAGAAGACGATTACAAACAGCTTACTCCCCGCAGATATTTTGATCTTTTTCACCAATGGGTGACTGAAACGGATGTGAAACGGGCAGTTGTTCTAATGGGTCCGCGCCGTGTCGGAAAAACGGTGATGCTTCACAATTCTGTCCAGGCTTTATTGGAAGCTAAAACACAACCTTCTAAAATAAGCTTCATCAATATAGAAAATCCTATTTATAATAATATTGGGCTTGATCAATTATTTCAACTTTCAATGCAGGCTTCGGGCAACAATGAACCCCAGGGGCAGTTTGTTTTTTGGGATGAAATTCAGTATCTAAAAAATTGGGAAGTGCATCTTAAAGTTTTGGTGGATAGTTACCCGAATACAAAATTTATTGTATCAGGTTCAGCCGCCGCCGCATTGAAATTAAAAAGCAATGAAAGCGGTGCCGGCAGATTTACTGATTTTATTCTTCCTCCGCTTACTTTTTTTGAATATATCTGTCTTAAAAATCTTGACCATCTGTTAAAACCGGCAAAACTTGAATGGAGAGGGAATCTTACTGAATTTTACACATCAGTAAATCCTACAGCATTGAATGAGCATTTCTTGGATTACATAAATTATGGCGGATATCCTGAAGTTATCTTTTCTGAAAAGATTAAAAGCGACCCGCGGCGCTATATAAAAAATGATATAATTGACAAGGTCTTATTACGGGATTTACCAAGTCTCTATGGTATTCAGGATGTTCAGGAGCTTAATTCCTTCTTTACTACTTTAGCATATAATACTGGTAATGAAGTCTCTTTAGATTCATTAAGCAGTACAAGCGGTGTGGAAAAGTATCAGCTCAGAAAGTATCTGGAATATCTTGAAGCTGCATTTTTGATAAAGACAATAAACAGAATAGACGATAATGCAAAGAAGTTTCAGCGTGCTACATTCTATAAAATATTTCTTACAAATCCTTCTTTAAGAAGTGCTTTGTTCTTCCCGGTTACTGCTGTTGACGACTCTATAGGTAATATGGTAGAGACTGCAATTTATTCTCAGTGGATGCATAGAGACTGGTTTATTCCCTGGTATGCAAGATGGACTAATGGAAGGACTCACGGTGAGGTAGATATGATTGGGTTAGATGAAAAGAAGTTTAAACCTACTTGGGCATTGGAAATAAAATGGAGCAACAGGTATTTTGAAAGTCCGGGCGAACTTAAAAGTTTAGTCTGGTTTTGCAAAAAGAATAACCTTGATACTGCTATGGTGACAACAATTGATAAAGAGGGGATTAAGGAATTTGATGGAATTAAGTTAGTTTTTGTCCCAGCTTCGGTTTATGCTTATATAGTCGGTCTAAATACCATTGAACAAAAGCGGCAAAGAAATAATAATATATAAAATAAATACTAATATATAATTATACTGCGGCTAAAGCCGGTAATATATTGTTAACATTCATCCACTAGATAAATCTAGTGGCAATATATTGCATCGAAAATCGGGACTTGGCATAAGTTTTTAAATAGCTCCGTCCTTTAGGGCGGAGGTAATAATTATCCCGGACTTATCGCGGGTTTTAACCCCAGTAAAATATGGTATTTTACGAATAATAGGATTATACTACGGCTAAAGCCGGTGATATATTATCAACATCCATCCACTAGATAAAGAGACTGTGTGAAAATTCAGTTGTCCCCCTTTGTAAGGGCGGAAAGTAAAAGACAGAGTTACTAAGGGCCGAACAAATATCTGGTATGGGTTGCTTTGCCCTCTCCTTTGGGGAGGGCGACGGGTGGGGTTTTATGTTCAGCTTGTAAACACAGCATCTTACGTACTTTGCAACGCCGGAATAATTTATTGCAGAGATACGTCATTAAAGAATTCCCTCAAGGACACAAATCCGAAATCGGATGAAGGTATAGTAGATAAACAAGATCATATAAAATGCAAAACCCTGAAAAGGTGATATTATTGTAGGAAAATCATACAACATCCCAAACCCGGAACGCTCGTGGAACTATAATTCTTATTCCTAATTTCATCTTTGTTAACAACTGATTTTCCGTAATAAATATAAAGCCCGCTATCCTAAAAATAATTATTGTAAGTTGTATTAATTATTTGTAAATTTAACAGTTTCATTGTGTGTAAGAGTAAATGGTTCTAAATGGGACATTTAACCTTCTTATAAATACTTTGTAACATGGAAATAATCCTTGTTTAATTCGACGGAAACTTATTTATGCCCAAAATATATGATAATATTGAGAATGTTCTAACTACAGGTCTTAATAATACACTTCAGTTAACAAAGAGAGCTGACTTTTGTGTCGGTTATTTCAATCTTAGAGGCTGGAAAGAAGTTGCTGATAATGTTGATAGATATTCCGGCGAAAAGGATAACTGTTGCCGTCTTTTAGTCGGTATGCATAAAAGCCCCTCAGAGCTTCTAAAAAAATACTATTCTTTATCTGAAGAAGAGATGCTTGATAATAAAGAAGCCTCAAGGTTACAAAAACAACTTGCGCAGGAGTTTAAAGATCAATTAACTTTGGGTATTCCAAGTAACGAAGATGAGCGAGGACTAAGAAAGCTTTCAGCTCAGATTAAAGCGGGCAAAGTGCAGGTTAAATTATTTCTAAAGCATACACTTCATGCCAAATTATATCTTTGTTTCAGAGATGATGCTATCAGTCCTATTATTGCTTACTTGGGGAGCAGTAATCTTACGTTTGCCGGACTCTCAAGACAGGGAGAGTTAAACGTAGATGTACTTGAACAGGATGCAGCCGAAAAACTATGCAAGTGGTTCAACGACCGATGGATGGATAGATTTTGTATCGATATTTCAAATGAATTGGCAGAGATAATCGATAACAGCTGGGCTGCCGATAAGCTTTATTCTCCTTATCATGTCTATCTTAAAATGGCATATCACTTGTCTCTGGAAGCACGTACCGGTATAAACGAATTTAAAATTCCTAAAATATTCTCGAGTGAATTATTGGAATTTCAGGAAAAAGCTGTGTTAATTGCTGCGCACCACCTGCATAAAAGAGGCGGGGTGATGGTCGGGGATGTTGTCGGTTTGGGTAAAACAATTATTGCCTGTGCCATTGCAAAAATTTTTGAAGACGATTTTAGCCTTGAGACACTTATAATATGCCCTAAAAATCTTGTAAAAATGTGGGAAGATTATCAGCACAAATACCAATTGAGAGCAAAAATTCTTTCCATTACTGAGGTTCAACGTAAACTAAAAAATTTACGCAGATACAGGCAGGTAATTATAGATGAAAGCCATAACCTGCGCAACAAAAATGGAAAAAGATATAATGCTGTAAGAGAGTATTTACAACTCAATGCAAGCCAGGTAATTCTTCTTACTGCCACTCCTTATAATAAAGATTTTACAGACCTTTCCAGCCAATTGCGCCTTTTTCTTGATGAAGAAGCTGATTTAGGCATTAGCCCTGAAAAGTTTATTGAGTCTGTTGGAGGCCAGGTTCAGTTCCTTGCAAAATATCAGGCCTCGATTAGAAGTCTTAATGCATTTGAAAGAAGTACTTATATTGATGACTGGCGCGAATTAATGAGATTATATCTTGTAAGGAGAACCAGAAGTTTTATTAAGAAATATTATACAAAGTCAGACCCGGAAAATGGCAGGATGTACCTCCTTTTTCCAAATGGAGAAAGATCATATTTCCCGGATAGAATACCAAAAAAAGTATTATTTGGTTTTGATGGCAGAAAACAAGATGACCAATATGCTAAACTATACTCGCTTAAGGTTGTAACAATTATACAGCAATTGAATCTGGCAAGATATGGGCTGGGCAATTATATAAATGAAAAAACCAGACTTATTCCAACTTATGAAGAAAACATAATCATAGAGAATCTTTCAAGAGCAGGAAAAAGGCTTATTGGTTTTGCGCGTACTAATTTATTTAAACGTCTTGAAAGCAGCGGTTATGCTTTTCTGCTTTCATTAGTCCGGCATATATTAAGGAATTATATTTTTATATATGCTTTAAAAAACAACCTCCCATTTCCAATCGGTCAGCAGGAAGCAAATGTATTGGATGAGTTTTTAGAGGATATGGATTTAGAGGATTTTAATTTGCAGGACTCCAAACTTAACCTGAATATGTCAGAGGAAGATTTATTAACACTTGCAGAAGAAATATATCCTGTATTTAAGAACAATTTGTCTAATAAATTCAGTATGATAAGAAGCGGCTTGTTTGACAGCAACCTGCTTCAACATCTGATTGATGACAGCCGAGCATTAATCTCCATTTTGAATTTATGCAAAAAATGGCTCCCTGAAAAAGACAGGAAGCTTATTGCACTCAAAAATTTAGTTACTAACAAACACAAAAATGAAAAAATCCTTATCTTTACGCAATATGCCGATACCGCTAATTATTTGATAAGAGAAATTAAGGGAAATGATAACAGCATTGAATGTGTTACCGGCTCTAACGATGATCCTACTTCATTCGCCTACAGATTCAGTCCTGTCAGTAATAAATTTACTACAATGCTGCATCAGCCGGAGATTCGGGTCTTGATTACTACAGATGTATTGAGTGAGGGGCAAAACTTGCAGGATGGGCATATAGTGGTAAATTATGACCTCCCGTGGGCATTGATAAGGCTTATCCAAAGAGCGGGACGTGTTGACAGAATAGGTCAAAAATCAGATAAAATATTTTGCTATTCATTTTTGCCGGAAGATGGTGTTAATGATATTATTAGACTTAGGGAAAGACTAAAAACCCGTATTACTGAAAATGCCGAAGTTGTTGGTTCTGATGAAGTTTTCTTTGAAGGAGACACGGTGAACATACAGGACCTTTATAATGAAAAAGCCGGTATATTTGATGAAGACAATGAGGGAGAAATTGACCTTTCTTCTTATGCTTATCAGATTTGGAAGGATGCAATTGAAGAAGATCCTAAACTAAAGAATATTATTCCCGATTTGCCGAATGTTTTATATTCAACAAAGGAAGCTCCCGAAAATCAACAGGGAGTAATTGTTTATGCAAAAACTTATGATGATAATGATGTGCTTACCCAGCTTAATGAAAGAGGTGAGCTAATTACCCAGTCACAGTTAAGAATATTAAAAACTGCAGCATGCACTCCCGATACCAAACCTTTACAGCGTCTGGATAACCACCATAATCTGGTAAAAGAATGCATGCCGTTTATACAAGACTATGAAACCTCATTAGGCGGGCAGCTTGGCAAAAAAACAGGCGCACGTTATCGCGTTTATATGCGCCTGGATGGATATTATAAAGGGAACAAAGATACTTTATTTGAAAATGATAAGCTAAAACGTACAATTGAAGATATTTATAAGTTTCCATTAAAGGAGACAGCAAAAGAAATTTTTAACAGGCAGTTAAAATCTGGGATTAATGATATGGAACTTGCAGAACTGGCAATTAGCATAAATGAAGGCGATAACCTCTGCATAGTTAACGAGCAGGGGGAAAATCAGATTAAAGATCCAAAAATAATTTGTTCAATGGGACTAAATAAATGTTAAATTTTAATACAATTGATAAAGCTAAGTTCGGCTCTCTTATTAAAGAGGCACAGTTCAAAGAATTGTTTAATGAGCTTGGCTGGGACCACGCTAAAAAAGAATTTCAGGTTCAGATAAATGATGAAAATTATAATTTGAAGGCAATTGCTGAAAAGAAAGATTTTATTATCCTTGGCTGTGCAAATGGCAGTGGACAATTTATTCCTGATTCTTATACCAGAAGAAAGATTGATAACTATGTTTCCAAACAATTTCACGAGCATCTTATTATATACACAGATGCCGGCCATACTAAGCAAATATGGCAGCTTGCAATTAAAGAGCCTAATAAACCCATAGTATATAAAGAAACAATTTATTATAAAAATCAGGCTCCCGAACTCTTATTGCAAAAATTGCGCGGATTGCTGTTTAATCTTGAAGACGAAGACAAGATTACACTTGTCGATGTTAAGGAAAAAGTTACAGAGAACTTTAACAAAAACTCTGAGACTGTTACTAAAAAGTTTTATGTAGAGTTCAAAAGGCAGCACACTGATTTCCTTACGTTTATTGATGGAATTGACACCGTAGTTGATAAAGAGTGGTATGCTTCATTAATGCTTAACCGTCTGATGTTTATTTATTTCATTCAGAAAAAAGGATTTCTGGATAATAACATTAATTATCTGGCAGATAAACTTAAAGAGTGCAGTAAAAAGAAAGGTAAGGATGAGTTTTATTATTTCTACCGTAATTTTCTATTAGTCCTTTTCCATAAAGGATTAGGATCACCAGAAAGAACTGAAAGCCTTAAAGTTACCCTCGGTAACGTGCCTTATCTTAACGGCGGACTTTTTGACGTTCACGAGCTTGAAAATAAATACAAAAAAATTCAAATAAAAGACAAAGCATTTGAAAATATCTTTAAGTTCTTTGATACTTATAACTGGCATCTGGATAATAGAATAACAGCCTCCGGAAAGGATATAAATCCCGATGTTATCGGCTACATATTTGAAAAGTATATTAATGACCGCGCTGCAATGGGTGCCTATTATACTAAGGAAGATATTACGGCGTACATAAGCAAAAATACAATTATTCCCTTCCTTTTTGATAAAGTTAAAAAGAACTGCGCCAATGCCTTTCAAGCAGATAGTTCAATATGGAAAATGCTTAAAGATGATTCTGACCGTTATATTTATGACTCTGTAAAGAAAGGGACTGAATTAAAACTGCCTAAGGAAATTGAAATTGGTGTTGACACAATAAAACCAAATTTATTGGAAAGAAGAAAATACTGGAATAGACCGGCAGATGAAAAATATGCCCTCCCGACTGAAATATGGCGTGAAGTTGTTGAAAGAAGAAATCGCTATTTTGAGATAAAAGGTAAAATAGAAAATGACGAGCTAAGGGAAATAAATGACTTCATTACCTATAACCTTGATATTACGCAGTTTGCACAGGACTGTATCTATAATTATGAAGGATCTGACTTTATTAATTCATTCTATAAGGCAATTAAGGAAATTAAAATTCTTGATCCAACCTGCGGTTCGGGTGCATTCCTATTTGCGGCACTCAATATCCTTGAACCTCTTTATCAAGTCTGTATTAAAAGAATGTCTGACTTTATTGAAGAAGAGGACAAACGCAGCGGTAAAAGATTTCCCCAATTCAGAGCGGTTGTAGATGAGATTGAAAAACACCCCAGCCAAAAGTATTATATTTTTAAGAATATAATATTAAACAACCTTTATGGCGTTGATATAATGAAGGAGGCCGCTGAAACAGCTAAATTGAGGCTTTTCCTTAAATTAGTAGCAGAAGTTGAGCCGGACAGCAGTAAAGATAATATGGGCTTGGAACCTTTGCCTGATATTGACTTTAATATTAAATCCGGCAATACTCTTGTGGGATTTACTTCTTTAAATGAAATTGAAAAAGCTTGTAACTTTGAAGAGAGAGAAGCAAAAGGTGAGTTAATTTATGATGATGAAACTAAAATAATTAGTATAATAAAAGAGAAAGCTGAAATTGTTGCAGAACTATATAATAAATTTAAATCTAAGCAAGGGCTCTTGGAAGATGACAAGGCAGGATTAAAGAGGTGTAAATCTGATCTATTAGAGAGATTAAATGATCTTAACCATTCCTTAAATATTTACAAAGCTTATGAATATGGAATTAATGGTGAGCATAAACCTGAAATAAAAACATTTAATAAGTGGTTAGAAACTCATAGACCTTTCCATTGGGTGGCTGAGTTTTATGGAATAATGAATGCCGGCGGCTTTGACGTAATTATCGGTAATCCGCCTTATATTGAGTATGCAAAGGTTAGGAATGAATATAAGATCGTTGGCTATGAAAGTGAAAGTTGCGGCAATTTGTACGCGCATGTTATGGAAAAATGCTGCCAACTTATGAATAAAAATAACTGCTGCGGATATATCGTTCAGCTACCTTTAATTTGTACCGATAGAATGTTACCGTTACAAGCAATATTAAAGAAGGAATATCTAAAAAATTACTATGCAAGTTTTGATGATAGGCCAGCCAAATTATTTGACGGTTTGCAGCATATACGAGCTGTGATCTTCCTTGGTGTTAATACCTCTAATGCTAGTCAGAGTATAATGTCAACAAAATATAATCGGTGGTATTCTCAAAACAGAAGCATATTACTTGATTGTATAGTTTATAATGAAAATTTAAATAATACTTTTACCGGTTCTATACCCAAGGTAGTTAATGATTTAAGTAATAATATATATAATAAATTACTTTCTTTTAATAATATTGAAAAATTTATGAAAGGTAAGCTACCTTTATATTATCATAATGCCCCACAATACTTTGTTAGAGTGACTGACTTCATGCCCTTCTTCAAAAGTGGTGGAGAAAGCAAAATGTCCTCACATATCAAAGTGATCCTATCAGTAAATAAAAAATATTTCATAATAATGTTATCTTCTTTAAATAGTTCAATATTTTATTTATGGTATATTTTACACTCTGATTGCCGTGACCTTAACTTAAGAGAGATAGCATCTTTCCCCATTATCAATATCTCTGATCTGGGGGTAGATATTTTAGAGAGATTAAATAAAGAATTAATGGTAAGTTATAAAAAAAATAAGAAACGTAAAATTACCAGCTATACAAGTTCTGGTGAAGTTGTATACGATGAATTCTACCCAAAAAAATCGAAGCATATTATAGATGAAATCGACAAAGTTTTAGCCAAGCATTACGGATTTACGGAAGAAGAATTGGACTTTATAATAAACTACGATATTAAGTACAGGATGGGGAAAGAGCTGGACAGCGAAGAATAAGCAGTAAATGTGGACTGACCAGTTAATAGTAACAATTTAACATAAGACAAAATAGATATTAGTAAATAAAATTGTTCTGAAAGGAGATAATATGTACCAGAGAATCAGTTACTTCTTTACAAATAGATTTATCGTTCTAATATGCTTTATAATGGGTTTTGCCATAAGTAATTATGCCATATATCATTACCCTTTCCCAAGTCTGGAGACGAAAGATTTATGGTTCTATTCAGGGGTATTTATGCTTTTGTTATCGGTCCTTTTCATTGAACCATATTTTACTTCCCCAAAAAATATCATAACAAATATATTACCGATTTTGCTCGTCTTTATTGTTATTAGTAGAAATGTAAAAAATATATGGATATTTTATAGTTCGTTAATATATTTAGTGGGATTGTTGTTGCTTTGTATAATCGCTATTAGCTTAGCTAATAAGCAAAAGAGTTCTATCGATAGAGCTAATCTGTGGTCAGAAAGGATTAAAAATAAGGTAGTATTTTATGGCCAGAGTAAAATTCTATATTCTGCCATATTTATTTATTTCCTGTTTAAATATTATCCTGTGTATAAAGAATATACTTTAATCCAACTTACCTTTTGGGCGATAATAATAAACATAGACAATAAGAAAATTCATAACGATTTTCTGCATAAGAGGAAAGAAAAGTCTTCTGAACAGCTTGGTGAAATTATCGGTGTACAAGCAAAAAACATATTCTTGGCTAAGTTATTTGACGATAAAAATAATGTAAACAAATTTGATGTTGTTGAATTTTGCTACTGTATGCAAGAAACTAACACTAAAGTATTTCAGGGAATAATATTTGATACTTATTTGCTCGATCAGGAGAAATGGGCTAAGGTATTGCAGCTTAATGAAGAAAATAAAGGCGGGAATAAATATGAAAAAAATATTATTTATAAAATATCAGATTCTGATAAGTTGAATGAAATTGAAAAAAAAATAAAAATTGATAATTTTGTTGGTGTTGTAATTGAAGGGTCAGATATTGGAAAAATTAAATTTGAGTATTCAAAGAAGGAAGATGATATTCAAGAAGGTGATATTTTAGAATTGGAAATAAATAAAAAAAGAATATTCTATCAAATTATTAACGGAAATACTTGGATTGAAAATTTAGGCGGGCAAAACCAAACTGGATTTATTAATGCTGAAGCTATACAATTGGGCGAATGGCAGGCAGATAAATATTCTTTCCAGAAATATGGTTGGCTCCCAAATATTTCTACTCCCTTATTTAAAGCAGATACAAACGACATATTAGTCCCAGTATTAAACGATCCTTTATGGGAAATTGGTAAGATCCCTGGAACTAATTTACCTGCTGTCATAGATTTGGATGATGCGATAAGCCATCATATCGCACTGCTTGGGGTAACTGGATCCGGGAAATCTTATTTTGCAAGAAAAATTATTGATAAAATTAAAGGTAATACTAAAATAATATGTATTGATTTTAATAGGGAATTTGTTACTACGTTAAATCCCGCCCCGGTTAATATTATTGATCCTAAAATTGCAGCCAATATTTCTGCCGAAATAAATAAGCTTGAGGTAGAAAATTCTAAGTTCCTAAATCAGCGTGTGTCTGGCGTGATTGAAGGATGTATTGCCTCTATTAAAAACTTATTTAAGGATGAAATTGTTAATTTCCTTGAAGATACTAACAGTGATGTCAAAATATTAGAATTACCTGATATGGATAATAGTTCAGGCATTTTGGAATATATTAAATACTTCTTTAAAGTAGTCTTTGAGATTGCTAAAGAGAGGATAAGTATCGGACAACAAAATAAGATATGTATTGTCTTGGAAGAAGCTCACACAATTATTCCAGAATGGAACTTCCTGGGGGGTAACGAAAAGACATCTCAAGGAGTTGTAAATAGTATCGGCCAAATTGCATTGCAGGGGAGGAAATATGGAGTAGGTTTTATCGTAATAGCCCAACGAACTGCCAATGTATCTAAGACAGTATTAACACAATGTAATACAATTATAAGTTTTCAAGCTTTTGATGAGACAAGCTATGCTTTTCTAAGTAATTATCTCGGAAAAGAAATGATTCAGATCTTACCAAATTTAAAACAATATAATGCAGTCTTGGCTGGTAAAGCTTCCAAATCAAATATTCCAATGATTGTTGACCTGACTGAGTCTGAACCTTGCTCTAATCAAAATGCTGTTGAATATGAAATAACTTCCTCTGAGACTGAAGAAGAATATGAAAATATTAGTGAAGACATTAATTGATATATGTGATGCAATACTTAGGTAGTAAAGAAATATTAAATAATCATAAAACAGGGTTCTTATGTTCCCGCAAAATACCTGCAGATATTATTTTAAAAACATATGACTGGGCAATAGAGCAGCGAGGAAATGGAAAGTGTATTATATCGGGATTTCATTCAGTAATAGAAAAGGATGTCTTCCATTTTTTACTTAAAGGCACTCAGCCTATAATAATGGTATTAGCCCGCGGAATGAAAAAAAGGTGGGATGATAATTTAATAAAAGAAATTGATAAGGGACGTCTGCTTATAATTTCCAACTTTAACGAAAAAGTTACACGTCCTACAATTGAAACTACTATGGAAAGAAATAAACTCATACTTGAGCTTGCAGATGAGATGTACATCCCCTTCGTTTTACCGGGTGGCAACCTCGAGAAGGCGATACACGAATTTCAAAATAAATTTTAGGAGCAAAATGGATACAAACGAATATTCTGAATTACAAGGTCAGTTGCTAATTCTTAAGCAGATAAAAAATCCGTCGACTTATGTAAAAGAGGCGGTGTCTAAACTTACCCAAGAATTAACAAAATATGAGTCAAATAATGAATATTTATTACAAAAAGAAATTGCTGTTAGGGATTTAGAAGCAATTAAGAGCAAATTTACATTATTAGATATAAAATATACAATTTGTGAAAAGCAAAATGTAAATTATGTGCAGCAAATTCCAAAAATTACATATAATCCTGAGATTAAAGTTGTCACTCATATTAATGCGCAAAATACAAACTATACTTATAAAAAGCCAAAATCGTTTATTTTTGAGAATAAAGAATACAATTCGTTTTCGCCATATGAAACAATATCATATCCAATACAGGATTGGAAGGATGTTTTATTTGGCGTATGTAATTTAATGCAAGAAAAACATCCTCACGATATTAATAAAATACTTGAGCTTGCTGGAAGAACAAGGCGGTACTTTTCAACTTCTTTATATGATCTTTCATCTGGTGAAGCAAAAAAGGTCCCTCGGCAGATAATTCATACTAATATATATATGGAGTCCAATTATTCAGCTAATGTTCACGTGAAAATGTGTTATATGATTATTGAAAAGTTCGGTCATAAACCTGATTCTTTAAATTTTATTACAGTAAACTAGAAACGAAGGAGTAGATAAATATGATCATATAAAATGCAAAACCCTAAAAAGGTGATATTATTGTAGGAAAGGTCATAAATACCCCAACCCGGAACGCTTGTGGAACCACTGCATTTTGAATAACAAAAACATTATGCTTTTCTCCAGAACTTTGTTGGATATTTTATAATGCTTTGCTGCTATAATCCCATCATTCCATGATTAAGCCATATATCTGAATGCGCGCTCGGTTTATTGTTATCATCCGGCCGTAAAATGGCCGGGTTCCTGTAGATATGCCGCAACTTCATCATCGAATACTAATATCTTATTCGAGGTAAAAAATTTAAAAAAATCTATTCGATTTATTAAAATAATTTGTAAATTATTTGAAAAGTAACTATATTTACAAGCTAAAAATATACCCGCCGGGGTAGCTCAGTAGGTCAGAGCAGTGGAATCATAATCCACGTGTCAGGGGTTCAAATCCCTTCCCCGGTACTTATTAAGGAGTTAAAATATTATGTATACATTAGTAATTTTTTTGGCCACGGTAATAGCTATTTTTTTGATAGTAATTGTATTATTACAATCAAGTAAAGGCGGCGGTTTGGCCGGTACTTTTGGCGGCGCTAACATGGGAACTGTTTTTGGATCACGCAGAACGGCTGATTTTTTAAGCAAAGCTACCTGGTGGCTTGCAGGTTCTTTAGCTGTTTTAGCTTTGGTTACTAACTTATTTTTATTACCGGGTAAAACCTCTTCCAAAATTGGTGATAAAAATTCACAGACCGAACAGCAGCAGCAACAGCGCCAACAACGTTCTAAGTAAGTTGAATTTTTGTACTTTTCTGAGCTGATAATTCTTATTATCAGCTTTTTTTATTTCTTTTTCTTTGCTAATTTCTTAATTTAATTTATATTGTAACTGATTATATGATTGATCGGAATATAAATTTGGTGTGCTGTGTTTATTAAGTACTTTTTGCAGACGCTTACTAAGTAAATTGCTTTTCAGTAATTTTTACGACTAAATATCTTGAATTTAGATAATATAAATAACATTCTTATTGTCAGATTTAGTTCACTTGGTGACGTGCTGCTTACTACCCCTGTCGTCAGATCGTTAAAAGCTAAATATCCCAACTCTAAAATCTCGTTTCTTGTTAAAAAAGAATTTTCAGACGTCTATAAGTACAATCCCCGTATCAGTAATTTGTTCATTTTTGATAAATCAGCAGGAAACATAAATTCGCTGCTGGACGAACTTAAAAAGCAAAAATTCGATTTGGTAATTGATCTGCAAAATAATTTCCGTAGTAGGAAAATTGTACGCAGGTTAAACACTAAGGTAATTACTTATCATAAAAACCCGCTTGCAAAATTCCTGCTGGTTAAATTTAAAATCAATCTGCTCAAAAATGCACCCCCCATTCCTTTGCGGTATGCTAACGCAATTGCGGCGGATTTGTTGGATGATCAGGGACTTGAGATTTTTACTGGCAAAGATGACGGGGAATTTGAGAATAATATTATGATTGGTCTGGCTCCCGGTTCAAAACACTTTACCAAACGTTGGCCCAAAGAGTATTTTATAGAGCTTGGCAAAATGATTGAAGAGGCCGGCTATTCGGTAGCTTTATTCGGAGGTATTTCCGAACAGCAGCTCTGTAAGGAGATTAGTGCTAATTTAGCACATGCAGTTGACTTTTCTAATAACAATGACTTATTTTTGACTATAGATAATCTTAATAAATTAAGTTTATTGATTTGTAATGACAGCGGATTGATGCACGCTGCCTGTGCAGTAAATGTGCCGGTGTTTACTATTTTCGGATCTTCTGTTAAGGAGTTTGGGTTTACCCCTTTCAGAAATAAAAGTATAATTTTTGAGGACAATTTGTTATCTTGCAGGCCCTGTTCTCATATTGGCAGGAGCAGTTGTCCGAAAAAGCATTTTAAGTGTATGATGGAAATAAAGCCCAAAATGGTTTTTGATGAAATAAAAAATTTTGTTGATTGATGAGAAATATCTGGTATATACTGTATAATTATTTTATTATCCCTTGCTTATTTGTCCTGCTTAGAATAATGGGATTATTTAACGATAAGACTAAACGCGGCCTTGCGGGAAGAAAACGCGTTTTTGAGGATCTTATTGTAAGTGCGGCTTCACTTGATAAAAGTAAGACCTTAATCTGGTTTCATTCTTCTTCTTTGGGTGAATTTGAACAGGCAAAGCCGATTATAGAAGAGCTTAAAAAAGACAGTTCAATAAACATTCTTGTTACTTTCTTTTCTCCATCAGGTTATGAAAATTCCCGTAAATACCCATATGCTGATCTTATTTCTTACATGCCATTTGATACAAGCTTTAATGCCGAAAGATTTATAAAAATAGTTAAGCCTAACCTTGCCGTTATTATGCGCTATGATATTTGGCCTAACCATATCTGGGCAATGAAAAAAGCCGGTATCCCCGTGTATCTTGTTGATGCTACCATGAAAAAGGATTCTCCCAGAAAATGGATTTTAATTAAGAACTTCCATAAGCATTTGTTTAGGAACATAGACAGGATACTGACTATTTCACAGGAGGATGCAGAGGGATTTTCCAAATTCGGCTGTACCGGAGAGCAGGTAAACGTTGTTGGTGATACCCGCTTTGACAGAGTTTATCAGCGAAGCCTGCTTGCGCAAAGTAAAAATCTGATTAAGAAGGAATTGTTCGACGGTAAGAAAATTCTTGTCGCCGGTTCAAGCTGGGATCAGGATGAGGAAATATTGCTTCCTGCCTTTATGAAACTTGCTAAATATGATAGCGATGTAGTAATGATTATTGCCCCGCACGAACCTACTATTATTAATCTTGACAGAATTGAACATGAGTTTGGCGGCAAGCTTGCTACAATCAGATTTTCTTCATTAAATAATTATTCCAATGAGAGAGTAATAATTGTGGACTCCATTGGTATTCTGCTTACCCTCTATACTTATGCAGATGCTGCATTTGTAGGGGGCAGCTTCAAACAAAATATCCATAATGTTTTAGAAGCTGCCGTTTACGGTATCCCCGTTTTGTTTGGCCCCAAAATAGACAACTCGCAAGAGGCTATTCAACTTGCACAAACCGGCGGAGGCATTATTATCAGGAACAAGAAAGACGCATACAGGCAGCTACGCACTTTGTTTTCTAACGATGAATTAAGAAAACAGAAGGGCAAAACTTCTTTCAGCTATGTACAGCAGCATTTGGGTGCAACCAATAAAATAATTAAAGAAATATACAGGGCTATTTAATTTATTGTGTAACCTAATTCTGCTTTTACCTCTTCTGGAGTAAGAACGCCGTTTTCAATCATGGTTTTATAAAAGTTAGCATCCTGCTGCGGATTTTCCGCATAAGGCCTGTTAAATAAAATTTTACAATTCTTTATTTTAAGTCCTTCCATGAGCAGTCTGTTGTTCAGTAGAAATTCCAACCGCCTTTGGCGTGCTTCAATTACACAATCCTGAAATATCTTTAGCTGGTTTCTCGTTTCATTCGTTCCTGCAATATTTCCACCTTCAACTATCCCAAGCAGTCTTTTGGGAACGCCGTGCGCTGCAATAATTTCATCTCGTGCATCCAGTCTCATATTTCTGAAAGAGCTGTCCGGTACTGTTTCAGCAATGTTCTTTATATCAATGGTACCATTGGTGTTTTCCATTTCCAAAATTAAAGACTTGCCGGCGTTTTTTACCCCTTTTACATTGTCGGCAAAAAACTGCTTTATTCTGGTTTTAGCCAAATCTGAGAGTGAAGCTCCTTTAATAACAATTATGGATTCAGGGATTGCGTTATTGTTAAATTTATTGATATTAAATTCAACAGCATTTCTATCCAAAATTATTGCACTTAAAGCTCCAAAGTACTCCGGCAGACCATAAAATAAATTTTGCGGATTATAGCTTTTCATTGATAGGTATTCATTCTTGTCCGGTTCCATTACCCCAAATGGAGAGAAAATAATTTCATCAAGATTTGCGGTCTGTGCAATATAGGTAAGTTTGTTTTTATATAAAACCTTAATGGAATTTGCAGGGAGATGATATATCGCTGAAGGAATTCCTTTTTTATTTCTGCATATTTCAAAGTATGCATTGCCATATATTTCATAATCGGTTTGAAAGTTTAACAATGTTTCTATAAAGGACTGGCCTGTTTGTATCTGATGCTGATATAAAAATGATTCAATTTTTTCTTTCTCATCACTGAATAGGTTTTCATCATAATCATCAGGGTTACCCGGAAAAATTTCAAATCCCGCCCCCACTGTTAATGCAGCCTTAAGATTGATGCACTTTGTATGATAGCCGTTATAGGAATATGCATCCGCAAGCAGATTATATTCAAAAGGGGGAGCAGCCATTCCCTCAATAAAAATTTTGGAAGATGCTGCTGCGGGCATATTGCCGGTTGTAACAATCGATGCTTTTACAAATTGTTTTTTCATTTTGACTCCTTTAATAAACTGAAACTTCATTTAATATTTTACGCGGTACTCTAACCCAGTTCCAATAGGCGGCGGCATCTGCAAGGTTAGGAGAGTGCCCAATTCTCTTTTTTATTTCTTCTTTTGACTCAATGGCTATCTTATCATTCTGCAGCTTCCATTTTATTGAGGTCAACTCAGAAACTAAACGGACATCATTCGGAAACGTTATCCTTTTATTCCTGAGGTCTTCTCTAAGCTGCCAGTACATTTGCGATCTCAGGTTCAAAAATTTCTCATTGGAATCTGAAACAATGGGAGAAGCTGACCCCATGATATTAACAACATTAAGTTTCATTTCTTTTAATGCATTTACAGTACCGGCTCCAACACCAACACCGTCTATTCCAATATTGGAGGGATCCACTTTATACTGCATAACAAGCGACATAACATTATTTTTACCCAGTGCGTTACTGTCTGGGGAGTTAAACTCTTCAACAGAAAGCAGGTGGTTCCCTCTGCCAAGTGCAATTGCGGCTTTATCTCCGTCAATCGAATTGGCAGCATCCACACCAAGCGCCGGAATGCCGGTAACGTTTTCATCGTTTAGTCTGCGTGCTGCGGTGCACCACTCAATCTTTATAAGACTATCGAATGCCTGCTTGGGAGCAATCCCTCTGGCGCGTGATAAATAAAGGGGAGAGTCCTTCCCATACCGTTCAAGCATTCTTTCCAATCCTGCTTTGCTTACAGCCCCCGGTATAAGCTTTGCATCATTCAACACCACATTCGGATGGTCATAGCCGCTTATGCGAATATGCTTTACATTTTTCATCATGCAGAATTGATGAAGATTGTCATACTCATTATCCGGATTGCCAAGAGCAAGTATCAGGTTATGAGGAGCTGTGCAAGTGTTTTGAAACGCCGTAATAATTGGAGCCGGAATGCCCGGTGTCTCTTCTAGAATAAAGAGCATATGCTCGGCATGAAATCCTTGTGCGCGGGTAGCTGATTCTTCTTCTGTTTTAATACCTGCGGCAAATCCTATCAGTGACCAGCGTTCCGTACCGGGAACCATTCTTAATCTTAAGGCTGACATTTCACCCCTGCCGAATACCGGATGCAGTTTTGAAATCTCTTTCCATATATGGAGCGTAAGCTGCTCCTGTTTTGGGGCAGTTGTTACTACAACTGAATTCTCAAAGCATTCCAAAAACCAAAGAGCAATTAATGCCGCAGAAAATGTTTTTCCTGTGCCGGTTGCGGATTCTACCCCAATCCATTCGCCATTAAGCAAACCCTCAATAATATTCATGAAAGGATTGGGGGAGCCGTCCCACGTATGATTTTTATACTCTGGAAATTGCCGCCAGTCAATATGCTCAGGCTTAACATTAAGCCTCTCTTTAAAGTATAGCAGAGGATTAGTTCTATAAGCATCCATCCTGGCATTATGCTTTTTATAATCTATTCTTCTTCTAATTTCCAAAGCTGCAAGTTCAGAAAGACTTGCTCTTTTATTTCTATTTAAATTCTTCATCCGGGAACAGTGAATCCTGGTAATACAATAATTCATCGTTTGAACACTCTGCAAGGTTTACGTCATTTCCGTTACTTACAGGCGCATATAGGCCAAGCAATCTGTCCCTGTCCTTTAGCAGGTCAGATGCCAGCCGTATATTGTGGTCATTTTTAGCATATAAAAATAATAACTCTCTTTCGCAGACTGCCTTAACAATGGCAGAGCTTCTCCTAAGAGAAAGCAGGTCGGTTATCTGCTTAATAGCTGTCTTTGAATATTGATATGCAGAAGAAGGGTCCAAATCAAACTTTCCGGCGGCAATGCCGGCAATATTAATTAGGTCAATGGAATCAATATCTTCATAAGAGTTTAATATCAATATTTTAATCTGGTCTATATACTGCCAAGGCTCAAGCTCAGTTATGTCTTTCTTACTGTTCATAATTACCTCCATTATTTAACTGATTGATACTTAAGCCCCGACTTCTCCATCAGAGTTTTTAAGTTAATGCTTATTTCTATTATCTTTTCATAATCAGTGCTGTTAAGGCTGTCAATTTTAGTAACCTTGCTTTGCAGAGAAGATACTTTTAAGTCTGTTTCGTTTTTCCAAACAAAGCCGTAAACCACTTGGGCAAACAAACTAATAAGCACTACAAATATGGAAAGATATAATTGCAGACTCCTTAACTTTTCATTGCTGTTATTGTTGTGTGTTTTGTATTCAGCCATTACTAAAACCTTATCTTTAATAGTCCGTTTATGCTTGGATTCATTTGCAAGCCTTTATCAATTAATTGAGGTTCAACCTTTAGATCAAACGAAACTTCTAACGCTTTATATGGCAGCCTTGCACCTATGGAAATACTTGGCGATACGATAAAATTAGTATTTGAGAAACGGCAATTAGCTCCTATCCCCAGATACCATAGATGTTCTTCTGCATTTGGAACGGCTTTAATATCTTGGGTTTCTTTCTCATAAATTGTCTTGTATGGAATTGAATACCGGTTATCCCATACGTTGGTTTCAGGATAATATTTGAGATCTGCCATAAAGTTTGAAGCAGAATCCTTATCCACTTTATTGAAAACTATTTTGCTCACTCCTTTTACAATGGAGTCTTCGCTAAATATTTTGCCTTTACCTGTTTTGCCGATATTGATATATGAAATCACGGTATCAGGTTTTTGCTTAATTGTTTTATTAATGAAACGCTCTATTGGAGCTTCTTTATTCAGAAATAAAAGCCAGGCAATTGCTGCCAGCATAATGGCAAAAATTGGAAGTATGTATTTTACTTTAACCATGGTTACCTATTTGTTTTCATGTTTATCAGCAAAATGTTCAGCAGCGTTGGCGGAGAAAAATAACACGCTTATGGCTGCCAGTCCTGAACCAAGAGGAATAAACAATCCGGAGAAAGTGTTTATGTCAAAACCTTTTCCGTCTTTATTCATAATTATTGATGTTAATAAAACAGCAATTGCAATTATTAAATAAACCAGCAAAAGCAGGCAGAAAGCTGCGAACTTCCGGTTTCCATATTTTATATTCATTTTGCCTCCATTAACTTATTAATTTCCGATTGGAATAATTTAAGATTAAATGCCGGTGAAATATCTGTTTTGTCTTTTCTTACATTGCAGTGGGAATATATTCCGGTAAATGAATTCAGAAGCTCTGCATTGTAGCTATAATCAGTGTAAACTGTACCCGGAATTGCAAATTTTCTGCAAAGAGATGCAGTTAACTCAGCGGCGGCCTGGAGCTGCAGCTCAGGATAAGCAGGCCAGTATATTTGTTCCCTGTACTCTTTCTTTATTATATCTTTACCGTAATATTTAAATTGTCCGTTGTACCAGTAATAGTTATCACCTTTTTTAGTAAGCCATCCTTCATTAACTAATTCAATGGCTATTGACTGCATGTTATGACGTTTTGTACTGCCTCTGCCGATATGCCATGCCCAGCAAACAGGATTAAAGCACTCGAATATTGTTCCGTCCTTATCTATTAAATAAGCAGCGGCAATATGCTCAGCAGTAATTTTCCACCAGTTATAAGCGGGGTCAGCTTCTGCTGAAGCAGTATGATGAAGGCATATCTGAGTCTTGCGGGCTTCCTCATTATAATACTGGTTATCCGGTAAATATTTTTTTATTATTTCCATTTGTCATCCATTGCTAAATTGGCTGATAGTCTAATTACTCTTCTTGTTCCTTATTTGAACATTATTTAGCTTTCCTCTTTCTTACCGGCTGCGCAGGATTGTTTAAAACAACTTTGCAGGGTGAGAGGGTTATGGAGTGAGGCCGGCAGTTATTCTTATCGCAAGAACACACTGCCAAATCCTCACTTCGTTCGATAAATACAAGTTTAGTGCTTAGGGTAAAATTTAACCGTGAACTTGATATCCGGGTGAGGTCCCCCGACATTATAAAGCAGTCTGATATATCTGTCCAAAGCATTTACGACTACACGCTGCGCAGAAGGAGCATTGCAGCAAGTATATGTGGTTAAATTAAACCAGTTTATTTTATCGGCTGAGCCTTGAATTATGGCCGACTTAATACTGTCTGATGCGGCTATCTCTTCAACAGCAAAGTAAAATATTCCGTTTGATACATCATACGGAATACCGATTGCCTTAGTACTGTCTCCTGTGGTTATGCCTGACCTGCTTAAAAGAGTCAGCGGCTCATATCCCCCCTTGTAATTTCTGGGAATGTCATATTGTGCGTAGCCCGTAAAGCATAGCATAACAAGCATTATGGCTGTAAGTATTTTTATCTTATTCATTTTTATTTCCTTTCATTTATATGGTTAGATTGAGGCAAAGTAGAAACTGCCGGGTAAATTAAAATTGTCATCGTCATCCTTAGAGTATGGCTCAACCGGGATATAAAGATTTATTATGTCGTAAGCTGTCTTTTTATAACTTTCGGCAAGAAGCTTTAATTCCGTATGACTGTAGAACTCTATTCTTGTCTGATCCCATCCCTTTGAACGCATTATCCCGTCTCCCGCAGTCTGCATGTTTATTGACGGGATTAGGTAGCCCAAAGCTAAATTAGTCTCGGCTATCTGCAGGTCATTAAACATTTCCTGTTCATCTTCATCGGTGCCGGAGGAGGAAATTGATAATATAGAACTGTACAACTCTCCTGTAATCAACCTTTTAATTTCTGCGGCTGCCTTATTTATATGCGGCAATATTTTATTATCATCTATGGTTAAAGGGATATTGCCTTCTTCTTTAACCAGTGCCGGTGTTGTAAATGTTACCATCGTATCTCCTAAATATGAAATAAATCTCCCTGCAACTCTCCATTTCCTCCCGCTCAGGCTTACTCCAATGTCCGGAGTGCAGAGAGCATGCCTTCTGAGAGGGAGACATTCGTCAGTCCCCCTTTGCAAGGGGGATATAGGGGGATTCTGGTTTATATAAACTGCGTTATATGAAATTATTCAAATATCTCAGGGCATTTATCATTATGTGTATCTAATTTCAATACAGTCTCAAGGGAGTGAGGTTTAGTCAATATTTATTTACATAATATTAACCAGCAAATCTCACATCCCTTTCTTAATTTTCAGTTATCCATTCTGAATTATTATTTGCTTACATGCATACAACAAGTAAATCTGTAAGCACATAGTTAAAGTCCACCTTAGCAGTAATTGTATATTCAATTCTGCGGGCCCGCGGGTTGGCCATTTTATAGACTGTAACATCCCTTCCAAAACCTGCTGCAAGATTTTTCTTGTTGGTTAGCATGGCAGTCCCCGGTTGTAAGTAAGGAACCGGTTCCACCGGAATGCCTTTGTACATGGCGCGTACATTCTCTGTCAGATAAACATCACCAAGCTGTGACTCCCGGTTGGCAAGCTGCAAGCGGTATTGGTCTTCATCATCAAATGAGACTAAAAAGCTTAGCTGTCCGGGATTTGATTTGTATTTATTCGGCAGCATCTTGTACATTTGAGGGAACAACTGATCTTTCCAGTCGGAGCTGTCTCCCTTTTCAACAATTAAATGGTTTGGGTCGGACAAAAGATGGTTAATAAACGAATCCGTAATTTTAAGAAAACCATAATCAGGATTATCTGCGTCCACCTTTGTATTGCCATTTAAAGCAAGATCAAGCAGGTCGTTTGAAAACTGTTTGGCAAAAAGCGAATTGATAGTGCTTTCTACATTCTCACGCTCAATATTTTCTTCCAGGTATTTAATGGAAATATTGTATGGCAGCATCACTTCAACCGGAGTAAGGGAACGCCTGCCTGTGTTAATTGATTTAAGTTTGTTGTCATCCGGGGCGGTATCCTCGACCGGGGCGTGCAGAAGCCTGTTCCCAACGCCTACAAAGTCTAAATCTCTTGTAGTGTCAATGCCTGTTTCAACCCTCATCTGTTTTAAAAAAGACGATTGGCTGACGGTGGTGTTAATAAAATGATTGGCCTGCTGAGCACCCAAAAGCCCGCCGGTGTTCGTAGTAGTGATGCCTGCTTTCTGAAGCTGGCCTAAAAGTTCTTGATTATTCATTTGAATTATTTCCTTTCGTATTATAACCAAATATTTTCCGGTACTGATTCAGTTCCGGAAGTGTTAATTAGTTGCTTGCTCTTGCCTGAAATGTTTTCCATTTGTTCTATCCTTGCCTTCAGCAATTCCTGCTCTTTCAGGCCGGACTCCATCTTTTCAGTAACTGAGCATTTGAATTCATTAAGTAAGGAAAGGAGGCGTCCGTAATTAGACTCAAAATCCTGCTGATCAACCGCAGCAACTTCAGCTTCGCCTGCCATGCTAAGGCCTGTAATTTTACCCGCCTTTATTTCATCCCACAGTTTGCTGTCTTCAACTTTAATAACTACTGCCCAGCTCCCTTCCTTTTCATCAGGGAAGACAGAATCATTTTCTTTAACCAGCCAGCTTTCTGCTATAAAGCCGTAGCCCGGATTGTAGTTATGCTGTAAATCAACATTGTTTAGATGTCCGCTTTTCATAAAGTTGTAAGCCATCTCTTGTATTGTGGATTTCTGTGCAAAATCTCCCTGGCTGTCTACCTCATCCGGGGAGTAAACAATTCCATATACAAGATGTTTATCTTCATCAAGTTTTTGAATTGATATGCGGGCGTCTTCCCCTGCTTGGTTTTCTTTATAAATGATTGTTTTGTTGTTTGCTCCTCTGTGAACAAGAGAAATAAAATCAACAATTACATTTTTAAGTTTTCTTTTTGCTTTCATTAGTATCTCCTGACAAATAATATTTACACGGCAAAACTAAACAGGAAACCGGCGCAGATAAACCTCTAAAAGTGTAGGGGAATTAAATAATTTATTGGCAATATTATATGTTCTAAGAAGCAATACAGAATTGTAAATGTTTGGAAAGAAAGGGGATGGGGAGAAATATGGATGCATTTTTGAGGATAGGGCAAAAAGGACTGCCCCTGCACAAAAGTAGGTTGACACGAAAATTCAGCTATCCCGCCAAAGCGGGCAGCCCGGCAAACAATAACAGCCTCCAGCGAAAGAACTATTAATTTTACTCCGAAACTCTTCGGTCATTATCTTTAAAACAAAAAACCCTTCCAAAATACTATGGAAGGGTTTTAATACTTGCACAATTATATATTATACAGGTATTGAACTTTTATTCAAATGTCTGTGTTAATATAATAACAACAGATTATAAAGCAATAAAATGCTATTGGTTAATTTCAGCTGCTTCAGGTGAAACTAAGATCCTGCCGCAATGTTCACAATAAAACAATTTGTTGTTTCTTCTTATTTCCAACTGTCTTTGTGAAGGAACGATATTATGGCATCCTGAGCAAGCAGATCTCTTAATTGTAGCAACAGCTATGCCTTTTTTAGCTTTTCTTATCTTCATGTACGAAGTATAGTCAGGTCCCTTAATTTTTCCTTCAAACTGCTTCCTGGAGGTTGTAAGTACAGCTTCTTCTTTGGCATTAAGCTTAATAATTTCCTTTAAGTCAGCTTCTTTTGATTCAAGTTCTTCTTCAAGCTCAAAAAGGATTGGTCCAAGTTCATCAATATCAACGGTTAAAGTTCCGGCTAAATTTTCAAGCTGTGCATTTTCTTCTTCAAGCTTTTGGATATTACCGTCTGAGTGATCAATTTCTTTTGTTAATGCATCGTATTCTTTATTGTTTCTAACCTGAAAAAGCTGGGCTTTAAATTTCTTTTGATTCTCCCTTATCTTTTCAATCTCTTCTTCATTTTCTTTTCTCTTTTCAAGAGAGCTTTGCTGTTTATCTTGCTTCTCTTGCAAATCAGCCTTAATATTGTTGATTTTTTGAGTCAACTCTTTAACTGTATTGGGTAAATCACCCCTTAACTCTTCTAACTCATCAAGCTGGTCATCAATAACCTGCAGTTGGTACAAGGTTTTTAATCGGTCTAACAATTTATTTGCTCCTTCTTATCTGTAATAATTAATTGGATTAGTTGAGCCTGAAAATTTAAATACACTAATTTTGTCATCTTTCAAAAAGTCTTTGATCCGTTTTTCAACTTCATCAAGAACAACTATTTCGGTTTCATAATGTCCTGCGTCAATAAGCAGTATACATCCATTAGTATCAAGAAAATTATGGTATTTAACATCGGCTGTTATTAAAACGTCGGCCTTCTGTTTTAATGCATAAGGCAAAACTTCAAAACCGGATCCGCCGCATAAAGCAACTTTTTTTACTTCATTTACTTCTGCATCGGCATACCGGAAATTTTTGAGATTCAATTTCTCTGTAACATATCTGAAAAAATCATTCTTAGTCATGGGGTTTGCAAGCTCCCCAATAGTGCCAACTCCAAAACTTTTATTGTAATTATTTACCGGGATAATATCAATTGCCGGCTCCTCATAAGGGTGAGCCTTAACAAGCTTGGCAATTACCTCATTAACCCGCCATTTGTCCGCAAGCGCTTCCAGCTTAATTTCTTTAACGGTTTCCAGTTTCCCTTTTTCTCCAATAACAGGGGAAGAGAGTTCTGAACCTTTAAAAGTACCAATACCGCTTGCTCTAAAACTACAGCCGGAATATTCACCTATGTTTCCGCATCCTGACTCAAATAAAACTTCGGAAATTCTTTCAACATCCGTTTCAGGAACAAAAACAATTATTTTACATTGGTTTGATTCTGAATATTGAAGGAATTGAATGTTGTTTAGTCCAAGTTTTTTTGCTAGTTGAAAGCTAACGCCGTCTTTGGTAAAATCAAGATTGGTATGGGCAGAATAGAGGGTGATTTCGTTTTTTATAAGGGATTCAATAATTTTGGCTTGTTGGTCTTGCCTGATGTCTATCTTGCTAAGCGGTCTAAAAAGGAAAGGGTGATGAGAGATAATTAAATTGAGTTTTTTCTTTATTGCCTCCTCCACAACTTTGGGGGTTACTTCTAAACAGAGAAGAACTCCGCTTACGTTATTGTCCGAGTAGCCAACCTGTAAACCCGGGTTGTCTTTAGGCCAGGCCGCCGCTTTGGGGGCCCAGTTCTCAATAAATTTAAAAATCTCTTTACACTGCATTCGTTTTCCAAAAAAAATGCACTTCTATTTTAAAAGAAGTGCATTTTTACAATTTCAGTTTTTAACGGTTAATTCCTGGTTTTTTACAAAAACCTTATTTGCCGTTTCTACTATATAATTTTTTTCTCTATTCATATTCAATATACAAACATAAAACCTTTTAGTTAAAATTTCAATGATAATTAAAGTGAAAATTGTTAAGAAGTACAATAAATTGAATAAATTGCTTAAAGTTCTCAGCCAATCACCTCAATTTTTTATACTGCCTCTAAAAGCCGGTGTTGTTTTCTGCTATCAACTTCAAAAGCTCTTCTACCGCATTTTCTTCCGGGATATTCTTTTTTACTACTTCTTTTCCTTTATAAAGGGAAATTTTTCCTGCACCCGAGCCGACATATCCAAAATCTGCATCTGCCATTTCGCCCGGACCGTTAACAATACAACCCATTATCGCTATCTTAACGCCCTTCAAATGTTCCGTTTTTTCTTTTATTCTGGCAGTAGTTAACTGTAAATCGAATAAAGTTCTGCCGCAGCTTGGGCATGCAATATATTCAGTTTTGGTAATCCTTGTCCTGGCTGCCTGAAGAATTCCAAATGCTATGCGGTTTGCAAACTTTTCCTTAGTCTCATCCACTTTAATAAAAGAAGTCTCCACAGTTTCAGGCATTTCAGCATTTACCCAAATTCCGTCTCCAAAGCCGTCTAATAACAGAGAGCCGGTGTCAATGGAAGAAAACAAAATGAATTGTTCTTTCCCCTCAACAAAATAAGTTCGTTTAATAATTACGGGGATGTTTATGTTATTATTCTGCAGTTCAATAAAAACTCTTCTTACTGCCGGATACCAATGTTCATTTCTGCCTGCAAGAACTAATATACTGCTGCTATCCTTTTTTAGCAGAGTTAAAAAGCCAGTATCTGCTTCTTCAGCTTCTGCTTCAATAAATTTTACAACAGAGCCAAGATTTTCATTCTCTTTTTTATATTGCATTACATTTAAGAGAGGGTAATAACCTTTACTCCTGTTTTTTTGCCAGGCTTCAAAATCTATAATTACTTTCAGCATTTCCGGCATTTTAAGCTCAGGTAAGTTTTTACCTGTATAAATAAAATCAGCCGCCATGTCTGAGATATTCCATTTATCAGAGACGGAGTCGTAATTATAGCCGATGGATTTAAGCTGAGCAGATTCCGTCAAAGGGGTATTCCCAAAGTCTGCAATTACTCTCGGAACATTGTCTGAGCCGAAAATATCAACAGAATTAGTTAATCTTTTTTTATAGATTACCGGATTATAAGAAAGCTTCTCTACTTCTTTAATCGGGCTATGGCCTGAGCGCTGCTTGTATCTGTTTACTAATTGCTGTGCCGGTGGAATTTCAAACTCAGGGTCTTCGGTTAAAGATACCCTGATAGTGTCACCTAAACCGTCTTCAAGCAATGTTCCTATGCCCATTGCGGATTTAATACGTCCGTCTTCTCCGCCGCCTGCCTCAGTAACACCTAAGTGAAGGGGGTAGTTCATCCCGTATGCTTTCATGTTCTGAACTAATAGGCGGTATGCCTGAACCATAACCTGAGGGTTGCTGGATTTCATGGATAGGACTATGTTATGGAAATTTTCGCTTTCGCAAATTCTTAAAAATTCCAAAGCAGATTCCACCATTCCCAGGGGAGTATCTCCATACCTGCTCATAATTCTGTCTGACAGGGAACCGTGGTTTGTACCAATCCTAAGAGCGGTTCCGTATTCTTTGCAGATTTTTACCAGCGGGATAAAACGGTCTCTTATTCTTTCAATTTCTGCATTATATTCATTATCAGAATACTCAATTATATCAAATCTCTTTTTATCGGCAAAGTTGCCCGGATTAATTCTAACTTTTTCAACAATTCGGGCAGCAATTTCTGCGGCGTTAGGAGTAAAGTGGATATCAGCAATCAGGGGAGTTTTATATCCTCTTTTGCGTAATTCATTTTTAATATTAAGAAGGTTTTCAGCTTCATTTTTACTCGGAGCCGTAATCCTTACATACTCACAGCCTGCATTTATCATCCTGATAGACTGCTCAACTGTGGCTATGGTATTCATAGTGTCTGTAGTAGTCATGGATTGTATGCGGATGGGGTTATTGCCTCCCAAAGGAATGTCCCCTACGGTAACTTCTCTGGTATTAAAGCGCGAGTATTTTGTTAAGCTGCTGCAATACAAATTCAAATTATCAGTCATAAAAATCTTAATTTATTTAAATTAAATATATCATTCATAAAAATAAGAATAAATAACAAAGGACATATATTACTTAATTACTAATGTTATATATTTTTAGCACATTTATAAATTTATTTAAATATTATATCATAAAGATTAACAGTTATTTAATATGTGGTCATAAATAAATACCTTTATGAAGTATATATATAGACATATACTAACGAATAAAATTATTTTGTTTGTGCAGTGAATAAATATTGTTAAATATTCATTTATAAAGCATAAATATTTATTTACATTTGTTCGCAATTTTAGCAGCTCTTTTATTGATAGTTCTGTTTATGACTAATAATCATAAATAGCATCTAATAATTTATTTTTTTTATAATAATGGTTCCCCATGAAGTTTATCATTTGGCTTTGCATAGCATTTATTTTAACAGCAAGTATTTTACCACAGGATAAGTATGCCGGCCGGCTGCCTAAAAACAGGACTGACTTAAAAATTACCAAAGTAACAGATGAAGTTTACAAATTTGAGGATTCGCTTGGGCAGTTTAAGTTAAGAAACATTGGTAATTTTATCACTTCCAAAAACTCTTTGAACTATGACAGCACTATCATAAACATAAATTCAGTTGATACCCTCCCGTATTATAATAAGTATAAATTCTGGAGAGAAATTCCCATATCTAATCACTCCTCTCATACATTGGTAATAAAAGATGCGAATAGGAATAATTACCCTGAACTATATGGGACGCGAATACTATTTAATTCTACTTTCGATACAATTCCGTTAAGAATATATGAGTATTCCCCGCAAGACAGCAATTTCCATAATTTATATACTTTTCCTAATTCAATTATCTATGCACGAGAAATTTATGATGTTAATAAAGATGGCAAATATGAGTTCTTTACATCAAATAACTACAATAGTGATTTAAATGTATTCAGAGCCAATGAAGTAAATAATTTCCCAACATTGCCTGACTTTAACTTTGACGGCCATTTCCAGATGAATGATATAGCATTCAGTGACTTTGATAACGATGGCATAAATGAAATGATATATTTTTCTTTTACACCGAACAAAACAGTTATTATGAAGTACAACCATTTTATAAATAATTTTGACTCACTATACACTTTGTCTGTGACAGATTTATATTCCGGCGGATATTCATTTAGTGATATCGATAACGATGGATACAATACGATAATATTGGGAACTGATGAAGGTAATGTTCATGCTATTAAATTTGAACCGGGCTCGGGCTATAAAAACATTTGGAATGGCAAAGTCGAAACATTTAATGCATATTTGCATTTAGCTACAAAAGATATAGACGGCAACGGAAAGAATGAATTTTGGGTTGGGGGCGCTGCTTTTTATGACGGCGTTCCGATAACAAGATTAACCTGCTTTGAAACTGATAAAGAACAAAAATATAAACCGGTGACAAGAATTGATATTGTTGGTATTTTCTCATTTGACGCTTCAAATATATTTGCTTTAGATGTAGATAAGTGTGGCAAGGAAGAGATATGCCTTTGTTTAGCTAATTATTTTATGATATTAAAATTTACCGGCTCACCTAATCACCATTCATACCAGATTTATTATATTAAAAAAAATGATATGCCTGAAGATGAGAACAACGCCAGTGACTATTATGGAACTGTTATGAGCGATTTAGATAATGATTCTGAACATGAGATAATAATTTCGCTTGAACAAAGGGTGTATGACCAAAATCACAACGTTAAATATAGGGCGTTTTCCAGGATTTACAAAAAAAATACTTCTTCAAGTGTTATTGAAAATAAAAACATCAAAAAAGATTTTAATATTAGCCAAAATTATCCTAATCCTTTTAACCCCAGCACTAATATTGACCTGAATTTGCCGGAAAGAAGTCCGGTATCAATAAAAATATATAATGTTGTGGGAGAATGCATAAGGGAATTATGCAACCAAGAAATGGATGCCGGAAACCATACTATGGAATGGGACGGGAAAGGGCAAAACGGCAAGGTGCTTTCATCGGGAGTTTACCTTATTCAGGTAAAAACAAATAATCAATCTAAAATAATTAAATCGTTACTGTTAAAATAGGAGGCATAGTGAAAAAGTTTCTTCTGTTATTTGCATTAACTATTATTATAAAGATGTTATTAGCAAAATAATAGCTGCTATCAATTGTTTTACAAAAAAGCCGCTTAGAAATATAAGTTTTTATGCGGCTTTATTTTATCTAATGGGTCCCAACTTTTCACCCCCTGCCTACAATAGGTAAACTTTCCCTTTATTCCCGTTTGGAAGAAATTTAACAACTTCGAGGGCAATACCCTAAACCAATTTATTGGAATCCTGTTAAAGTTTTCATTTATCATAATTATTCCGTTATAAATAATCAAAATATACCGTAAGTCATTTGAGTTGTGTATTTGCCGGCAGTTTTTTTAATTTTGTATTGGCAAAAACCATAATTAAGGATTATTCCGTGAGTGAAGCAGTAATTGAAATTAAGAATCTGAATAAGCACTTTAAGGACATCAAAGCTGTAAATGATTTGAGCTTTAATGTTTATAAAGGGGATGTCTTTGGATTTTTGGGCCCCAACGGGGCCGGTAAAAGTACTACTATCAGAATGCTTTTAACTTTAATATCACCTGACTCGGGCTCAATTAAAATATTTGGGAAAGACCTTGTTAAACATCGTCTGGAAATTTTAAGAAACACCGGGGCAATTATTGAAAAGCCGGATTTTTACGGATACCTGACGGCCTATAAAAACCTTGAAATTCTTGGCAGCATTTCAGGCCATGAAATTCCAAAGAACCGTATTATGGAAGTACTTGAACTTGTGGGACTTGAAAAAAGATTTAAGAGCAAAGTGAAAACATTTTCTCACGGTATGAAACAGCGCCTGGGCTTAGCACAATCTTTATTACATAACCCGGAATTAATTATATTGGACGAACCAACTACAGGCCTTGACCCGCAGGGGATGAAAGAGATCCGTGATTTGATATTAATGTTAAGCAAAGAGCAGCACAAAACTATTTTGCTTTCATCTCATTTACTAAATGAGGTGGAAATTACCGCTAACAGAATGATTATTATTAATAAGGGAAATGCAAAAGTTGAAGGTGACGTACGTGAACTTCTTTTTGCAGGCAAGTTGAATGTTAAAGTTGATGTCGGGAACCCTGAAGACCTTAACCGTATAGTTACGGAGTCAAGGTGGGGAAGCTTTTTAGATTCTAAAAGCAACAGCACTTTCATATTTAATTTAGAGACGAAAGAAATACCGGAGCTTAACAGGTTTATGGTTTCAAATAATATTGAAGTCCTCTCAATTGTACCTACAAGGTCATTGGAAGAATATTTTTTAAGCATTACTGAAAAGGGGGCATAATGTTTACATTAATAAGAATTGAATTATTCAAAATTTTTAGCAAATGGAGAACTTACATAGGCTTTATTGCCATTGCTGCATTAATTCCTCTGATTGAAATTGCGATGTTAATCCAAAAAGAAAGAACCTTTGACTGGATTACACGCAGCATGGGGCAGTCCTTCATTTTTGTCGGGAATTTTCTTAACACTTATTTTGTTTCATATCTTATAATAAATAGCATTGCATTACATATTCCGTTTTTAATTACTCTTGTTGCGGGGGATTTGCTTGCCGGGGAAGCTACAGCGGGCACATACAGAATGCTTCTTACAAGACCCGTAAGCAGGTTCAAGGTAGTTACATCAAAATTTGCTGCAGGGTTAATTTATGCTAATATGCTTGTCTTTTGGCTGGCTTTAATAAGCATGGGGCTTGGTTATATTTTGTTTGGAACGGGCGAGCTTATTGTTAGTAAATCAGCACAAATAATAATTTTTGAAAGAACCGATGTTATTTGGAGGTTCGTTTTAGCTTATGGATATGCAGCATTATGCATGTGCGTGGTTACTTCAGTTGCCTTCTTCTTTTCGTCACTTGTGGAAAATGCTATCGGCCCTATTATTACTACCATGGCAATAATTATAGTTTTTTTAATTATATCCGCAATTGATATTGACTTCTTCCAAAAGCTTAAACCCTTCTTGTTTACAAGTTATATGCTAAACTGGCAGTCGTTCTTTGACAGCCCGGTTGATATTGATTCCATAATAAAAGCGGTTCTTGTACTTGCCGGGCATATTGCAGTATTATACACTGCAACATTATTAATCTTTAAAAGAAAAGATATATTGACCTGATAATTGTTTTATAAATAATAATGATATAGATATGAAAAAAGTAATTTATTTAATAATCCTTTTGTTTACTGCCGCAATGGCGCAAATAAAAGACCCCGATATTATTTTGAATAACGTTAAAAAAGCCTCGGAAAGAGTAAAGGATTATCAGGCAAACGTAAGAATTAAACTCGATATTCCGTTTATTAAAGCTCCGGATTCTGATGCTAAAATTTACTTTAAGGCTCCTGATAAAATGCATATTGAGTCCAAAACATTTGCACTGCTGCCTAAAGAGGGGATGGATTTCTCACCCGCTGCGCTGCTTAAAGGGAATTACACAGCCATATATGTAAAAGAAGAGATGATAGACGGGATTAAAGCAAGCGTAGTTAAGGTTATCCCTAATAATGAGAAAAGCGAAGTTATTCTTTCAACGCTTTGGATAGATCAGAAGACAAGTACGATTAGAAAGGTTGAAACCACTGCAAAGGTTAATGGTACGTTTGTAATTGAACTTAAATATGATGGTAAAAACCAATACAATCTGCCGTCAAATTTGGTATTTACCTTTAACGCTGACAGGATTAGCCTCCCTAAGGCTTTTAGTGATAATAATACGGAGGGGGCAAAAAAGAAAGAAATTAAAAGCAGGCAGGGCAGGGTTTATATTACTTATACCAACTATATAATTAATAAAGGAATATCCGACAGCATCTTTGAAAAGAAAAAATAAGTATGGCAAAACATATAATGCTGTATTGCTGATGACAAATAACAGGCGGCCGCTGTAAAAAATAAATAAATCAGAGAAGCCGAAACTCAACCGCAGGCATTATTTAAGCGGTGTTTATAAGGGAAGATCTGTTTTTCGCCCCCTATACAAAATAAACATAAGCTGCCGTGCAGGCACATTAAGCGCCGTATTTATAAGCCTTAAATAAGTAAATTAAGCTGGGAATGTTGATATTGCTGACTTTTTTTGATAAAAATGCAAAAAAAGTAAAAATAATTTGGAAAAATGACCATTTTTTTTTGCTTGTTAATAAAAAATTTATAATTTTACATTTGTAAAAATAATAACCAATTAAATTGAGGTTTAATAATGGCAAATGCAAAAACTGCAAAACCAATGACCAAAGCTCAGGTAATAGCTTATATGTCTGAGAAGACAGAATTAACAAAGAAACAAACTGATTTGTTTATTAAAGAGTTAATGACTCTTGCTTACAAAGAAGCAAAAAAATCTTTTGTATTCCCGGGTTTAGGTAAATTAGTAGTTGTTCAAAGAAAGAAAAGAACCGGAAGAAATCCTAAGACCGGTGAGTCAATGATTATTCCAGCTAAAAAAACATTGAAGTTTAGAATTGCTAAAGCAGCTAAAGATGCAGTATTTCCACCTAAAGCATAATTAGTCGCTGTTAAGTTTATTATAAGCCCTTCAATTAAGAAGGGCTTGTTTATTTTAAATCAAAAATTATTTATTATTCAATGCAATTAAATTTAAAGCACTCCCGGCCTTAAGCCATTTAATCTGCGTGTTGTTCAAAGTATGGTTTAAAATGATTGTATCAACTGAACCGTCTGAGTGTTTTATCCTTAACTCAATTATGGAGTCAGGAGTAATGTTCTTTAAACCGGTGAAGCTTAATATGTCATCCTCTTTGATCAAATCATAATCGTTTGGGTCGTTAAATGTAAGAGGAAACATTCCCTGCTTTTTCAGATTAGTTTCATGTATCCGCGCAAAACTTTTTACTATGATAACCCTGCCGCCTAAATATCGCGGCTCCATGGCTGCATGTTCGCGGCTTGAACCTTCACCATAGTTCTCATCACCAACAACAACCCAGTTTAATCCTCTGGTTTTATAGTCTCTGGCGACTTCCGGTATGGATTTATATTCACCTGTAAAACGATTCTTAACTGTGCCTGTTTCATTAGTAAAAGCATTCTGTGCACCCATAAACATATTGTTTGAAATATTGTCCAGATGTCCTCTGAATCTTAGCCATGGACCGGCCATCGAAATATGATCTGTAGTGCATTTGCCTTTTGCTTTAAGTAACAGAGGCAAATCAAGAAGGTCATCCCCATTCCACGGAACAAATGGAGTGAGAAGCTGAAGCCTGTTACTTTCCGGGGAAACCAGAACTTCAACATCTTCGCCTTTAGAGCTTGGTGCAATATATCCTTGCAGGCTGTCAATAAAACCGCCCGGGGGTAATTCATTCCCAACCGGCGGATCCAGTTTTACTTTATCGCCTTTATCATTAATTAAATAATCGGTCAAAGGGTTAAATGCAAGGCTTCCGGCAATTGCTAATGCGGTTGTAAGTTCAGGACTTGCAACAAAAGCAAGGGTATCAGGGTTCCCGTCATTACGTTTAGCAAAGTTGCGGTTAAATGAAGTTATAATTGTATTCTTTACTCCTTGTTCAACATCGGTTCTTTTCCACATTCCTATGCAGGGGCCGCAGGCATTTGCCAGCACAACTCCGCCAATATCGGTCAACGTCTTTAATTGGCCGTCACGTTCTATTGTGGCTCTAACTCTTTCTGATCCGGGCGTGACAGTAAAATTTGCTTTTGCTTTCAGCCCTTTACTTAGTGCTTGTTGTGCTACGGAAGCTGCGCGGTCAATATCCTCATAACTGGAATTTGTGCAACTGCCGATTAAGGCCACTTTTATTTCTTCAGGGAAGTCATATTCTTTTAATGCGCTTTTCATTTGTGAGATTGGAAAAGCTCTATCGGGCGTAAATGGCCCGTTAAGATGCGGCTCTAAAGTATTCAGGTCAATTTCAATTACTTTAGAATAATACTTGTTCGGATCTTCGGTAACCTCTATGTCGGCAGTAAGTATATCTTTTATCTTATCGGCCAATTCTGCAACATTTTTTCTGTTTGTAATTTTAAGATACTCTGATATTTTATCATCATAACCAAATATTGAAGTTGTTGCCCCAATTTCCGCGCCCATATTACAAATTGTTGCTTTGCCGGTTGCTGAAAGCGATTCAGCGCCATCGCCGAAATATTCAATAATAGCACCGGTTCCGCCTTTTACGGTAAGGATGCCTGCCAGTTTAAGAATTATATCTTTGGCAGAAGCCCAGCCATTGAGTCTGCCGGTTAATTTTACGCCAATAATGCCCGGCCATTTCAATTCCCATGGCATACCCGCCATAACATCAACGGCGTCAGCGCCGCCTACTCCAATGGCAAGCATTCCCAAGCCGCCCGCGTTTGGAGTATGGGAATCAGTCCCAATCATCATCCCTCCGGGGAAGGCGTAGTTTTCCAGTACTACCTGATGGATAATTCCGGCACCCGGTTTCCAAAACCCGATTCCATATTTCCTGGAGATGCTTTCTAAAAAATCAAAAACTTCTTTGTTTTCATCTCTAGCTCTCGTCAAATCTTTTTCAGCCCCCAGCTGCGCCTGAATTAGGTGGTCGCAGTGGACTGTAGTGGGAACAGCGGTTGTTTTTCTGCCTGCAGACATAAATTGAAGCAAAGCCATTTGTGCTGTAGCATCCTGCATTGCAACTCTGTCCGGTGCTAATTCTGAATAATCTTTCCCGCCTTTAAGCTCAAGCGCTGGTTTTTCCCACAGGTGAGTATAAAGAACTTTTTCTGTGTAAGTCATTGGGCGGTTAACAACTTCTTTAACTATTCCAAGCTTTCTTCTAAAATCGGAATATACTTTTTCAATCATTTCAATATTTGCAATCATATTTGTGCCTCATACAGATGATAAATTAGAAAACAAACAATAAATCTTCAAAAAACATAATTTGTTGTTATTTTTCTTAATATATTTGCTTGATAATGGTATAATTTTTACTTTAATTAGTAATTAACAATAGAAAATAACAAAGAATTGATAAGATAAAAATGATAAATGCTTCAATATTAATTGTTGACGATGAGCCGGTTTATCTGGAACTGCTGAAAGCACTTTTAATTCAGGAAGGCTATAACGAGGTACTGACAGAAAAGAACCCTCTTAATGTTATGCCTTTACTGAAGAGTAGAAAGATTGATTTAATAATTTCTGACATATATATGCCTGAAATGAATGGACTGGAACTTCTTGAACTTATTACATGTAATTTTCCTACAATTCCTGTTATTATGGTTACGGCTATTGATGACACTGCCATTGCACTTAAAGCAGTAAAGGCGGGGGCTTATGAGTTTATTACTAAACCACCTGATACAGACAGACTTTTCCTTACAATTAAGAGGGCGTTAGAACAAAAAATACTCACGCTTGAGCGTGATACTCTTAGGAGTAATGCAATAAATCCCGCATTAAATAGGGCCTCCTTTTCTGATGTGATTGCTGAATCTCCCAATATGCTTAAAGTATTTGAGCTTGTAGAAATATTTGCCGCCACTGATGAGACCATTTTGCTATTAGGTGAAACAGGTACAGGTAAAGATTTAATTGCTCAGAAAATTCACCAGCTTTCTTCAAGACGTGACAAACCATTTATTGCTGTCAATCTGGCAAGTATTTCATCTTCGCTTTTTGAAAGCGAACTATTCGGTTATGAAAGAGGTGCATATACAGGTGCTGCAAAGTCCGGTGTCGGTTACTTTGAATCGGCAAACGGAGGTACAATTTTTTTGGATGAGATAGGGGAGCTGCCAAAGGAGTTACAAGGTAAACTGCTAAGGGTAATCCAGTATGGTGAAATTTCCAGACTGGGTTCACCAAAGCCTATAAATCTTGATATCAGAATAGTTGCGGCTACAAATAAAGATTTGCTAAAGGCTGTTAATGAAAACCAATACCGGGCGGATTTGTTTTACAGGCTTAACCGCGGATATATAGAGCTTCCTCCTTTACGCAAAAGAGGCAATGATATTCAGCTTCTTGCGGAATATTTTTATAAGCAGGGGTGTAAGGTGTATAACAAAGAGCTTAAAGGTTTTGGTAAAAATATAATGGCCAAAATGCTGCATTATCCTTTCCCCGGAAATATAAGGGAATTGGAAAATATCGTAATGAATGCGGTAGCAAAAACCCCGGCGGGTGAACCTATACTAAATATCGATATAAGAAATGACGAAAGTATTAATTTACCTGAGTCTGAAGTTTTGCTAACTTTGGATGAAGCAATGGAGCAGTACGTAGTTAAAGTTCTTGGCAGAGTAAATAACAATACTACAAAAGCTGCGGCAATTCTCGGAATAAGTGAAAGGACTTTGCAGAGAAGACTGCATGACTACAGACTGAAGAATACCTGAGACTGAACAATAATATCTGCCTCTATTTGAATTGAGGCAGATATTATAAATCACTTTCTATTTCATTAAAATCATCTTCTTTGAACTTACAAATGAATGCTTGCCGTCAACTGATGCGGCTTTAAGAGTCACAAAATATACACCGCTTGCCAAACCGGCACCGTCAAATTTCACTTCATAATTTCCCTGAAATTTATTTTCACTTACCAGCTCCTTGACTTTTGAACCAAGTGCATTATAAACAGTAATATTTACTTTACTCTCAGAAGGAATATAGTAACTGATATTAGTAGTTGGGTTAAACGGATTCGGGTAATTCTGGGATAAATTGAAATTTGTTACTAATTCTTTTTTATCATTAACCG
>Ga0183100_1000304_pt1 | contig 50743 bp, 43 predicted proteins | sample Biomet2_FD_127789 | JGI IMG/M metagenome (GOLD analysis project Ga0183100, IMG submission 127789) | Microbial communities from bioreactor (seeded with anoxic lake sediment) at LBNL, California, USA - Biofuel metagenome 2 | ecosystem: Engineered > Bioreactor > Anaerobic > Unclassified ... | reverse complement strand
CATACAAAAGAGTATACTGACCCTTTTAAGGGTTAGCCAAGTAATCAATCCACAGTGGCTTGAACAAAGTGAAAGCCAGCGTCATTAAGGCGCTGGCAATAATAAGCTCTTATAGGGCTGGTGCGAACCACACGTTAGAAGGGTGGTGCTGATTGCAATAATTCTTTTTTCAAGGCTAAATATCTTTGGGAAAAATACGGTAAAAGTTGCGCTTCTCTATGGTCGTAACCATAGGAACGTTTCGTAATGCTTAAAATGGGGGGGGCTTGTATGCGCTTGGCTACGGCAAAGCCGCAGAATAGTCGCCACCAACGTTCTAAATCTTCAATAAAAGCTTTGTCCGTAGAAAATATTTTACCAACTAGACCCGGCTCACAACCTAGATTTGTTTCCAAAGTGTCTTCCATATACCAAACTAAGACTTCTTCAGGAGATACCTTGTGCCACTTTTCCACAAAAGCCTTAAACAAGTAGTCATGGTAGGGGTAAATTAAAGGGTCGCCCCCTGTTCCTACGGTTTGCTCAGTGGAAAGCTCGGCGCTGGGAGTGATAGTGAATACATCTTGGGCGATAACTTGGCGTTTGTAAATTACTTCGTTTAGATAGCGGCCAAGAGCATATACTTGGTGTTTCCAGAGATCGCCAATAAGTGCTAGGCAGCCTGCCATATCACCATAAAAGGTGGCGTAACCAACGGTTAATTCTGTCTTGTTGGAGTTACATGAGAAGGCTCCTCCCCAAGCAGCGGACAAGCCGGCAATAATGCGGGCTCCCCGGTCTCTAGCTTGAACATTTTCTCTAGCTAAAGGAGTAAGCTTTAGACGAAAGTCATGATTGTTAGTGTAGTTATAAATAGGCGTAGTAGTTATTTGTTCAATTGTTTGGTCTACAGATTTTTGAATAGGCATAATCGTGTAATTTGTTCCTAGAGATTTTGCCATAGTTTCTGCTAGACTTTTGGTTATTTGAGAGTTGTATTGTGAGGGCATATTTACCAAAAGAACATTTTCCGGACCGAGAATATTAATGTAAAAAGCGGCAGTTACGGCGGAGTCGATGCCGCCGGAAATACCTATGGTCATTTTGTCAATATGCATTTGTGCCAAAAAGCTTTTGGCACCATAATAGAGTGCGGAGTATATTTCCTCAGTTTCGTTCATGGGTGGCTGAGCTTGGGATAAACTGGTAATTTTACCGGTAAGGGTATCAAAGCCGCAAATTAAAAGATCCTGCAGGAAGCGTTTGCTGCTAGCCACTAAATGGCTGTCAGAAGCATAAATACAGCTGCACCCATCATAGGTAAAAACATTTTTACCGTTATTTTGAATGCCAATATTATTGCAATACAAAAGGGGAATTTTACATTGTTTAACCTGTGCGGCGAAAACTTTATGGCGTTTGTGGTTTTTATTTAGGGTAAAAGGTGAACAGGAAATATTACAGAGAATTTGTGCACCATTTTTTTGCAAGATTTGCGGAACATTAAAGTGGTAATTTTCTGTCCAGCCATCTTCACAAATCATAACGCCCAAGCGAATTTCTTCACCTCTAATGACAATTTTTATGGGCTGCAAAAGATCTTCCACTGTTTTATAGGGGGATAGTTCCGGCTGTAATTTTACTAAGCTGTGGAAATACCGGCTGTCATCAAACTCGCGGTAATCAGGAAGAGAAGTTTTAATGATAAAAGCATAGGGCAAAGGACCATGAATAAGCTTACCGTTTTGAGCAGTAAAAGCAGCATTGTACTTGCGTATTCGGCCGTCTTCATTTACTTTTGAATTGTCCGTGGCAATATTGCCGAAAACAACGCATATTCCTTGGGAAGCTGCAATTATTTCCTTGCCGAAATTCGTACAGTCCTGCAGAAAAGCAGGTTGTTCCCATAAGTCGCCTAAAAGATAGCCTGGAATTGTAAGCTCGGGCAGTAAAAGAATGTCAATTTGTTTGGCTTTAGCTTGCGCTATTGCCTTTAAAGCAGTTTCCGTATTTAACTTTGGATTTCCGGCAATTATTTCAATTTGTGCACAGGCAATTTTAATATTCATTTTAACTCCACTCAATTATTTGGTATAATATATGTGTTAATTATAGCAAACAATTGCTGTAAATTAAAGAAAAGCCTTAAAGTTAGGCAGAGTATTTTTCTGTTATATTTTTACTTTATTTCTCAGGAAGGACTTTATAATGAAAATCAAGAAGACTAATGCTGCCCGTATTTTAGATGAAGCCAAAGTGGCATATGAGATAAAAGAGTATGAAGTAGACCCTGAACATTTGGATGCTGTTCATGCAGCTAAAGCTGTGGGACTGCCTGCTTCGCAAATATTTAAAACTTTGTGTGTGCGAGGCGACAAAACCGGTATTATTTTTGCCGTTATTCCCGGCGATGGAGAACTGAATCTAAAGGCTTTAGCAAAAGCCAGCGGTAATAAAAAGACGGAATTAGTACATTTGAAAGAAGTACTGCCTCTTACCGGCTATATAAGAGGCGGTGTAAGCCCCATAGGGGCAAAAAAACATTACCCGGTGTATTTAGACAGTACAGCGGATAACTGGCCTCAAATTGCCGTTAGTGCCGGCATGCGCGGGTTACAGTTACTCCTGAATTCCAAGGATTTGCTCAAAGTAACTGGTGGCAAGAAGTTTGCAAACATTTAGATTTACTATATTTGCCTTTAATAGAAGATATGCCCTGTGGGCAAAGGCTGAAAGGATGCCGCTATAACGAAAATAGTGGCATTTATCTCTGTTTTATGCTATCATGTTGTTGCTATTTCAAAAAGAAAGTTGGGAAAGATAAATGTTATATACAAGTACTAGGGGAAAAACAGAAATGGTTTGTTCTGCTCATGCTATTGCTCAAGGTTTAGCAGAAGATGGCGGTCTCTTTATGCCCCAAGAATTTGTCAGGTTATCCATGACGGAAATCTGCGCTATGCGTGAATTGCCCTATGGCGAACGCGCAATTACGGTGTTAAGCCGGTTTTTAACAGATTTTACCGAAGATGAGCTTAGAGAGTGCGTTGCTAAGGCTTACAGCAAGGATAAATTCAATGGTTTTCCGGTGCCTTTACGCCAAGTGAAAAGCAATGTAGACGTTCTGGAACTTTGGCATGGCCCTACCTCAGCTTTTAAGGATATGGCTTTGCAAATTTTACCCTTGTTGCTTACTAGGGCTGTGAGAAAAACCGGGGAACAGATGAAGCTAGTTATTCTGGTTGCTACTTCAGGGGATACGGGAAAGGCTGCATTGGCAGGGTTTGCCGATATTCCAGGCACTGAGGTCATTGTTTTTTACCCAGAGGATGGCGTCAGCAATATTCAAAAACGGCAGATGATTACCCAGCAGGGGAAAAATGTGCATGTAATTGCCGTGAAGGGCAACTTTGATGATGCTCAGACAGGTGTGAAAGCACTCTTTAGCGATAGAGCTTTGGCTACTGAATTAAAGGAAAATAATTGTTCTTTTTCTTCTGCCAATTCTATTAATTGGGGACGTTTAGTACCACAGATTGTATATTATTTTAGTGCTTATGCTGATGCGGTAAAAGCAGGAAGGATTAGGGCCGGAGATTTTGTGAATTTTTCCGTGCCCACAGGTAATTTCGGAGATATTCTGGCAGGCTTTTTTGCCAAGATCATGGGGTTACCGGTAAATAAATTTATCTGTGCGTCAAATAGCAATAAAGTGTTAACGGATTTTATAAATACGGGCGAATATGATAAACGCCGTGAATTTCACAAGACGATTTCTCCTTCTATGGATATTTTGGTATCCAGTAATTTGGAGCGTTTGCTATATGTGGAGACAGAAAATAATGCTGAACAGGTGTCTCAGTGGATGAATCAGCTTAATGAGACTGGTGTGTACAATGTTGGGAAAAAATTGCAAAGTAAAATTTTGCAAAATTTCTTTGGCACTTGGGTGGATGAATTTGAAACCAAAGAAACTATAGGAAATGTGTATCGAGATGAGAAATATCTCATGGATCCACACACGGCCGTAGCTTGGCGTGCTATGGAGAAATATAGGCTTTTGACTAGCGATGATACTTATTGCATAGTATTGTCTACTGCCAGTCCTTTTAAGTTTAGCAACTCAGTTTTAGAGGCAATTAGGCCAAAGGAAGACTTTAGTAATATTAGTACTTTTGAAGCTTTAAATAAACTATCTGAAATTTCCGGACTTGCCATTCCGCCACAGATGGCTGAACTAGAAGACTTGCCTGTATTGCACGAAGCTGTCGTTGAAAAAACGGAACTGGAAAGTACCGTAAAAAAAATATTGGGTATATAAAAACAATCCGTTATCTACATAGATAACGGATTGTTTTTATATACTTTATGTGTGGTGATTTTCACATCAAGGCCTTATAAAAGGGCTTTGAGTTTATCTAAATTTTCTTTGAACTTAGTTAGAGTTACTTGAATAGGAGCTGGTGTGGTTAGATCAACACCGGCATTTTTTAAAATGTTTAGAGAATAGTCACTCCCTCCGGCTTGCAGGAACCCGAGGTATTTGTTTACGGCATCTTTTTCATTAGCCAAAATCTTATGGGCAAAGGCCGTGGCAGCAGAGTAACCGGTAGCATATTTGTACACGTAAAAAGGTGTGTAAAAATGGGGTATGCGTGACCATTCACTGTCTAAAAGACTGTCAATTGTTAGCCCCTCGCCGTAGTATTTCACGTTAAGCTTATGCCAAGTTTCTTCTAAATAATCGGCAGTCAAGGAAGAACCTTTAGTTATTTCTCCGTGGATAATTTTCTCGAACTCCGCAAACTGAGTTTGGCGATATACTGTGGTACGCACCGCTTCCAAATATTGATTAAGCAAGTAAATTTTCTGTTCTTTAGTGGCAGTTTTAAGCATATGTTCTAACAATAAAATCTCGTTGGTGGTGGAAGCAACTTCGGCGCAGAAAATAGTGTATTCCGCTTTAGGGAATGGCTGAGTTTGACTGCTGAAAAAGCTGTGCATAGCATGCCCCATTTCGTGAGCCAAAGTAGAAACACTGTTGTAACGTGGTTGAAAATTAAGCAAGACATAGGGATGAATACCATATACGCCCCAAGAATAGGCCCCGCTGCGTTTACCTTTATTTTCATAAATATCAATCCAGCCACCTTCAAGTCCGGCTTTTAAGTTAGTTAAGTAATTTTCACCTAAGGGCTTTAGAGCTTCTAAAATGGTGCTTTTAGCTTCTGCAAAGTTAAATTTAAAGGTGTCACCACCACTTTTAGTTAAAGGGAGGTACATGTCGTAGGGATGTAATTCATTCAAATGCAGAGAATCTTTTTTTAGAGCCATGTATTCGTGTAATGCAGATAAATTTTGTTCTACAGTAGCGATTAATTCATCATAGAGACTGCCGGGAATATTGTCGGCGGCTAAGGAATTAGCCCTAGCATCTTCATATTTGCGCATAGTAGCGTAAAAATAGCTGGAACGAGCTCTGGCATTGAGAGAAGCTGCTAAAGTATTACGGAAGCTATGATAGGTAGACATAAGGGCCGTAAATGTATTTTTGCGTAATTGACGGTCAGGTGAAGTCATATTTAATAGATAGCTGCCTTCACTTACCGTTTGTTCTTTTCCGTTTTCGTCTTTGGCACAGGGAAAGGTAATATCGGTGCCTACCAAGGTATGGAAGATATCAGTGGCGGCGGAGGTAGCTAACTGACTATTAGAGAGAATGGACTCTTCTCTTGCATTTAATACATGGTCAGCTAGGCGCAGTAAATCGGTGAAATAATGGCTATAGGAGTCGCAGCTGGGATCATTTGCCAGTTCTTGTAAAATAGCGCGAGGCAAAGCTAAAAGCTCCGGTTCAATAAAGGCAGCGGTGTTGGAGCAATCACTTAGCAGAACTTCTGCGGTTCCTGTCAAAACTTGAGCATGGTTATTAGTACCATCCGCATCTTTTTGTAAACGGGCATAAGCATAAATTTTCTCCATGCCCATTGATAATTGATCTCTTAGATGTAAGCAAAAAAGGATATTTTCTTTAGTATTTAGCTTACCTTGCATATCAGCCAGCATTGGGAGAACATCTTTAATATCGTTAGCAGTATCGGCCCAAGCTTCGTCATCAGCAAAAATATCATTTATGTGCCATTGGTATTTAGAGGGGATAGTTTTTCGTTCTATGTGGCTGCCATGGGTTGGTTCATTTAAATTTGTCATAAATTTTTCTCCTTGCCTTATTATTGATATAAAATTGATTAATATTGTACCATAAATTTAGCCATAACGTATAGATTAGATAGTTAAAATTCTGTATTTATTACCTCTAAATGGGGTACGAAAATTTGCGAAAATAGGCCAATTGTGGTAATATGAATTGGTTATATTATAGTGGCAAATGTAGGGACTGCCCTCGAGGTTGTCCAAACAAATTATATTGGGAGGAATACATATGTCAGGACATTCCAAATGGGCGAACATTAAATTCAAGAAAGGCAAGACGGATGCTATTCGCGGGCAGGTTACGACAAAAATTGGCCGAGAAATTACTATTGCCGTACGTATGGGTGGTGCTGATCCTACAGGCAATATGAAGTTGAAACTTGCTTTATCCAAGGCAAAAGCCAACAACGTACCCAAGGATAATATTAAAAGAGCTATTGCCAAGGGCATAGGTGCAGCCGATGCTTCTAACTACGAAGAAATTACTTATGAAGGCTATGGACCGGCAGGAGTAGCTATTATGGTTTCTACCTTGACGGATAATCGCAACCGTACGGCCGCTGAAATTCGCCATTCGTTTTCCAAGGGTGGGAACATGGGTGAAACTGGCTGTGTAGGTTGGATGTTTAAGCGTAAGGGCGTTTTTTCCGTGGCTAAGGAAAATGCACCTAGCGAAGAGGATTTGATGATGCTGGTTTTAGAGGCCGGTGCAGAAGATATGAAATCAGAGGAAGAAGGATATGAAATAATTACTTCTCCGGAAGATTATGATGCTGTAGAAAAAGTATTGGCTGACAACAACATTGAAGTAGCTATGTCTGAAGTTTCTATGATTCCCGATACAATGGTAACTGTTTCAGGTGAAGATGCAGGGAAAGTACAACGCATGATTGACGGACTTGAAGAACTGGATGATGTGCAAGATGTTTATACTAATGCCGATCTTCCTGATGAAGAATAACTATTATAAAAATGTCAATAAGGTTTGCCTATAGTGGGTAGTTTAAAACATAATTAGTAGGGCGGCACCAGTGTCGACCGTAGGTTTAGGGGACACCCCGCTTGTTTTGTGCAATTATTTCAGCGGGCTGTCTCTTTTTATTAGTAAGAAAGGAATTTATATGTTAGCACTTGGGATTGATCCGGGAACGGCTATTTGCGGTTACGCAGTTGTTAGTTTGGAGGGCAATCATTTGACCCCCATTAGGTATGGTGCAGTTTTTACAGAAAAAGACCTGCTCATGGAGCTAAGGCTGAAAAAAATATATGAAGAATTGACTGCCATTATTGAAGAATATAAACCTGACTTTATGTCAGTTGAAAAGCTTTTTTTTAATACGAATGTAACTACGGCCATTACCGTTGGACAAGCTAGGGGAGTTATAGTTCTTACCGCAGCCAACAGAGGCATACCAGTAGTGGAATATACGCCCATACAGATTAAGCAGGCCGTAGTAGGCTATGGCGGGGCTAGCAAACAACAAGTAACCTTTATGGTACAGAAATTACTTAATATTCGCGAAACACCTAAACCCGATGATGTAGCCGATGCTTTAGCTACAGCTATTTGTGGACTGCATTCCATCGATAAACGTAAATATGGATTGGAGCTGAAAAGATGATAGGGTTCATCAAAGGAAATGTTGATTATCTAAGCAATGATCACTGTATTGTTGATAATAATGGCATTGGTTACCGTATTTTTATGCCCTTTGGTCAATTGGCGCTTCTAAACGTGGGGCAGGAAGTAAAAGCCTTTACATATTTGGCGGTACGTGATGATGCATTGCTCTTGTATGGTTTTTTGACCAGGGATTACTATAACCTTTTTTTACAGTTAATTACAGTTAGCGGTGTAGGACCGAAGGTTGCCTTAGGTATGCTGTCAGCAGCTAAACCGGATGAATTTTATTTGGCGATTCAAAGCAGAGATTTAAAATTTTTGACTAAATTGCCCGGCATTGGCAAAAAAACAGCGGAAAGACTTTTATTGGAGCTTAAAGATAAAGTGGGCGGTATTGACGGCGAGGAAATTAGCTTCGCTGATAGTACCGGGACCCTCACGGGCACTGTTACTGATGATGCCATGGCGGCACTTGTGACCCTAGGATACACTAATTCGGAAATAATTCCTGTCATGAAACAAATAAAAGATCGAGATAAAATGAAATCTGACGAAATTATTCGGCAAGCCTTGAAATTAATGGCTAGGAGGTAATAATGGAAAAAGATGAGAGAGTTATTACTGGGCAGGAAACAGACGGGGACGTATGGCAATACAGTTTGCGTCCTAGACTCTTAGCTGAATATATTGGGCAGGAACAGGTAAAGAGAAACATGTCAGTGTTTATTAAGGCTGCTACAGAACGCAAGGAAGCCTTAGACCATGTGCTTTTATTTGGACCTCCCGGCTTGGGAAAAACTACCTTGGCTAATATTATTGCTAATGAGTTAAATGTAAATATCCGTGTAACCTCAGGGCCGGCGATTGAGCGGCAAGGGGATTTAGCGGCAATTTTAACAAATTTGAATGATAATGATGTTTTGTTTATTGATGAAATTCACAGGTTATCCAAAACAGTGGAAGAGATACTCTATTCCTCAATGGAAGATTATGCCTTGGATATTATTATTGGTAAAGGACCTAGCGCTCGTAGTGTGCGCTTAGATTTACCGAAATTCACCCTGATTGGGGCCACTACCCGTGCAGGAGCTATTGCTGCACCTTTACGTGACCGCTTTGGGGTTTTGTGTCGTTTAGAATTCTATAAACCGGAGGAATTACAAACAATCGTAAACCGAGCTGCAAAAATTTTACGGGTAAATATTGACGCTGATGGTGCCTATGAAATTGCGCGCAGGGCTAGAGGAACCCCTCGCGTGGCTAACCGTCTCTTAAAACGTGTTCGCGACTTTGCTCAAGTTATGGGCGATGATGAAATCACAGGGAAAGTAGCCAAAGCAGCTCTTAGTAAGTTAGAGGTAGATGATAAGGGATTGGATTGTAATGATCGCCGTATTTTGAATGCCATTGTAAAGACCTTTGCGGGAGGTCCAGTAGGAGTGGAGACAATTGCTGCTGCTATCAATGAGGAGACTGAAACCTTAGAAGATGTTTACGAGCCCTATTTAATGCAGCTGGGCTTGTTGCAGAGAACCCCTCGTGGACGAATGGCAACAGCGGAAACTTACAATTATTTGGGTATTGAAATGCCTGCCAGGGGGTGAGCCTAATGAATATTTTATTGCATGCTTGCTGTGGTCCTTGTTCTATTTATCCCACAAAAAAACTAGCTGAAGACGGTAATAATTTTACTGTTTATTATTTTAACCCCAATATTCAGCCCTACAAGGAATTTAAGCATCGCCTGAATACTTTGCGTGAATATTGCCAGCTAAAAAAATATAAATTGGTGGTGGACAAAAGCTATCCACTGGAACAGTGTCTTCAAGGAATGCTAAGTGAACCCACCGTGCGTTGTGCTTATTGCTATAGAACACGTTTGGAGGCAGCAGCGATTTATGCTAAAGAAAACGGGTTTGACGCTTTTTCTACCACTCTTTTGGTCAGTCCATATCAAAAGCATGCTTTGATTAAGACTATAGCGCAGGAGGCTTCTCAAAAATATGCTATACCTTTCTATTATGAGGATTACCGTTTAGGCTACCAAGAAGGAGTAGATATTAGTTTAGAGCTTGAGATGTATAGACAACCATACTGTGGATGTGTTTTTAGCGAACGTGACCGTTATGAAAAGAAGTCAAAAAAGAAAGTGAAGGAGTAACTATGGCTAGATATATATTACTTACGTTTTTGCTTATAATAATGCAAGTATCATCTGCCTTGGCGTCAGAAATGGGACCAATGATTAGAGTGGGACTGGTAGTTAACCAGTTTTCGGCAGAGCTGAGTTCGGCAGGGCAGATTAATGTGATTTCTGATAATGGGAAAAAACTACAACTTAAGGCCGGTAACCATTTTGTAAGTGTAAAAAAAGGCCTGTTGCAAATAGATAATGTTATCCTTGGCGGCAACCATGTTTCTTTTTTGGCAGTTGATGCTAAGGCACCGTTAAATGTTAATCGTAAGCATTATCGTGGGGCCATAACAGCGGCACTAAATAGCGATAGAAAAACTTTGAATGTAGTCAATTCTTTACCTTTGGAAGAGTACCTTTATGGTGTTGTGGCCAAAGAGATTATTCCCTTGTGGCCGGATGAGGCAATAAAAGCTCAGGCGGTAGCTTCACGCTCATTTGCTTTATTTAAAATAAAAGGGTCTAATTATAGTGGGTACGATTTGCGTGCCAACGAAATGGGTCAGGTGTATGGAGGTATTTTGGCTGAAAATCCTAATACTAACAGAATTATTGACGCAACTAGGGGCGTAGCAGCTCTTTATAACGGAAATCCTATTGAGGCTTTTTTCCATAGTTGCAGCGGCGGTTACACAGAAAGTTCGGAAAATGTGTGGGGCAACCAGGTTCCCTACCTTAAAGCTGTAAAAGATTATGATGAAGATGCTCCAAACTTCAGCTGGGAAAAGATTTATACTCGTGACCAACTGCAAAAGCAATTGGAGCAGGCAGGTTATAAAATAGGAACTCTTGAGAGTATAAGACTTTCTTATCGAAAACAGGCGCCAATGAAGTCAGTAGACCGAGGAATTTCAGGGCGGGTAAAGGAAATTACTTTTAATGGTGCTACAGCAGTTACCTTAGAGGGAACAAAGCTGCGTTCAATACTACAGCTTAATAGTACTTTATTTGATATTTATGTCGGCCTTAATAGACCGGACTATATTGAGGTGCCTATTTTAAATCAGCTGGGTATGGAAATTGGAAAGAAAAAAATCCCCATTAAAACAAACAATAAGGATAAGGAAGGTTATACCGGTAGTATGGGAGAGGTAAGACTTTTAACAAGTATAGTTGGCGAGAAAATTTTTATTGTTGGCAATGGTTGGGGCCATGGCTTGGGAATGAGCCAGTGGGGAGCCAGAGGGATGGCTTTGGCGGCGCCAAAGGATGAAAAAAATTATTATAAAAAGATTTTGCAACATTACTACACAGGAACAGAAATAAAAAAAATATACTAAGGTGAGAATATGCAGGTTAAAGATTTTGATTATGAGTTGCCTAAAGATTTAATTGCGCAACATCCTATGGAGCCGCGAGACCATTCTCGCCTTTTGATAGTTGACAAAGAAAATGGAGAGTTAGAACACAAGCACTTTTATAATCTGGTAGAGTATTTGCAGCCCGGGGATCTTTTGGTTTTTAATGATACCAGGGTCATTCCTGCTAGGTTGCATGGACGTAAAGATACAGGAGCCAGAGTAGAGGTGTTTTTGCTGACACGGCTTAATGCGACTGATTGGGAAGTGTTAGTTAAACCGGGAAGAAAACTGCGCCCCGGTGCCAAAATAAAATTTAGTGATGATTTAAGCTGCGAGATTCAAGATGTAACTGATTTTGGCGGCCGAATTGCTCATTTTATTTTTTCTGGGGTTTTTGAAGAAATTTTAGACAAATTAGGCGAGACGCCCCTACCTCCTTATATTACCGCTCCTTTGGAGGACAAAGAAAGATACCAAACTGTTTATTCTCGGGAAAGAGGTAGCGCGGCAGCGCCGACGGCAGGACTGCATTTCACTCCTGAATTAATGCAAAAAATAAAAGACATGGGCGTGGAAGAAGTTTTTGTGACCCTGCACGTAGGACTGGGAACTTTTAGACCGGTAAGTGTGGGTACTATTGAAGACCATGTTATGCACAGCGAATTCTATACTGTCAGTAATGAGGCAGCAGAAGCTATTAATGCCGCGAAAAAGGCAGGGCGGAGGATTGTAGCCATTGGAACAACTTCTGTTCGGACATTGGAAGCAGCGGGATCTTCCGGTATTATGCAAGCAGGGGGCAATTGGACTAAAATTTTTATTTATCCTGGGTATAAATTCCGTTTTGTTGACGCATTGGTGACAAATTTTCATTTACCACAAAGCACTTTACTAATGTTAGTGTCAGCACTTTCTTCCAGAGAAATAATGCTGGAAACTTATGCGGTAGCAGTTCAAGAAAGATATCGATTTTTCAGTTTTGGCGATGCCATGTTTATTAAATAGCCCAATGGAAGCGTGAATTTTCATGAATAAAAAGGATGTTCTACAAAATAATCCATATTTGCATATTGGTCGTAAACTTAATTTATTACTTCGTACAGGGCAGATGCTGATGGAAAGTGGCTCCGGTACGGAAAGAATTGTGCGGGATACTAAACTTGTAGCTGCAAATATGGGAATTCCCATAGAAAATTTTACTCTTCATGTTTCATATACTACTTTAATGCTTAATGTGAGTGATGGGGATAATTCTTATACTAATTTTAAAAAATGTCAGAATCATGGCGTTAACATGACAACAATTTCTGCTATTAGCAAACTGGCTTGGCGAGCCGTAGAACAACATTATTCGTTAGATGACTATGAGGCTGAGCTTGATCGTATAAAAAACATACCAAGACAATATTCACCTTTGCTTTCAAGTATTGCGGCTGGTTTGGCCAGTGGTGGATTTTGCAAACTTTTTGGCTGCGATTGGATTGCCTTCTTTTATACGGCAATATGTGCTTTCTGTGGATTTTGGGTGCGTATGTTATGTAATAAATGGGGCGTTAATAATTATGCCAGCATTGCCATAGCATCATTTTCTGCAACATTTTTAGCCTATCTTACGCATTTTATACCCGGTTCTACAACTCCTTGGTACCCTTTAATTGCTTGTACACTTTTCATAGTCCCCGGTGTTCCTCTTATTAACGCGATAAATGATATGCTTAATAATTACGTTGTGGCAGGTACCACGAGACTAATAAATACTATATTAATTATTGGCAGCATGACTTTTGGCATAATCATTGCTATACACCTTGGAAAAGTAGATGATTTCACCTCTTTAAGCGTTGGTCCTGACAGTAGGTATTTGGTAGAAGCAATTGCGTCGGCTATAGCCGCAGCGGGATTTTCTATTATTTTTAATGTGCCTAAACGACTTGTACTTATAAGTGCTATAGGTGGTATGCTGTCAATATTAGTGCGTAATTTAATCGTTCTGAAATTTGGCTGGGGCATTATAGTTGGCTCTTTCATAGCGGCTACTTTTGTTAGTATTATTTCTTTAAAAATTGCTAGTTTGGTTAGGGCGCCTATTCTTGTGCTTGCAGTTCCTTCTGTCATCCCTATGGTTCCCGGAGTACTTTTGTACCGCCTTTTATTCGGAATTATTAACATAAAAGATTTGGACGCTGCTGCGTTTATGGCCGTTGTACAAAGTGGGGTAACAGCGGTTCTTATTATCATAGGTATAACAGTGGGAGCAACGATTCCCAACATTTTTGGTGGAAGATATTTAGACAGACTAAGTCGTGGAAAATACATTTAAAAAAGTTCTAGGAGGAAATAATGCACGCAGTACATTACGAATTAATAAAAGAATGCTCCCGTTCCGGAGCACGTTTGGGTAAGCTTCATACGCCGCATGGTACCTTTGATACACCTATGTTTATGCCGGTTGGAACCCAAGCTACCGTTAAAACCTTGTCTCCTGAAGAACTTTATGATATGAAAGCTCAAGTTATTTTAGCCAATACGTACCATTTATTTTTGCGACCGGGAGAGGCTATAGTTAAAAAAGCAGGTGGGCTGCATAAATTCATGAATTACAAGAAGGGAATGCTCACAGATAGTGGCGGTTTTCAGGTTTTTAGTCTAGGCGCTATGCGCAAAATAGCTGAAGACGGGGTTACATTTAGGTCTCATATTGATGGCTCCAAGCGTTTTCTGAATCCGGAAGTAGCAACTAAAGTTCAAGAAGATTTGGGCGCAGATATTATTATGGCTTTTGATGAATGCATACCTTATCCGGCGGATTTTGCCTATGCTAAGGCTTCAACTGAACGTACTACTCGTTGGGCTAAAAGATGCCTAGAGGCAAAAACCAGAGAAGACCAAGGGTTGTTTGGTATTGTTCAAGGTGGTATGTATCCGGCTTTGCGTAAATATAGTGCAGACAGCTTAACCGCTATGGATTTTGCCGGTTATGGCATTGGCGGCCTTAGTGTTGGTGAACCCCATGAGTTAATGTACGATATTTTAGGGCAGACTACCTGTCATCTGCCCAAGGGAAAAGCACGCTATCTTATGGGAGTTGGTACGCCTGACTGTTTAGTAGAGGGAGTAAATTTAGGCGTTGATATGTTTGACTGTGTTTTCCCTACCAGGGTAGCCCGTAATGGTACGGCAATGCTTCCCACAGGGCGGTTGGTTGTTCGCAATGCGGCTTATGCCGAAGATTTTCTGCCCATTGATGAAAAATGTGATTGTTACACTTGCCGCAACTTCTCCAGAGCCTACATAAGACATTTATTTAAAGCTGAAGAAATTTTTGCTTTACGGTTATTGACTATACATAACTTGCATTTTCTGTTAAAATTTTCACAGGACATGCGAACAGCGATTGCCGAAGACAGATTTCCTGAGTTTAGAGAAGAGTTTTTACAGCATTATCAAAAATAATATAAAATATAATTTTATAAGGAGGAGTTATTATGCAGGGAACAGAAGCAATGAATATCGTTAATACCGTTTGGCCATTTTTACTTATGGGGTTAATTTTTTACTTTATGTTGTACAGGCCGCAGAAAAAGGAACAGAAAAAACGGGCAGATATGTTGAGTTCTTTACGGCGTGGGGATAAAGTAGTCACTTTAGGTGGTATTTGTGGTGAAATTAGTAAAGTTAACGAGAACAACGTTATTTTGAAAATTGCCGAGGACATTGAAGTTAAGGTTATAAAAGGTGCTATAAGTCATTCTCAGGATGAAATAGAAAATAAATAAAAATGGATAAAAAAGAAGAAAGAAAGCTATTGCAAGCTAAAAGAAATGCTTTAACGGAAGAAGAAGTAAGAGCTAACAGCGAACTGATTGCCAAAAATATTTTAGAGAGCCAAATCTACAAACAAGCTGATATTATTATGGGGTATTTGGCTTTTAGTAAAGAAGCTTCAATAGACTTGGTCTTGCAACAAGCGCTTGCTGGTGGTAAAATAGTTTGCGTACCACAAGTAGTTTATGGTTTAGATTTTATGCGGTCAGTCAGGTTGCGACAGATGGATAATTTAAGCTTGGATAAGTTCTTTATTCGCACTCCTATGGAACCTTGTGAGATTATTAGCCCCCAGATATTGAACCTAGTTTTGGTTCCCGGCGTAGGTTTTACTAAGCGGGGAGCCCGTATTGGTATGGGTAAAGGTTATTATGACCATTTTCTCCCTCAAGCAACACAGGCGGCTACCATGGGGGTAGCTCATGCAGTACAAGTTGTAGATAAAATTTCCACAGACGAATATGATATTAATATGCAGTATTTAGTAACTGAAAAGTCGCTAAGGGCATGTAAATAAGATATTAATTAATAGTAGCTGTTAGGAGGAGAAAAATTTGAGATGGGATAATATGACCAAATTTTTAGTTTTGGTTGTGGCAATTGTTGGGGCCTTTGGCTTTTTTATAAAACCATTAGCTTTAACAGTCAAGCAAGGGCTTGATTTACAAGGCGGAACACATGTGGTTTTACAAGCAGTGGATACGCCAAGTGCTAAGGTTGATGATGATGCACTAAACAGATCGGTGAAAATCATAGAACGGCGTGTTAACGAACTAGGCTTGACAGAACCGGTCATTCAACGTCAAGGTAAGGATCGTATTATTGTGGAGCTTCCGGGTGTAAAAGATCCTGAAAAAGCTATTGCTATGTTGGGACGCACGGCCCTTTTGGAATTCAAGGATATGAGTGGCAAGACTGTTATGACCGGTAAAGACTTAAAAGACTCTAAGGCTACCGTTGGCCAAAATGGCAAACCAGTAGTTGGTCTTGATTTTAGCGAAGAGGGTGGCAAAAAATTTGCTCTTTTAACTTCGCAAAATATTGGAAAGCAGATTTCTATTTTATTGGACGGCGAAGTACTTACTTCTCCTGTAGTTAATGAGGCAATAACCGGTGGTAAAGCTCAAATCTCGGGCTCTCGTAATGTAGAAGAAGCAGAACGGTTAGCGATTTTATTGCGCAGCGGTTCTTTGCCTGTTCAGTTGCAAATGTTGGAAAATAGAACTGTAGGACCAACCTTAGGACAAGATTCTAAAGATAAGAGCGTCAAGGCCTTTGCCATCGGTTTGGCGGGTATATTTATTTTCATGGCTGTTTACTATCGTGCTTCTGGGGTAGTTGCTGACATTGTGCTTTTGCTTTATACTTTATTGTTGTTGGCAATTATGCGAGGGTTGAACGCTACTTTAACTTTGCCCGGTATAGCGGGTATAATCCTTTCTATAGGCATGGCGGTGGACGCTAACGTTTTGATTTTCGAAAGGTTCAAAGAAGAGATTCAAAGTGGGAAGACTTTGCGTTCTGCTATAGAAGCAGGCTTTTCTCGTGCTTTCGTAACTATTTTTGATTCTAATATCACTACAATAATGGCTGCCGCAGTATTATTTTATTTAGGCACTGGGCCCATTAAAGGGTTTGCTATTACCTTGGCTTTAGGTGTCGTAATTAGTATGTTTACAGCGCTTACCGTTACTCGCTATATGTTGCGCTTTTTAGTAGCTAGTAATATTACTTCAAATCCTGTTTTTTATGGTGCTTCTGCTCCTAAAAAGGAGGTGGCTAAGTAATGTTCTCAATTGTTAAGAATTATAAAATGTTTTTTTCTATTACTATTATTTTCCTAGTCGTGGGCATTGGGTCTATGTTTATGCATAGCTTTAATTTGGGCGTTGATTTTACCGGTGGCAGTATTATTGACTTAAAATTTAATGCTCCGGTTAGTGTTGCCCAAGTTCGTGACGTATTAAAGGAACATGACCTTGGCAACAGCGTTATTCAATTGGGAACTTCAGATTCTAATATTACAACCAGTGAGTCTGTTTTGATTAGAACAGGTATTCTTACTGATGATGAGCGCCGCGTTGTTATGAGTGACTTGACTTCTCAAATTGGAGAATATCAAATCCTAAGAGTGGAGCAGGTAGGGGCCACCGTAGGGAGTGAGCTAGTACAGCAAGCTGCTTTGGCTGTTGTTTTATCCTGGGTTTTGATGATTTTATACATTACCTATCGTTTTGAATTCAAATTCGCTATTTCAGCTATTATTGGTTTAATCATTGATGTCACCGTTGTTCTCTGTTACTTCTCCTTATTTAATTTAGAAATAGATTCTTCTTTCGTAGCAGCCCTTTTGACGGTAGTTGGTTATTCTGTTAACGGTACTATTGTAATATTCGATAGAATTCGTGAGAATTTAAAAACTTACAGACGTAGTGAAGACTTGGGAGATATGGTAGATAAGAGTATTTGGCAGTGTATGACTCGTTCCGTGTATACTATGCTTTCTACCCTATTTGCCGTGGTAGCAATCTTCCTATTTGGTGGTGATACCATACATAACTTCTCATTTGCTATGTTAGTTGGTTTTGCTAGTGGTTTCTATACTTCTACCTTCTTAGCAGGGACTATATGGAAATTTTTAAAAGTCAATAGTGAGGGCAGTCATAAAGTTATTTCTAAAACAAAAGTGGTATAAAAGCATATTGGCCTGAAAATTAGGCTAGGTATTAAGGTATTTTAAAAGGCAGTACAGAATATAAAATTCTGTACTGCCTTTTTTATGCCTAAAGAGAAGAACAATAATTTAAGAACCGCTGGGCTACGGGAGATAAAGGTCTGCCTTTTACGGTAACAAAAGTCTCGCTTACTTTTAATCTTGAATCATTAATTAGTTTATAGCACACATCAGGCTCAAAAATTTCAGAGAAACTTACGGGAACAATAGCAACACCTAAGCCTACCTTGGCCCAAGTAATACAGGCTAATTTTGTAGTGTTGATACTTAATATATTAGGAGTGCAATGATCATTGGAACAGGTTTCCTTAAAAAGAGTGGAACATCCACGCGATAGACACAAGGGAACGCCGTGTAATTCATGTAAGGTAACTGTATCACATAAAGGACTAAGCCAAGGATTGTTTATAGCAAAAACCGCAGCTAAATTTTCATTGAGTTTGAATAGAACCGTGAATTCATCAGGCTTGTTTAATGGCGCATTGGCGATACCGATTTCTGTGAAACCACTTAATAGTTGTTCGGTTTGCTCAGCAATAGGAACTTCATAGAGCTCATAACTTACTTTAGGATTTTTATGACTAAATCCGGATAGATAGTCTTGAATGAAGGAAATAGAGGTAGAGGGAGAAAGGCTAATGCGCAAAATACCTGTACCTCCGTCTGCGCAATCAGCAACTTCACTATAGGCCAATTCTTCCAAACTGCATATGTAGCGTGCTTTTTCATAGAGGATACGACCGGCATCTGTAAGTTCTATTTTGCGAATACCTCGATTGGCAATTATTAATCTAGTACCGAAACTTATCTCCATATTCTTGAGCATGTTACTAAGGGCAGATTGCGCAATATGCATCTTGTTTGCCGCACCTGTCAAGCTGCCTGTTTCTACGATGGCAATATAGTTGCGATAATGCTCGATGTTCATGGGGACCTCCTAATAATATATACTTTGGATATATTATACATCAAATTTCTCTATTTTACATATGTTTATGACTCAACTACAATAAAAATATAAGAGTAGTTCTCCAATAATAGCATGAATAATAGCCATAGTATTATTTGAGAGATAAAAAAGAGCGTCTGGATGAAGAAAAAGCAAGAAAGGAGATTATAAATATGTTAGATAACACTAGGTTGCGCAATCAGAACCTTTTTGCCAAAGTAGTTACGCCGGAAAAGGCGTCAGGACTGGTAACAAACGGCATGAACGTGGGCGTTAGCGGATTTACTCCTTCCGGCTACCCTAAAAAAACAACCTTAGCTTTGGCGGAAGCTATTAAATCCGGGAAAAAATGCTGTATCAACATTTGGAGCGGGGCTTCTGTAGGACCGGAAATAGAAGAGGCATTAGCGGCTGTAGGTGGAGTCAAAGGTAGGATGCCCTACTATGCTGCTTCCAATAAGAGCATGAAAAAGGGTATTAACGACGGTACCATAAATTATTGCGATCAGCACTTGAGCCATTTTGCCCAGCAAGTGGATTACGGGTTTTACGGCAATGTAGATTTGGCTATTGTAGAAGTCGCGGCTATTAACGAAGAGGGTAATTTGATCTTAGGATCAGGAATAGGCAATATACCTATGTTCGTAAAACAGGCAAAAAAAATAATAGTAGAGGTGAATACTTCAATACCACTGAATCTGGAAGGTATGCATGACATTTTCATTTTGCCAAAGCCTCCTTACCGTAGAGAGATTCCTATTTATGCCGTGGGGGATAGAATAGGCAGTCCTTACGTTGAATGTGGTATTGATCGTATTGACTGCATTGTGGAATCAGATGTTTTGGATCATGTACGTAATCTAGTGCCACCGGATGCTGCTAGTGGGGCTATTGCCGAAAATTTAGTGGATTTTTTGGAGCAAGAACAGAAAATGGGCCGCATACCTGAGAAGATGTTGCCGCTGCAGTCTGGGGTAGGCAGTATTGCCAACGCTGTTTTATTAGGTTTAAATAAATCAAAATTTGAAAATCTGGAAATGTATTCAGAAATTTTGCAAGATAGCGTTTTTACATTAATCAAAAGCGGGAAAATAGCTAAAGCTTCAGGGTGTGCTTTTACACCTTCTCCTAATGTTTGGAACATGTATAAAGAAGACCCGGAATTATATCGAAAGAAGATTATTTTACGGCCTTTGGATATAGCGAACTCCCCGGAGGTTATTAGGCGTCTTGGGGTTATAGCGTTGAATACGCCTATAGAGTTTGATATTTATGGACAGGCTAACTCTACGCATGTCATGGGGACAACGATGATGAATGGTATTGGTGGTAGTGGTGATTATATGCGCAATGGCTATTTGACTATCTTTTCAACAGAGTCTACAGCTAAAAACGGAAGCATATCAAGAATTGTACCTATGGTATCTCATACAGATCATACAGAACACGATAACATGGTTTTTATTACCGAGTATGGTATAGCCGATATAAGGGGGTTGAACCCAGCAAAAAGAGCACGACTCATTATCGAAAAATGTGCTCACCCTAACTTCAGACCACAGCTTTTAGAATATTTAAAATATGCAGAGCAACATTTCCCTGGACATGAACCCCATAGTTTAGAACATGCTTTTGATATGCAAGTAAAATTTCTAAAAACGGGTTCAATGTTGAAATAGTCAAAAGTTGAGTACCTTGTATCTACGTCTAAGACAGAAAAAACGGAGGAATTTAAATGGATAAGCAAATTACAGAAGGGTCGCAGCATTATGCTGCCAAAATCAAACAAACTTTGATTAAAAATCCTGAACGCAAAGAGTTTAAGGTTAATCGTTTATACACTCCTTTGGATATGAAAGAGTTTGATTATGTGACTAATATCGGTTTTCCTGGGGAATATCCTTTTACTAGGGGAGTACAGCCTACTATGTACCGTGGACGTTTGTGGACTATGCGTGCTTATGCAGGGTTTGCTACGGCCGAAGAAACAAATGTTAGGTATAAGTATTTGCTGGGTGTTGGACAAACAGGGCTTTCCGTAGCTATGGATCTGCCAACACAGATTGGCTTGGACTCCGATGCAGTATTGGCACAAGGAGAAGTAGGAAAAGTAGGAGTGGCTATTGATTCACTAGCCGACATGGAGCAGTTATTCGCAGGTATTCCACTGGACAAGGTAAGCACTTCCATGACTATAAATGGACCCGCTGCAGTGCTTCTTGCAATGTATGTAGTAGTTGCCGAAAAACAAGGGGTAAAACCTGAACAATTGCGAGGTACGATTCAAAATGACATTTTAAAAGAATATATTGCCAGGGGTACTTACATCTTTCCACCACGACCGTCTATGAGATTAGTGACTGATACCTTTGCCTATTGTTCTAAGAATATTCCTAAGTGGAATACTATTAGCGTAGGAGCATACCACATTCGTGAAGCAGGAGCTTCTCCTGTACAGGAAATAGCATTTGCGTTTTCTAACGCTATTGCATATATAGATGCGGCTATTAAAGCAGGACAAAAAGTTGACGATTTTGCTCCTGGGATTAGTTGGATTTTCACAGCCGGTCTAGATTTTTTTGAGGAAATTGCTAAATTTCGTGCCGCTCGTCGTTTGTGGGCCAGAATTATGAAAGAACGTTATGGAGCCGCTGTACCAAAGGCTCAAATGCTGCGGGTACATGTCCATACAGCGGGTAGCGTATTGACAGCACAACAACCTCTCAATAACGTAGTGCGTATTACTTGGCAGGCCATGAGTGCTGTACTGGCAGGAGTTCAATCTATGGCGTGCTGCGCATATGATGAAGCAATTGCGCTTCCAACTGAGGAATCTGCAACCTTGGCCTTACGCACACAACAGCTTCTAGCTTATGAGAGCAGCATTACTGATACTATAGATCCTTTAGCTGGGTCCTATTATGTGGAAAATTTAACTAATGAAATAGAAACTGAGGCTGAAAAATATATTGGTAAAATTGATGAAATGGGAGGTGCTGTGGCTGCAATTGAGCAGGGGTACATGCAAGCAGAGATGGCTTCCCACGCCTATGGCTATCAAAGAGATATTGAAACGGGGCAAACTACGGTTATTGGTGTTAATAAATTTACTGATGACAATAAATTGGCAGAGCAGGAAATTATTAAAGCTGATATGCATGTTGCAGAACGGCAGCTTGAAAAATTGAATAAAATTAAAGATAAGCGTGATAAAAAAGCCGTAATACAGGCTTTAGCAGAATTGAAAAAAGCCTGTGAGGGTACAGAAAACACTATGCCCTATATTATTGCAGCGGTTAAGACATATGCTACTTTAGGTGAAATTTGTGGTATTATGAGAGAAGTATTTGGAGAATATAAACCTAGCTCGGCCTACTGAATTTGTAACATAATAGCAAAATAACCGGGTGGTATTGTTTTTTCATCTTTAGCAGCCACAAATACTAACCTAATTACAGAAAGGAATGATTATGGTGTCAACAAAAGAATTAGCAACCTTTGCCGCTAATATAAGATATGAAAATCTTCCGCCAGAGACCGTGAAGAAAACCAAACAATGCCTTTTAGATTGGTTGGGAGTTTGTATTAGAGGCTCTCAAGAAGAGGCTGGGAGCATTATTCGTGATGTGCTCTTAGAAAAAGGTGCTAATGGACAGGCAACTGTCTTTGCAGGAAAAAATCAACAAACTTCTGCTCTTAATGCTGCGTTTTGCAATGGCAGCGCATCTCATTCTTTGGATTTTGACGATTTGCATAATCCTTCTATAATTCATTTGGCTTGTGTGGTAATTCCCCCTGTTTTTGCCTTAGCAGAAGCGGAACATAAAAATGGTAAAGAAATGATAGCGGCTACGGTAGCCGGCTATGAAGTAGGTGCCCGTGTAGGGGAGTCGATTATTCCTGAATCCTATTTTTTCTGGCATACAACAGGTACGGCAGGAACTTTTGGCGCAGGGGCTTCTGCCGCTAGTATGTTAGGATTAGCTGGCCCTGCATTTGTACATGCGCTGGGAAGTGCAGGAACTCAGGCTGCAGGATTGTGGGAATTTCTTAAAGAAGGCGCTATGAGCAAGACCTTGCACGCAGGAAAAAGTTCCTATGCAGGAGTTTTATCTGCTTATTTGGCACAAAAAGGCTTTACCGGTGCTACGCAAATTTTAGAAGGAGAAAAAGGATTTTGTAAAGCTATGGTTGAAACTCCACATTTAGAGAAATTAACGCAAGGACTGGGAAAAGGATATAAAATTGATGAGAATTCTTTTAAACCCTATGCTTGCTGTAAACATTCTCATGCCGCTTTGTATGCAGTACAGGTTTTACGCAAGAATAAAAAACTGCGGTCTTTCGATATTTCGAGTATCGACCTTCATATTAACAATATTACAAATTTTTTAATTAACAATCCTGAACCAAAGAATCCCTATGGCTGTAAGTTCAGTATACAATATTGTGTCGCTGGCATGCTTAAATACGGCGAAATGGGCGTAGAGCAATTTGCCCCTGATATTATTAACGATAAAGATGTACGTGCCATGATGCAGCATATTAATATTATAGAAGACCCTGAGATAGAAGCTGTACACGCTATTGATTCGTCTAGGCTGGCATCCAAAGTTGTATTGCACTGTAGAGATGGACGCACTCTTGAAATGCAAGTGGACTACCCCAAAGGAGATCCACCAAACCCTATGACCTGGGAAGATAGCATAGCAAAATTCATGAGTTTAACGGTGCCTGTTTATGGCGAAGAAAAGGCGGAAAAATTCTGTAATATGATTGCTACTCTTGAGCAAGTAGGAGATTTTAGCAAAGCAATAAGCAAAATAGCAAAATAAGGCTTCTAAAAAGAAGCCTTATTTTTTTGCAAAAGGCACCAATTATTACACCAAAAGACCCTATTATGCAAAAGCCTCTTAACTTGGAAGGAGAAAAAATTGATGTGGCGAATGTTGCTATATCCCAGTTGGAAGGGAGGTGAATATTTGCAATTATATCGGTGGCGGGCTCGTAATAAAAGCGGTAAGAGTTTTAGTGGCAGGCTACTAGCTGGTAGTGATCGCGAAGTAGCAGAATACGTACAGGGACAACATGGATATGTTACACAGATACAACCGATAAATAATTGGCATAATTTTAAAAAGACCTTATATGCTAAAAACATAACAAACGCGCAGCGAGCATGCTTTTTCGGGCAACTAGCAACCTTATTAAATAGTGGCCTAACCTTGCTGCGAGCTTTGGAACTCATCAGGGGAAAAAGTTCAGGAAACATGGCGGAAGTATGTGCTTTTATAGAAAGAGATTTATATAAGGGAATGCCTTTTTCCCTTTCCATGCGCAAACTTTCCCATATATTTAGTCAGACAGCTGTACAAATTGTGGAAGCGGGAGAAACAAGTGGTAAGCTGGCAGAACTATTTTCTCAACTATCAGACTTCTATCAAAAAGAATTGGAAACAAAGCGATTTTTAGTCAATGCCTGCATTTATCCTTGTATAGTCCTTATACTAGGTTTTAATACATTTATATACTTTCTTTGGAAAGTTGTACCGCTTTTTTCAGATTTATATGCGGCAATGCAAGTTGAACCTACAGCGTTCTTAGTTTTTTTGCTTATTCTAGGGAAGATATTTAATAGGTTTGCATGGCAAACTGTGGGCGTTTTTTTGTTACTAGGGTGTGTGATATATCATATAAGAGAAAAACTGCGAATTTGTTTTTTGCAGCTGCCAATAGTTAGAACTTGTTATCACGATTTGCTGGAAATACGCTATTGTCGACTGGTTGCTATTATGTTAGATAGCGGGATTTCTTTACCACTGGCTTTGACGGCGGCAGGAGCAACTCTGCCTATAATAACCCTGCGTCAGCAAAGTGCGCGTTTGAGCAGGGAGGTGATGCGAGGGGTTGCTCTTAGTAAGGCTGGGGCATTTTGTAGTGAAATATTTGGCCCTACAAGTTTAGAATTTATTGCAGTTGGTGAAGAGAGCGGTAGCTTGCCCGAAATGCTCACCGAGGCAGCAAACACTACTGATAAAGATTTGCAGGCTAGACTAAAAGATTTAAAAGTTATGCTTGAACCGGTACTTTTGGCTTTTATAGCTCTTTTGGTTGGTTGTGTTATTTTATCTGTAACGTCACCTATATTTAGTTTGATAACTGGGTTGCCGGACTATAAATAATAGGAGCTGATTACAATGTTGAAGCAAATTAAGTCGTATAAAATCTCACTAAATAATCATAGCAAAGGTTTCACTCTAATTGAATTAGTCGCAGTAATGGCAATTGTAGGAGTACTGGCTGTAACTTTGATCCCCGCTATTGATGTAGCTATGAATCGTTCAGAAAACACCAAAATCATTACTATGCTTACGCAAATTGAAGGAGCAATAAAAGTGTATCAGCTAGAACATGATGGCAATCTGCCCACTGATTTGGCTATTTTAAAAACGGAAAGGTACATTGAAAAGGAGATATATACCGGAATTGAATATACAAAGGGAGCGGTAGATAATGATTATACGCTCATTGGAAAAAATTCTCATGGAGATACTATAACTGTTGACGGTAAGATAACAATTAAGTGACTCACATATGCTTTGGTTAAATGTTGAATGGGCGGATAATAATGCTAAAAAAAATAGGCGGCAACAAAGGGTTTTCTCTAGTTGAAGTAGTTATCGGGCTGGTAATTTTACTAATTATGGAAATTGTTTTTTATTCAGGCTATGAGGTGTTACAAAAAAAAACAAAGCACTAAAACTTACTAATGCCTGTAACTTACTGGTTTTAGAATTGACCTCTATGCAGAATAGAGCCATTTATATTAATGATGGCTATATTCAAAGTATGAAGGTGCACAGTGATGGAAGCGGCTATGACTTGAATAAGGGAACGGAACAAATTAAAACGGTAAAGTTATCTCAACTAGGCTGGGGGTGCTTGAAATTGTTTTGTATTAATGATGTTCAATTCTTATCTGGGGGGGTGCCTAAAGTTTATTCGAAAATTATTGTTCAAGTGCGTGATGATGAAAACCTTAAAAAGATTGTGGAAGTGCAGCCTGTAACAGGTAGAATCGTCGTAAAAGATGATTAGGGCAAGCAATGGATTTATCATGTTGGAGGTAATAGCTGCGGTGATTATTATTTCTGCAGGAGTTTTAGGCATTGCTGCTTGTTACAGTTGTGGAGTGGGATTAATGCTGCGCCATAATTATAAGCAGGAGGCTTTTACTTTGGCACAGAAAAATATGGCGGTACTGCGAGGTAATGTTTTATCGGGGCAGATGGAGAAGGCACAGGGAAGATTCCGTATCAGAGGTGGACAACAGGTGAAGGGAAGTTCTAACCCATACACCCTGTTGTTTGTGGAGGTCTACTTGGAGAAAGAGACCACGCCCTTAGTTAATTTAGTAAGCTATGAGTAGTAAAAAAGGTTTTTTGTTACTTGAAATTACCATTACTTTTATGTTAATTTGTATTTTATTTGCAACTTTTTATCAGAATTTCTTGCAAATATTTGGGTCGATGAGAAAAATTTATGATGATTTGGAATTATCTAGAGTGGCTTGGTCGGTTATAGCAATAGTAGAACGAGAAATGTTGTATGATTCCTCAGAAGTAATTATACAAGAGAATAATTATGGCAGCCGCATGGTGTGCAAAAATATAGGCCCTAACCGCACAGTGATGTTTTATTGCAGTAATATAGGCAATAAAACATCGCAAATAGTTACCTATAAGAGTACTCAGATAATGGGAAGAGCTGAAGGAATTAATCCAATTAGTTCTCCGAATATTTCCGTAGTAAAATGGCATAGCGAAAAAATCGATGGAAGGACTTTACGTTTAGAAATTGAACTGAAAATGGAGAAAACCGGGCGGAGTAAAACTTTTATAGAGGTGATACGGCTATGCAACGGGTACGTTATTTAATAGAACGGCAAGATGGTTTTGTAGTTCTTTCCCTACTCCTCCTATTGGTGTTTTTATCCCTACTGGCACAGGGTATTATACATATGGCTAAGCAACAAGCAAAAACACAGCAAGAATATATTAGGCACAGACAGATAGCTGCGTTGGGAACGGGGTTAATACTTGCTGTTCGCACGCAAGAAAACCAAAGTGATTTGCAAAATCAAGCTTTACAAGAAATAGTATTTTATCCAGGAGCCGAAAAAATAGTGCCGCAACTCACCATAGAAAGGCGGGAAACAGTACCACTGCAGTCGGTTAAAGTATTAATTAAGTACAAAGAAGCTACATGGAAGATGCAATACCTAAAGCTTGAACCACCAGGAGGGTCGTTGCACAATATTTATAATAATATCATATTTAGTGATGAAAAGATTGAGGGCAAACTACCGGAAGGGCTTTTGCCTAATAACTATCCGTTAGCTGTTATTAGACCTAAAATAGACATAAGTGGATATTTAAAATACAAAAGCAACCCACTGCCAGATGCCTCCGCACTTCAGGAGTTAGGGCTTTTGAGCAGGCTATATGCCAATAACAGTGGCGGCAGTGGAGCATACAGCATTAAAAAAAATACTATAATACGCGGCAAGGGGATTTTATACCATAATAATCCCATTAAGATTAGCGAGGGATGCAGTAGTAAGGAGAAACTCTGGATTATTAGCAATGATGAAATTATTATTGGAGATAATGTTCATTTAGGGCAGGTCTTTTTATATGCAAATGGTCCAATATCCATTGGGCGCAACGTTACCATCTGTGGTATAATAATCGGTGCAGGGAAAATTCAGGTAGGAGAAGGATTTGCTATGCGTGGTGATAAGTCAGTGCTAGAAACCTTTTTAACTACCTGCTATATGAATTAGGAGGAAGTACCGATGAAAAAAATATATTTATTGACATTGCTTTTATTGACTATTACAACCAATGTTTGGGCGTTTGGTCAGTCGACTATTATGGAAGAGCATCTAAATAGTGGAAGAAGACAGGGCAGCATACCTATCGTAGATGGAGTGCAAGATATTAATTTGCAAAGAAATATCAATTCCATCCTTAAGAAAGCTGCGGAAAAACTTGGAGAAGACGCAGGGGGAGAGGCTAAGATTTCTTATGAAGTTACTTTAAATCGTCCTTCCCTGTTCAGTGTTATTTTGACGGCGGAGGGAAATAAAACACTTTATAAAGGAATTAATATTGACATAACTTCCGGCAAAGAATGTGACACCAAAGATTTCTTCTATGTTAATGATGATTTTACTAAGTTAGTAGGAAGTAAGTCTTATGTTTTTGCTGAAGAGGGATTACTTTTGTCAGCGGATAGTGATGCGGCTTATTCAGAGCGGATTCCCTATACTGCCTTGCTAAAGTATCTTAATATTGCTAGTTGCGCTAGGTTTATGACTGGCTATAAGGTAACGGAAGCTACGGAGGGAAAAACTTTGCCGCTCAAGGTAGGAACGATAGTTTCTTTGTATTTACCATCTAATCCTTCTACTGGGTTTGACTGGTATATGGTTAATGCTGATAAAACAGCCGGAGTAGTGAGTATAGGGAATTCTTTTTTCTTGCCTATTAATGCTAATCCCAATGCTGTTGGTGTACCGGGGAATACCATTTTATTTTTCAGTTTTAGCAAACCGGGAAATTATAAATTGGAATTTGAATATAAGAGAGCGTGGGCACAACAGGCGGGGAAAATGATGACCTATAACTTTATTGTGCAATAGCTATAAAGCAAATAGCCACCCGATGGGTGGCTATTTTGTCTTTCTCTTTGTATTTCAGTTGATTTCTTGTTAGAATATAGTTAGATTGTTATGATTGTTTTTTTAAGAGACATATAAGTCGTACCCGCATCTGATTTGAGTTTTTAGTACAACGGCTATAAATTTATTACGTCGCAAAGATACAATATTGGAGGATAAAATGGAAAAAGGAAATATAGAATTATTAGCACCGGCAGGGACCTGGGAGGCTTTAGAAGCAGCTGTCAACGCAGGTGCAGATGCTGTTTATTTGGGCGGTGTAGCTTTTGGCGCTAGACAATATGCCGATAATTTTGGCGAAGAAGAAATGCAAAATGCGGTAGAATTTGCCCATTTACATAGAGTTAAGCTGTACGTTACGGTAAATACTTTAGTGGATGACGGTGAAATGGCAGAGTTGGGGAAATATCTAATATTCCTTAATAATATAGGTATTGATGGCATTATTGTCCAAGACATGGGAGTTGTTAACATGGCACAAAAAGTAGTGCCTGAACTGCCTTTACACGCTAGTACGCAAATGACTATAACCAATTCTGAAGGAGTCAAATTTGCCTCTGAAATGGGTATGGGCCGGACCGTTTTAGCTCGCGAATGTACTTTGGAGGATATTAAGACTATTTGCGCAAAATCGGAGGCTGAGATAGAAGTGTTTATTCACGGAGCCTTATGCGTATGTTACTCAGGGCAGTGTCTTATGAGTAGTCTTATTGGTGGTCGCAGTGGGAACAGAGGACGTTGCGCGCAACCATGTCGTTTGCCGTACACTTTGGTAAATAAAGAGGGTAAAAACATTCTAGAGCATGGAGATGCCGGGCAATACCTTTTAAGTCCCAGAGATTTAAATACTCTTGATATTTTACCAAAGCTAATTGAGGCTGGAGTAGCATCCTATAAAATTGAAGGTCGGATGAAAAGACCGGAATATGTAGCGGTAGTAACGGATATATATAGGCGTGCTATTGATAGTTACTTTGCCGGAAATTACCATGTTTCCGACGCTGATAAGCAGAATATTGAACAAATATTTAATCGTGATTTCACAACAGCTTATTTAGAAAAACCACAGGGCAGAGAAATGATGAGTGATCGACGCCCTAATAACAGGGGCGTGCTAATAGGACGTGTTGCGCAGCTAAAGCGTGAGACAAATAAAGCGATAATTAAATTAGAAAAAGAGCTGCATTTAGGTGATGGGCTAGAGTTTTGGGTCTCTGTGGGTGGACGAGTGGGAACTACAATAACCTCCATGCTTTGTAAAGGGCAAGAAGTAACGAAGGCAGCAAGTGGAGAGCAAGTGGAAATAGAAGTCCCTCATGGCATAAAAATGAATGACAGAGTGTTTCGCACTTTTGATAATAATTTAATGACCTTTGCCGGCAATTTTTATGGCGAACATAACAAAAAACGAATTCCTTTAATTGCAACCGTAACGGCGCATTTAGGAGAACCGATGACCATAGTACTTAAAGATGAAGAGGGAAATATAGGCAGCGGTGCTACGGAATTCATTGTAGAGGCAGCACGTAAGCATGCTCTCAATGAAGAAACTGTTATAAAGCAGTTAAAACGTTTGGGTACTAGTGAATACATTTTAGATAAACTGGAACTTATTTGTGATGATGGCGTCATGGTACCTATGAGTGAAATAAATGAGGCCAGACGCAAAGCTACTGAAGAACTTAATGTGATGCGGTTGGCAAAAGTTGCGCCACCTAGAAAACAGCAGCACTGGCGTCGTGAGGCTTTGCAAATTATGCATAATCATACTATGAGTAAACGGGCACAATTGGCGGTACATGTTGATACCTTAGATAAAGCTATGGCTGCTTTGCGTGCAGGAGCAGACTGGATAATAATGGGCGGAGATGCATATTCTCTGCCACTACTACAAAAAGATGATTATGCACATATAGCGCAGCTTGTAAAAAATAGCGATCGCAAAATGGCTATTGCTACCTCTAGGATTGTTAGTGAAAAGCAGATTTCATATTACGAAAGACAATTTGCATTTTGGCAAACTTTATCACCGGACCTATTTATTATCGCTAATAATGGCTTGTGGTCTATGGCAAAAGGGACTAAAATACCTTTGTGGCTAGACTACAGTTTAAATCAGTACAATGGACAGAGTTTAGCCTTGTGGCATCAACAAGGTGCGGTAGGAGCTACATTATCACCGGAATTAACTATGGCACAAGTCGAACATTTAGCAGGAGAAACACCTATACAGTTAGAGTGCTTGGTGCAGGGACCCTTGGAGATGATGGTTTCTGAATACTGTGTACCCGGTAGTTTTGTGGGAAATATACAGAATGGTAAGTGCTCATTTAATTGCAAAGAAGAAACCTTTTTAAAAGATAGAAAAGATGAACTATTCCCTTTGATGCATGATCAGTTTGGACGTACGCATATTCTAAATGGACATGACTTATCAATGTTAACCAGTTTGAAACAAATAGAAGCGTATGGCATAACTCGCTTACGTATAGACGCAAGGAGCTATAGCCCAGTAGAGACTGAACAAATGGTTACATTGTATCGTCAGGTTTTAAATAAAGACATAGTAGTTAATGAAAATATTCCCCATACCACCCGTGGACATTATTTTCGGGGAGTTTTATAAAGGAGCAATAATGGCAAAATTTGCAGTAAAAACCTTGGAATTTTATAAAGTTAAGGAAGCTTTAGCAAACGAAACAGCAACCTCTTTAGGCAGGAGTTTAGCTCTGGAACTGCGTAGTGAAAATGAATTCTCTGTTGTTAAACGTATGCAGGAGGAAACAGCAGAAGCACTACGGTTACAAGAAGATGGCAAACGTTTTCCTTTTGGCGGAGCTGTGGATATTACCGAAGGAACAAAGCGAGCACGAGTGGGGGCAGTACTTGACATTGAAACACTGATGTCTATTGCTAATACTGCGGCGGCCATGCGTCAACTTAAAAATTTCTTGCTGGAAGGCGCGCAGCAAGCCCCTAATTTATCTGCCTATGCAGCACAAATGCAAGAATTTCCTAGGCTGGAGAAGCAATTAAACAGCGCCATTTCTGATAAAGGTGAAATAAAAGATAGCGCTTCTACTAAGCTAGCTGGTCTTCGCACAGGTATTTTGGTAGCGAAACGCCGGGTTAAAGAAAAATTGGATAGCATTTTGCATTCGCCGGAAAATCAAAAATATTTTCAAGATCAATTAGTAACTATGCGTGAGGACCGTTACGTTATCCCCATTAAGCAGGAATATAAGTTTAATTTTCCAGGTGTTGTACATGATCAATCGGGAAGCGGCGCTACCCTTTTTATTGAACCGTTGGCCGTTGTAAATCTGAATAATGATATAAAAAAATATATCTCTGAGGAAAAAGAGGAAATCGAGCGCATTTTACGGCAACTTTCTGCTAATGTTGGTGCTGAGGCTGAACAATTAGACAGTACACTAAAAGTTTTAGCTCAATTAGACTTAATTTGTGCCAAAGCATATTTAGCAAAAAAACAAAACGCACAGCGCCCCATCCTTTCCTTGCAAAGTAAAGTGGAAATAGTACAAGGGCGGCATCCACTATTAAATCAGGAAAAGGCCGTGCCCTTAGATATTAACCTTGGGGAAGGATTCACTTCTCTGCTCATTACAGGTCCTAATACCGGGGGTAAGACGGTAGCCTTGAAAACAGTAGGTCTTTTTGCTCTTATGAATCAAGCAGGGATGTTTGTTCCTGCTCATATTGCCAAATTACCGGTTTTTGGTGGTGTTTATGCGGATATTGGTGATGAACAAAGTATTGAACAAAGTCTTTCAACTTTTTCAGGACATTTAAAAAACATGGTGGATATACTGAAAGAAGCTAGCTGTGGTGACTTAGTTTTAGTGGACGAGATATGTGTAGGCACTGACCCCACAGAAGGTGTGGCTCTAGCCATGTCTATGTTGGAATATCTGTATGAGAAAAAAGTAATGACGATTATTACTACCCACTATAGCGAGCTTAAGTCCTTTGCTTACGAGCATGAGGGAATGGAAAATGCAAGTGTGGAGTTTGACCCTGTAACTTTAAAACCAACATATCGCCTACTTATGGGTGTTCCGGGAAGTAGTAATGCCTTTTATATAAGCAGGCGCCTAGGACTGCCTGAAAGAATTTTAGCACAGGCTGAAAGTTTGATTGGGCAAGAGCATGCTAATATGGAAAATGTTTTGCAGAATTTAGAAGGGGAAAGACGCCAGTACGAGCGCAAGAATAGTGAAATAGAAAATTTGCGTTTGGAAGCGGAACATTTAAAAAATGAGCTGTTAAAGAAAAAGAATGATTTGGATAAACGCCGTAATGAAACCTTGCGTAAGGCTAGAGAGGATGCCGATGAACTTTATCGTAATTCCAGAAAAGAGTCTAGTGCTATTCTTAAAGAACTACGGGCTATGAAAAATTTAGTCGATACGGCCAAGGTAGAGGAACTTGCAGAAATGGCCAGGAAAGGATTGAACAAAAGTTTTTCTCTGGACGGACAACCTGTTCCCGAAGGCCAAGGATTGGCCGCCGGCAATGCTGCCGTAGGCAAAAACGTGTATCTTAAGACTTTGGGACAAACAGGAGCGATAGTTGAAATTAAGGGCTCGCAAGTTGTGGTACAAATAGGAAGCATGCGTACCACGGTTCCAATGAAGAGCTGCCTGCTTGTTGGACAGGGACGAACAGAGGCTAAAAATAAACAATCTAGAATGCGAAGATTACCAAACCAAAGCCATGATATGTTTGTCAAAAAAGCTCAGACAACGACTACGGAGATAGACGTACGTGGGAAAACCGTTGATGAAGCTATTCCTTATGTGGATAAGGCAATAGATGACGCTCTTTTGGCCGGTATGGAACATTTTAGGCTTATACATGGTAAGGGAACAGGAATGCTGAGGATAGGCCTTACAGAGTATTTGAAGGCCCACAGAGCAGTAAAACGTATAGAAATGGCTCCGCAAAATGAAGGCGGCGCAGGTGCTACTATAGTTTATCTTTAAACGTTAGCGTAGTGAGTATTAAAAGACGAATATTGACCATCTTATTAATAGATGCAATAATATTAGTAGACTATAAAAACAATTAGGGGGAATTATTATGACGTTGAGCTTGGCGGCAGAACATGCCAAAGGTAAAGCAGCAAATGATATTATTTTTGCTGCAAGCACAGCAGCAATTGCAAGGGCAGCTGAAATTGGTTCAGATAAGGTAACTAATGCTACTATAGGGGCTATTTTAGACGAAGAGGGAAAATTAGTTTGCCTGCCTACGGTAGAAAAGGTTTTGCGTGGTCTTCCCACGAATGAACTAATAGCTTATGCTCCTATTTCAGGGTTGCCAGACTATTTGGAGGCAGTACTTACTGCTGCTTTTGGAGATTCCAGACCAGAGGGATATATGGCTGCGGTAGCAACAGCAGGCGGTACCGGTGTTATTCATCATTCCATTTGGAACTACACTGACGCAGGTGATGCAGTGCTTACTTCTGACTGGTATTGGGGTCCATATAATGTTTTGTGCAAAGATATGGGGCGTAAATTAGAAACTTATGAAATGTTGGATGAAGAAAATAAATATAATCTTCCTGCATTGAAAGCTAAAGTTCAGGATATTTTATCCAGACAAAAAAATTTGCTTTTGATTATTAACACTCCTGCTCATAACCCAACAGGATACAGCTTAACTGACAGCGATATAGAAGGCGTTATTGATTGTTTGAAAGAGGCAACAGCGGGGAGCGATAAAACAGCAGTTTTACTGTTAGATATTGCCTATATCGACTATGCTGGGGAAAAAGAAGAAGTACGAAAGTTCTTTAAAAAGCTTTCCAATCTTCCGGAAAATATTTTGACTATAGTTGCTTATAGTATGTCAAAAGGGTTTACCATGTATGGTCAAAGAACTGGGGCTATGATTGGCTTGTCTTCTAATGCCGATGTAATTCAGGAGTTTGCTGATATTAACCAATATACCAGCCGTGCAACCTGGTCTAATATTAACCGACCTTCAATGAAGACTCTGGCTATAGTTTATAATAATCGGGACCTTTTAACCGCAGTAGAAAAAGAAAGAGACTTTTACTACAAAATGATTAAAGCTCGTGCGGATTCGTTTACTAAGGAAGCACAAGAATGCGGACTCAAGATGTTACCATATATTGCAGGTTTTTTCCTTTCCATTCCGGCAAAAAATTCGGCTGCTATTTGCGATAAATTGCATGAAGTTAATATTTATGCAGTACCTTTAGCTGCAGGAGTGCGTGTAGCCTTGTGTGCCGTGCCCTTGAAAAAAATTGCAGGTATGCCTGCTAAGATTAAGGCAGCAATGGATGCTGTGGAAAAATAAAACAATCACTTCCATCACAAAATATGGGGTTTTCCCATAATGGGAGAAATAACTGGTTGTAAATTTAGTGGAGGTAGTTATGCTCGCTATTACTTGCCCCGATGGACAGATACGAAAATATAAAAAGGGAACAACATTACTTGAAATGGCGGCGGACTTCCAATACCTGTATCCAACTACTATTGTAGAAGGCATAGTAGACAGCGAAGGCAAAGATTTACAAAAACAGCTTACGAAGGATTGCAGAGTAGGGTTTATAGAAATGAATAGTACAGAGGGCCAGAATGTGTATGTTAGGACATTGCTTTATACTTTTTTGGTTGCATTGCATAACACTCGCCCCGAAGTACAAATTGAAGTGAAAAATACTATGGGGTATGCACTTTTTTGCGATGTAAAAAACGGCATTTACCTTAGTAAATACGACCTAGCGTACATAAGCAGCTATATGCAAAAAATGATTGATGAGCAGGAACCGGTTGTTTATACCAGAATATCTAAAGCAGAAGCGCAAAAATTAGTAAAGCCACGTTTTTATAATGATATGGCTCCCTTGCTAGACGCTTTAGAAGCGGAAAAAGAAGTTGCTATTTATGGTTTAAGGAATGAGAAAAGGTATTTTTTTGGGCCTATGCTTCCTCATCTAGGTTACCTGCGGTCTTTTGACCTCTTAAACTATAAAACAGGTATTATGTTGCGTTATCCCAATAAAGAAGACTATGACAGTCTGCCGGAATTTATTGACCAAGCAAAGCTTGCTCTTATTTATGATGAAACTGAGGAATGGGGCAAAACTATTGGCTGCTCCACAGTTGCGGCTTTAAATCAATTTATTAAAACAGGGAAAGACAGAGATATTATCCAAATTGCCGAGGCTCTGCATGAAAAGAAAATAGCACACATTGCCGATAAAATTGCTGATACAGGAAGTCATATCCGGTTGATTCTTATTGCCGGGCCATCCTCCTCAGGCAAAACTACTTTTGCTCAACGACTTAGTGTACAGATGCGTGTTAATGGTCTAAAACCAATGCCGCTTTCCTTGGACAATTATTTTAAAGAACGCAAATATACTCCACGCAAAGCCACCGGCGAATATGATTTTGAGTGTTTAGGGGCTTTGGATTTGGAGCTTTTTCACGACCATTTACGTGCACTTTTGGCTGGAGATACTGTAAAAATTCCTCGCTATAATTTTGGTACCGGGGTGCGAGAATTTAGAGGACAGGAAGCGACTTTAGGAGAAAATGGCGTTTTAGTGGTGGAAGGCATTCATGGTCTTAATGAGAAACTTTCTTCTGTGGTAGCTGCTGAAAATAAAATAAAGATTTATATCAGTGCGTTGACACCCTTATCTTTTGATGATTACAATAGGATTCAAACGACGGATATGCGGCTGATGCGTCGGATAGTGAGGGATTCTCAGTTCCGCTCCCGAGATGCTTTGGGTACTTTGCAGGTATGGCCTAGCGTTCGTGAAGGTGAAGAGAAATATATATTTCCCTTTTCAGAAGAGGCTGATGTTATGTTTAATACAACGCTAATTTATGAATTCGCGGTATTCAAGAAATACGCTGAACCATTATTACGTTCTATTCCTCATGATGTTCCTGAGCATGTTGATGCTGAACGGTTATTATCTATGCTAAGACATGTATTATCTATTAACGATGAAGCCATTCCCAACAATTCTATAATGAGAGAATTTATAGGACATTCAATATTTAAAGAATTATTATAATTAAAATCGGGCCATTTGCTTGTTGTAAGCAAATGGCCCGATTTTTAATATGTCAGTATTTATTTTATTTACCATACTTAACTTACTTATTTTAACATCTATGCTTACCAAAATAAGCAAGTGCAACATCAGGGAAGAGGGCATAAGAGAGAATATCGTCTCGTGTTGCATTTGGGTATCCGGCCTCTGCCAATTTTGCTGTTATTGTCCCCATTTGCGGAGCAATGTCGTCAGCAGGTCGGTGATTTATAGGTTCTTCCTCGCCCATAATCATTTTTTTTATGATGGGATCGATTGGACCCGGTGTGCGTCCGTATTTACCGCGCACCAAATCTTTTACTTCCTTAGGAATCATTTTGTAACGACCTAAAGTTACATTAAGAGCTGCCATAGAACCTACGATTTGGCTAGTTGGTGTGACCAGTGGTGGATAACCCAGTTCCGCACGTACTCTTGGCATTTCCTTCAGCAATTCAGGATATTTATCCTCAGCTCCTTGCTCTTTCATTTGGTTTAATAAATTAGAAAGCATACCTCCTGGGATTTGGTAGGTTAGAACTTTAGGGTCTACAGGGATATTAGTATTTAGATTAAAAGTTTTAGCTAAATCATTTTTAACTGCATTGAAATAATCTGCTAAAGAGTGCAGCCTTTCTAAATCTATGCCTGTATCCCGCTGGCGGCCGGCAAAAGTAAAAACAAAAGGTTCAGTAGCTGGCTGACTGGTGCTTCTTGAAAACGGTGATATAGCAGTATCAATAATGTCTGCTCCGGCTTCAATAGCTTTAATATAAGTCATGGAGGCCATTGCGCTTGTACAGTGAGAATGAATGTTAATGGGAACAGAAGTCTTTTCTTTTAGTGTTTTGACTAAATCATAAGCTGCATAGGGGGAAAGGAGGCCTGCCATATCTTTAATGCAAATTGAATCAGCCCCCATATCAATTAGATCTTGAGCAACATGTAAAAAATCTTCGTTTTTATGATAGGGGCTTATGGTATAGACTATTGCCCCTTGTGCGTGAGCGCCGGCGTCTTTAGTTGCTTTCATTGCGCATTCCAAGTTACGGACATCATTTAAAGCATCAAAAATTCGAATAATATCAATGCCGTTGTCTACTGAGCGGAATACGAATTCACGAACAACATCATCAGAATAGTGATTATAGCCTAAAATGTTTTGGCCTCGTAAAAGCATTTGCAGAGGCGTTTTTGTTACATATTTCTTAATAGTACGTAGCCTTTCCCATGGGTCTTCATCAAGAAACCGCAGGCAAGCATCAAAAGTTGCACCGCCCCATGCTTCTAATGCATAATAGCCAATACTATCCATTTCGCGCAATACAGGAACCATATCGCTAGTTCGCATGCGAGTTGCGGCTAGGGACTGGTGACCATCGCGCAGGACTGTTTCTACGATTTTAAGTGAATTTTTATTCATAGCGTCCTCCTTTGTATACAGTATTCATTAGTTCATTATACCATAAAAAGAGCCAATTACTAAATATTTTTTAGTAATTGGCTCTTTGCTTATTAATAAGAAGGAGTAGGTTTATTAGAGACGATAGGTGGTGGTTCTGAGGGTACATAAGGCCCGGCCGTTTTTGATGAAGGTGAGGTTTGAGACGGTGGTTTCGGTGGGGTAGAACCGGAATTGCCAGTAGATTCCCCGGGTAATTTACCTGAATTGATATCTTTTCCTGTATTAGAATTCTTACCGGAATTCTTATCATTCTTTTTGTCGGCTTTATCATCCTTTTTAGCAGCATCGGGCACTTGCGCCGGCATACTGAAACCACTTGGAGTTACAAAGTTGCTAGCAGGAATATCGGACAGTGCAGCCGACATAAAGGCATGCCAAATTGAAGCTGGTTCATCGGCACCTGTCATTTCGCCTAAGCTGTCATTGTTATCGTCACCAATCCATACAGCTGCGGATAAGTCTGGAGTGAACCCAACGAACCAGGCATCTTTCCATTCACTTGTAGTCCCAGTTTTACCGGCACATGGTCTATTAATAGCTGCCCCGGTACCGGTGCCCTTGGTCATTACATCGCGCATCATGTCTACTAGCATATAGGCATTGCTTGCCTTGCAGACTCTTACAGGATTGGCTTGGTGCTGATAAAGCACTTTGCCATTTCTATCTACAATTTTGGTAATAGCTACAGGCTTGTTATAAACACCCATATTGGCCATACCTGCGAAAGCACCAGCCATTTCTAAAGGAGTAACGCCATGGGTCAATCCACCTAGGGCCATAGCAGGATTGGCATCAGTATTAGGACCATCTTCCACTAATGTGGTAATACCAAATTTTTTGGCTAAGGTAATAACATCCTTGGTGCCATATTTAATAGCAGTTTTAATAGCGGGTATATTATAAGAATAAATAAGTGCTGTACGCATGGTAACAGTGCCATGCCAGCGATTATCATAGTTGTGCGGATTCCAGTCGCCGGTGATTTCTTTATCCTCAATCTGAGTGTTAGGAGTAGCACCGTGCTCCAAAGCATTTAAATAAACAAAGGGCTTAAATGCCGAACCAGGTTGCCGTTCCGCTAATACAGCGCGATTGAACTGGTCATTGCCGCGTCCGCCAATCATTGCTTTGATGTAGCCGGTTTGCGGGTCTACAGCTACCAACGCAGATTGTGGCTGTACTAATTTAGATTTATCCGTATAGAAATTTGGCGTTAGCTTAACTGCTTTTTCCGCAGCTTTTTGCATTTCCGGGTCCAAAGTCGTATAAACTTTCATGCCCTGTTTGTATACAGCATCCGGTCCATATTGTTCTATTAAGAGTTGAATACAGTAGTTGATAAAATATTTTTTTGAACCTAAATCATTTACGATATTTTTATAGGTTAATTTTTGATTAATGGCACTGTTCATTTGATCTTTTGTAATAAAATTGTATTTAGCCATTTGTTCCAAAACAACCTTTTGACGTTCAGCACCTGCTTTGGGATTGTTAATAGGAGAATAATAATTTGGACTTTTGGGGATACCGGCTAACATAGCACATTCTGCTAAAGACAAATCTTCTACATGCTTGCCGAAATAAGTATTAGCGGCACTTTCAACGCCATAAGCCCCGCGCCCGAAATAAATTTGGTTTAAGTACATTTCAAAAATTTCTTGCTTGGTATATTTTTGTTCTAATTGTAAAGCGATAAATGCTTCATGTACCTTACGAGTTAAAGTTCGTTCCGGGGTGAGAAAGAAGTTCTTTGCTAATTGTTGCGTGATGGTACTGCCACCTTGAATTTCACCATAAAAAATATTACTAAACAAAGCTCTGACTATACCTTTGTAATCAATGCCGCCATGCTCGTAAAAACGGATATCTTCTGCGGCCAAAAAAGCATTCTGCAGATTTTTCGGTACTTTTTTAAAGCTTACAGGTAAGCGATCTTCCTCGGAGTCAGTCGTGCTTAATAAATCACCATTAACATCAAAAAACTGCGATGAAGCAGGTTGCACGATATCTTTGGCTAAAATGGTGTTGGTAGTGAATTTAGCCAAGCCAAAGAAGCCGGCTATAGATATCAGGCCTACTATTACTAATGCAATAAAAGCTGAAAAAATTGCCCCCATAATAGACCTCTTTTTTTTAAATTTACCGTTAGAAAGATTCTCTTCCCGGTGATTATGCGTATTTTTATTTGCCATTGTTATTAACCCCTATTTTATTTGATGTAAAACACATTATATTATAACACAAGAACAGCTGTTTAAGGGAAATTCTGCTAAAAAGTTTACAGCATTACTGATAGAAATGTACATAGTACAGTATTTACCTCTGATTTTATGTTATAATACGAATAAATTGAGCAGTTTTCTATGAAGGAGGAGGCCTTTTTGCGTATCGTAATTATTGGAGCAGGCAAGCTTGGTTATAGCGTAGCCCAACTATTAGCACAAGAACAATATGATGTTGTGGTCGTTGAACAAGATGAGTCACGCAGGCAGGTTGTAAAAGATAATTTAGATGTGTTGACTATAGGGGCTAATGGTGCCAGCCCATTGACAATGGTGGATCCTTTCGTACATGATGCAGATGTAGTACTGGCAACTACAGACAACGACGAAGTTAATATGGTAGCTTGCATGTTAGCTAAAAAAAATGGCGTTAAGCATACAATAGCACGAATTCGTAATACTGACTACACCCAAAAGGCCGGAGAATTTTTGCATACGGGTATGGGCATAGATCTTATTATTAATCCTGAGCAATTAACGGCAATAGAAATAAATCGCATTATCATGACGCCTTCAGCGCTAGATGTAGAGGATTTTGCTGAAGGAAAAGTTCGCATGTTTGAAACTAAACTAAATGACAAATCTTCTTTTGTGGGAAAGACTTTGAGTGAAATTGATTTACCCAAGCAAATTTTAGCGGCCATGATTTTTCGTAATCATCAGATGATAATACCTCACGGTGATGACATATTTCAGGCCAATGACAATGTTTATTTCGTGGGTAGAAAAGATATTATTAGCGAGTTTGAGAAAACATTTTCTAATACACTTACTAAAATAGAACGGGTACTTATTATAGGCGCAGGACGTACTGGTCGCTTTTTGGCTCCACTTCTGGAAAAACAGGGCCTTTTCGTCAAAATTATTGATAAAAATCGGGAGCGCTGCCAGATGGTAGCTCAGAAAATGGAACGTGGCATTGCTTTATGTGGTGATGGCACGGATATTGATTTGCTTACGGAAGAGGGAATTGCCGAGGCAGATATGGTTATTTGTATTACAGAAGATGATAAACTAAATTTGATGCTGGCACTTTTAGCCAAACATTTGGGTGCGCAAAAAACAATAGTAAGGGTGGCGCGTACTGAGTACGTTAGTCTTATGGAAAAAGTTGGCGTAGATATAGTTTTATCCTCAAGATTTCTTAGTGCTGGTGAAATATTGCGCTTCGTACGTAAGGGCGGAGTTGTTTCTGTGTCTCTTTTGGAAGGAGCGAAAGCTGAAGCAATGGAAATAATTGTTACAAAAGAGTGTTCCATTGTTGGGAAGGAGCTAATGTCGGCAAATTTACCAAAAGAGTGCTTGGTTTGCGCAATAGTTCACAACAATGAAGTAGTTGTTCCCAGTGGTACTAGTGTTATTTATCCTAATGATAGAATAGTAGTGTTTGTTCAGGCAGAGGCAGTAAAACGTATAATACCAATATTTGAAGGCAGGGGAACTATATGAACAAAAGGTTAGTCATGTACCTATGGGGCAAGATTGCCTTGGTTTTTGGCGGGTACATGTTATTTCCTTTGTTAATGACATTAGTTGCAAATGAGAATCGGCTTGCGGAATTTGGCATACCGGTTCTTATTTCTGTTGCTATCGGGGCAGTACTGACACGTGGTATTAATCCGTATAAAGGAAGGCTGTCTGTGCGTGAGGGAATATTGTTAATTAGCGGGGCGTTTGTTTTTCTTTGCATTTTGGGGATGTTTCCTTTTTGGTTGACCGGATTCTCGTTTATAGATTCCTTGTTTGAAAGCGTGTCAGGGTTTACTACTACTGGTGCGTCTGTATTAGGGGATTTAGACGTTTTGCCCAGAGAGTTACTGCTTTGGCGCAGTTTAACCCAATGGCTTGGAGGTTTGGGGATTATAATAGTTTTTGTTACAATGGTTCCGCAGGTGGGAAGGGAAGCTTTACAGTTATTTACCGGTGAATTGCACGGAGAATCTGCTGAACGACTATTGCCACGTATAACAGAAACAATGAAATTACTTTTTTGTTTTTATTCAGGTTTTACTTGTGTGGTTACCTTACTGCTTTTAATGGCAGGTATGGATTTTTTTGAAGCAATTAACCATGCTATGGCTATTGTCTCTACAGGAGGCTTTTCTATCTATAACGATGGTTTACGCCATTTTAATAGTACGACCATTAATTTTGTAGTCCTTGTTTGTATGTTTATGGCCGGGGGAAATCATGTGCTTTATTTTAAGACTTATAGAGAAGGTCTGGGGCACTTATTAAAGGATACAGAATTTAGATTGTATATGCTCCTAACGGCGATATTCGGTATTTTTATTACTGTTGATTTATATCATAATAGTTTATATAGTGCGGGAAACAGTATTTTTAATGCTTTTTTTCAAACTGTGTCTACTGTTAGTACATCAGGTTTTGCCATGGCTAATTATGATGCTTGGCCAGATTTCAGCAAATATTGTTTATTCTTACTTATGTTTGTAGGCGGTTGCAGCGGTTCTACCGTTGGTGGCATTAAAATGTCTCGCATGGTTATTCTTCTTAAAGTAACCGGTGCGGAATTGAAGCGCACTATTCATCCACGAATGGTTACTACTATTTCTATGACAGGACGTGTGGTTTCCCCAAGGCTTATAGATGGAATTACAAGATTTTTTTTCCTCTACATAACGGTGTTCTTTTTTTCGGCATCTTTGCTTGCTCTAGTTGGAGATTTATCAATGTTTTCAGCTGCAGGAATTGCTGCTGCCTGTCTAGCTAGTGTGGGAGCGGCCTTTGAAACAGTGGCAAGCATTGCCGGATATGCTGAGCTTAATAATGGGGCTAAGGTTATAGCTATGCTTACTATGCTCCTAGGCAGGCTGGAAATATTCACATTATTGGTACTATTTCATCCTGATTTTTGGAAAACAGAATAAAAATAGAGGGATTATATGAATTTACTTATAGTATCGTATTTATTGGGAAAATTAAGCCTTGCCTGTGCGGGGGCTCTATTAGTGCCGCTAATCATGGCACTTTGCTTAGGCGATACCTGCCTAAAAGCTCTTCTAATATCTGTCTTACTTGCTACAGTAATTGGCTATGCTTTTCTTTACTATGGTAGTTTTGATGATGGGCATATTACTTTTCGCGAAGGAGTGGCAGTAGTCAGTGGAGCGTGGTTGGTTATTTCATTTTTGGGAGCAATGCCTTATTATTTTGCGGGAACTTTAGATTTTATTTCTGCAATTTTTGAAAGCATTTCAGGGTTTACAACCACGGGAGCAACAACCATTACCGCCATTGAGGCAGTGCCTAAAAGCATGCTTTTTTGGCGCAGCATGACTCATTGGATGGGAGGCATCGGCATAGTAGTTTTGTTTATTGCTTTTCTTCCCAATATTGGCAGTGGGGCAGTGCACATGTTTAATGCAGAGGTAACAGGACCTACTGATGACAGGGTGGTACCACGTATACGTGAAACGTCAGTTGCTTTGTGCAAAATTTACATCATTTTTACGGCAATAGAGGCCATACTGCTTTTTTTTGCAGGCATGAGTTTTTATGATTGTATTAATCATGCTTTTTCTACTATTGCTACTGGAGGGTTTTCTACTTATGATAATGGGGTTATGCATTACAATAGTCCCTTGATAGAAGGAATTATAGGATTTTTTATGATTCTTGCCGGTGGAAATTTTGCCTTATATTTTTCCGTAGGGAAAAAAGGAATAAAAGAACTTTGGCATGATACAGAGTTTAAAGCCTATATTTTTCTAGTTATTATTACAACTATACTTATTGCAGTAAACATTTTTTGCAAAATGGACTTCACCGGTACAGAAGCCTTGCGGCACTCATTTTTTCAAGTAGCGTCAATAATTAGTACTACAGGATTCGTAAGCAATGATTTTGATGTTTGGCCGGCTTTTAGCAAATATATTCTAATACTTTTAATGTTTATTGGAGCTTGTGCCGGTTCTACAGCTGGTGGAATTAAAGTGTCGCGTATTGTTATATTGTGCAAATTGACTTTAGCTGAAATTAGGCACACCGTTCACCCGTCCATGGTCACAAATGTTTCAATGAATGGAAAACATGTGCCTGATACGGTAATCGCAGGTATTGGGCGTTTCTTTTTCTTGTATATGATGTTATTTGCGGGACTAACTTTATCGCTGGCAAGTACCGGACTTTCTGTTACAGACTCTATAGGGGCGATTGCTGCTACTATTAGCAGTGTTGGCCCGGCCTTGGGCGTAGCAGGGGCTACCTCTACTTATGCTTCCATTACTCCATTTGGTAAAACTGTCATTTGTGTTGCTATGTTACTTGGCCGCTTGGAATTATTTACGCTGCTTGTGCTTATTAGACCGGAATTTTGGCGTAGTACAAGAAATTGGTGATATAATTTATTGAAATCATTTTAAGGAGGATTGAAAATGACATTAAAGACTTTTAAAATACCTTATGGTCATACCGTGCAGGAAGTACAATTACCTGAGGAGAAAGTAATTTACGATATTCACGGCAATAAGGCGGAAACGAAAAGTGATTTACAGGCAGAGACTTTAAGGGCTTTGCGGGAACCAATTGATAGTAAGCCTTTGGCACAGCTTTTAAAAAAAGGGGATAAGGTTACAATCATTGTTAGTGACTTGACACGCATGGTCCGCACAAAAGAATTTTTGCCAGTAATTTTAGCTGAATTAAATTCTAATGATATATCTGACGAGGATATATGTATGGTAGTTGCAACAGGAACACACCGGGGACATACCAAAGATGAAAACATAGCGGTTTACGGTGAAGAAGTTTGCAAGCGAATTAAGATTTATCAACATGACTGCCTAGCTAAAGATTTAGTGCCTATGGGAACTACTTCTCGCGGCACGCCTATTTGGCTTGATAAAATGGTTGCAACCGCTGATAAGGTTATAGTTACAGGCGGTATTACTTTGCATCCTATGGCTGGTTTTGGCGGCGGGAGAAAGGGTGTTATGCCAGGTGTTTCAGGGCATGCCACTATTATGGCTAATCATGCCCACGCCTTGGCTGACAAAGTGGGGGATAGGTGCAATCCTGCTTGTGTTGCCGGCGTACTTAAAGATAATCCTTTTCACGAAGACATGGAAGAGGTTTGCGCGGCGCTTAACCCTGCCTTTTTAGTTAATACGGTTTTTACTCCTGATGGAGAGCTATTTGAAGTAGTTGCCGGTAATTGGAAGACGGCGTGGCTTAAAGGTTGTGAGGATTTATTAGAGATTTCCAAAGTGGATATTTGCGAAGAGGCTGATGTAGTTATTGCTTCTGCCGGCGGAGCACCCAAGGATACGAATCTGTATCAGGGAACTAAGGCTCATATGAATGCTGACTTTGCTTTAAAAAAAGGAGGTATTTTGATTGTTGCGCTAGAGTGCCCGGATATTAAAGAACCTGCTATTTTTAGTGATTGGTGCTCAAAATCCGATTTGTTGCAAATGGAAAAAGAATGCAGGGCTGATTTTTCCATACCAGCTTTCGTAGCTTTTAAAACTAGGTGTATTATTGCTGATTGTACCGCTTATATGGTAACTTTACCGGAAAACTTTGATTATGTACGCCAAACAGGACAGATTCCGGTGGCTACGGTAGCAAAGGCGTGGGAACTGGCGCAAGCTAAATTAAAAGAACAGGGTAAAGATGATTATAAAATTATCGTTATGAGTCATGCCAGCAGTACATTACCAGTATTAAAAGCTTGAACTCAAAAAAAGGGAGAGGTTATTATGTACCAAAAAGAATTGCTTTATACTATTGCGCCTGCTCAGCACAATAAAGAGGATTTAACAGATATTTTAGAGCAACATAAAGAAATAAAATTTGTTTCCTTCATGGGTGTTGATTTTGCCGGTAATGATACAGATGAAAAGGTCCCTATTTCTTTGTTCATCGAAGACATGGATATTATTCTTCATGCTCATGCGGCTCAAACTGATGGCTCTTCGGTGGTGTTGCCGGGTATTGCCTCTTTAAATAATGCTCGTGTTGATATGATAGCTGATCTAGAGGCTAATTGGTTTATAGATTATAACTATGAGCACTTTGACACAACTTCAGGACTAATGGTGGGCACTTTGCGCATACCGTGTTTTCTTTTGCATAATAATGAGTTTGTGGATTCTAGGCATATTTTGAAGAATTCCTTGGAGTATGTACGGACAGAGCTTTTGGACCTGTTAAAAAAACAAAGTAGCGTTTACGGTTTAGAACATATAAATAGTGCTGAGATAGAAGATATTATTTTTACTTGTGCTACTGAGCTGGAATTTTGGGTGAAATCTCCTCGCGAAGACGCTCCTATTGAGGCACTGTCGTCATCACAAATGATGCAGGAACAGTACTGGCAACGCACTCGTGGAAATGTTAGAACTGCTTTAGAACAAGCTGTCCAAGCTTTAGAAGCTTATGGTTTAGAACCGGAAATGGGTCATAAAGAGTGCGGTGGTATACGAGGGCAAATGGACGCTGAAGGGCATATGACCCACGTTATGGAACAATTAGAAATTGATTGGAAATATGCTGCCGGGGTACAAACTGCTGATAATGAACTTTTAGCTCGTACCATTGTTAAAGAGGTTTTCAGGATGAATGGGTTGGAGGTAAGTTTTCAAGCTAAACCTATTTTGGGAGTTGCCGGCAGCGGTGAACATGTGCATGTAGGACTAGCAGCTAAAATGAGAAGCGGAAAAACTGTGAATCTTATGTCTCCAAAGGATCTGAGTCAAGAATTTTTATCAGCGGTAGGTTATGGAGCAATTATGGGACTGCTAAAAAACTACGAGGTTATTAATCCCTTTGTTTCGGCTACTAACGATTCGTTAAATCGTCTAAAACCAGGATTTGAAGCCCCGGTTTGTATTGTCACGTCTTTGGGGTTAAGTCCGGATATTCCTTCTCGTAATAGAACAATTTTAGCAGGACTTGTAAGAGATATTGACAATCCCTTAGCAACCCGTATTGAAATGCGCTCACCTAACCCTTTTACAAACACCTATTTAGCGTTAACAGTGTTCTATCTATCAATGCTTGATGGCGTTAAGGCCTGTGTGGAGTCGGGAAAAGACCTTAAAGCCTTAGAAGCAGAATTATCTAAAAAGTACGGAGCAGAAGGTTTTTATTTGGAAAAAGAGCGGGAATATAGAACCGAAGAAGATGTTTTCGATGATTTTAGTCCAGAAAAGCGAAGTAAACTATTTGGCAAACACCCTGCTACAGTTTGGGAAAATATGCAGGCACTAGAACAATATCCGCAAAAAACAGCGGTGCTCACTCAGGGAGATGTTTTAAAACCTGCATTTATTAATTCTTTTGCCAAGGGGGCTTTAATTAGATGGCAAACAGAATTGCTGACTCGCTTAATTCCTGAAAATCATGACTTAATTGTTAGTATGAAACAATTGCATAAAGTGGGAGATCCAGCTTTGTCTTGGGATGATTCTTTATGGTGTAAGATACAAGATTTGCGCACTTTTATAGCAAAAGATACTACGGAGGAAACAAGTATCTTTACCAAAATCCGCAAAGCTATAGCCACAGGAGAATTTGCACAAGCCTCCTCTTTACAAATAGAGATGCAGGAAAAGATTGAAGAATTAAAACATTTGTATCATGATTATTCTACTAACATACTTGATTAACAAAAAATCTCCCCATTTTCCGGTGGGGAGTTTTTTTGTCAGTTTTTAAAGCAATAAAATTCATTATTAATGCAAGAAATATTAGGAAAATATATTTTTTAATGACTAATAAGTCGAAATATGGTAAACTTAATTGTGTATTTTTGCTTATACAGCAAGGTAAAGTTCTTTTTAACGAAAGGTTTGTTGGTCATGAAATACATTTTAAAGAAAAACTTGCAGTTTGTAATAGTCCTGAGCTTAATGTTTTGGTTTATGCCGGCTACTCTTAATGCTTATAATGTAGTTGCCGGGCAAGGAAGTAGTGGTGAGCAAGTTGAACAAATACAAGCCATGCTTTCCGAGGTCAGGCTATATTATGGTGAACAAGATGGAGTATTCGGTCCTCAGACAGTCCAAGCAGTCAAGGCTTTTCAAAAAAAAGTTAGAAAAGCTCAAACAGGGCTTGTAGATAAATCATTGTACAAATTGCTTGTATTTAAAAGCAGATTGGATTTTAGCAGGGTACAAAAAACTTGGATTATGGAAGCTACGGCTTATTCTGCCTATGATCCTGGGTGTAGTGGAAGAACTAGCACGGGGCGTGTGCTTAGAAAGGGAATTATTGCCGTTGATCCTATGGTAATACCTCTTGGAACCGAGGTGTATATCGCGGGGTACGGACATGCTATAGCAGACGATCAAGGAGGAGCAGTTAAGGGAAATGTTATTGACATTGCTTTTGACACTCATGGAGAAGCCTTGCGGTTTGGAAGAAAAACCGTCAAAGTATATATTCTCTGATTTCTCTGCGTTGGGGGAATCATTGCTGCGCAAATTTATAGCAGACTATTCGCAGGCTGCTTTAGGAGTTGAACTTTATTGATAGATGTGCTTGCTTATATTCGAGAAGTATATTCCCATAACGCTTTTGTACAATTAAACGAGCAAAAAATTGATGCAGTGTCATGTGGTGAAGCACAACTAAGTATGGTGGTTTCTGCTGAAAAACACACTAATTTATACGGTGCAGTTCATGGTGGAGCATTAGAAGCCTTGGCAGATACCGCTTTAGGCGTAGTTTGTGCAACTGTTGGCGTTCGTGTAGTTACTGTTTCCTTTGCCATGAGTTTTATAAAAAATGTACATGCGGGAGAGCGTTTATTGGCTAAAGCCAAACTTGTTCACCATGGCAGGACTACCATGGTAGTTAAAGTTACGTTGTTTAACGAGGCGGATGAAAATTTAGCAGAGATACTAGGAACTATGCTTAATATAGGAATTTTTGACGAAATTCCTAAAAAATGGTAGAATTACAGGTAATGTTTTTAGGAGAGAAGAAACAACTGCTTTCCTCGTATTATGAAAATATAAAAAGGGATTTGCCCTAAACCAAGGAGGACCATATGGAGTTCGCATTTAACGAAGAGCAAGAAGAATTACGAGAAATGGTACAAGAGTTTGTAGAGAAGGAAATTACACCTTTTGCCGCTGAAATGGATCGCAATAATGCGCCAATGCCGGATTTGTTTAAAAAGGCCGCTGATATGGGCTTGCTTAATGTTATTGTTCCGGAAGAATATGGTGGACCTGGACTTGATAGCGTCACTGTAGCAATGATTTACGAAGAATTAGGTAAGGGATGTGCCGGTATAGCTACATCTATTGCTGCTAATTCCCTAGCTTCTTACCCTGTATTATTAAAAGGGACCGAGGAACAAAAGAAAACTCTTTGCGATTTGCTAAATAACGGCGGTTTGGCCGCTTTTGCTTTGACAGAACCCGGTGCAGGTTCTGATGCCGGTGGTGTTGCCACTAAGGCCGTTAAAGATGGCGATCACTATGTATTAAATGGGAATAAAATCTTTATTACCAATGGTGGCTTAGCTGATACTTATTTGATTTTTGCTAATACTCGTAAATCCGGAGGTATTCGTGGCTTGACAGCTTTCGTAGTGCCAAGAAATACTCCTGGTTTCAGCGTTGGTAAAAAAGAAGACAAAATGGGCATACGTCCTTCTAATACCTGCGAATTAATTCTGCAGGATGTGGTTGTTCCCGAATCAGCTCGCGTTGGCCGCGAGGGAGAAGGCTTCCGGATTGCCATGAATACACTTGATTCTGCAAGACCTTTTGTGGCAGCAGTTTCCGTAGGATTGGCGCAATCCGCTCTAGATATAGCTGCTAAGTATGCAAAAGAAAGACGCCAATTTGGTCAGCCTATTGCTTCTTTCCAAATGGTACAGGCTATGATTGCTGATATGGCTATGAAAGTTGAAACGGCTAGGCTACTTGTTTATAAGGCCTGCTGGCTGCGCGACCAAGGTAAGGAATTTGCCAAAGAAGCGGCTATGAGCAAGTGCTATGCAGGTGACGTAGCTATGCAAGTTACTATTGACGCAGTGCAAGTTATGGGTGGCTATGGATATTCTAAAGAATACCCGGTAGAAAAGAAAATGCGTGATGCAAAAATTATGCAAATTTATGAGGGAACTAACCAAATTCAACGCTTGGTTATCGCTAATAAAATTCTATATTAGAATGTGAAACAAAAAGCCTTGCATGTACTTTTTGCAGGGCTTTTTTTATGAGGCTTAAAATGAGTTTTTTTAAAAATTTACAGCAAGATTTAAAAGCTTTTCTCTATCTTAATGCCATATTTATGCTCTATAGAATTGTCTTTATTTGTATATTTAGCTACCAGTTAGT
>Ga0183100_1000303_pt1 | contig 50935 bp, 44 predicted proteins | sample Biomet2_FD_127789 | JGI IMG/M metagenome (GOLD analysis project Ga0183100, IMG submission 127789) | Microbial communities from bioreactor (seeded with anoxic lake sediment) at LBNL, California, USA - Biofuel metagenome 2 | ecosystem: Engineered > Bioreactor > Anaerobic > Unclassified ... | reverse complement strand
AAAAATCAACTGATATTTCAAATGTTGAGTCTACTAAGTCTAGCTTGCCATTTGAAATTATTCAAATTGGAGCATTAAAGCTTAATGAAAATTTTGAAACAATTTCTACATTTAATACTTTAATTAAACCAACGGTACATACTACCATCCTGCCATTTATAGAAAATTTAACGGGAATAACAGATAGCAAGGTTCGTTCATATCAAACATTTCCACAGGTTTATGAAAATTTTATAAGATTTGTTCGCGATGATGAAATGGTATTCTGTGTTTGGGGAACAGTTGATATCAAGGAACTTCTCAGAAATATAAAATTTCATCACTTGCCCGCTTTACCAAATTTCAAATTTTACATTGATGTTCAGCATTATGCCTGTCAATATTTAAAGGTTCCAAAAGGATTTAGAATTGGCTTAAAAAATACAGTTGAACGTCTAAACATTTCATCAAAAAATGAATTTCATGATGCTTTTAATGATGCTTGTTATACCTCTGAGGTTTTTAAAATCATCTATGATGATACTGTAATACCTATGGCATATACCCCTTCAGCATCACCTAGAAGAGTTTGCAAACCAAAAGAGATAGTTGATGAAAAAGCGCTCATTAAACAATTTGAAAAGATGTATAGTAGAGAAATGTCAGAAGAAGAAAAATCCATCATAAAACTTGCCTATTCTATGGGAAAAACCAAACAATTTATTATTTGATATATTACAAAATAAACTGAAAACAGGGCTATGTAGCCCTGTTTTCATTAAAAATATTATGGTGTAATCCTGATTGCTATTTAATACTTTTTCTTAGATTTCTTTGTTGAAACCGTTTCCGTTAAAACGTCTGGTTGCAATGGGCTTTTTTCAGCTGCTTTTTTCTTTTTCATTATCTTTTTCGGATTCTTATCTCCCATTTCATTCACTCTCCTTTTTTATTTCTTTTGGGTTTGCGGTCATATAAAAAAAGCCACTTATTAATTAAGTGACTTTTGATCGTTCTATCAAATTATAACCTGTTGGTATTCTTCACAGTTGAGTTCCAACACTGTTATTATAACATCAAATTAACATGATGTCAAATTGAAATGGCAAAAAATTAGCAAAAAAAACCTTGATACAAAGCCCATAAATGGCTAAGTATCAAGGTTTTTTTCATTTTGGTCGGAGTGACAAGACTTGAACTTGCGGCCTCTAGACCCCCAGTCTAGCGCGCTACCAACTGCGCCACACCCCGCTATAAGGTAAAACAAGATAACCTAATTTTACTGCCTATTTATTATACACAAAAACCAACAAAATGTCCAGAGTATTTTCAAGTTTTCTAGCTTGTTTGAAAAAAGAAGATTAAGAAAAGAATGGATGTATCTCAAGTCAAACGATCGTGACAAAATAATAGACTAAAATTGGTTTATTATGTTTTTTTATAACATTTTTTATATATTTAACAAAAAAAAAGGTTTGCAAGTTGTTATCTTTGTGATATAATTATCACGTTTGAGTGAATTTGAAATCTGCTTCACTAGATTGTCGCGTCTGAATTTGTGAAAATAGTAAGTGGTCGACAGCATGGGATTTTGCAGTACATTTTAAGAATTCGTTTAATTTAGTCATCATATGTATCGTATGATAAATGTTATTTTGATGCATAAAGGTTTTATGCAGAAAGGAGCTATAAATTGAGCAGACTTAGAATCATTACGCAAAGCCAGGCACAAACCACGGTTGAGGGCTTATATAAAGAGCTGGAAAGAAGAATTGTAGCCAGCCCCCCTGGATTATGCCCTGTCGACATGGCCGCTTCATTTTTAAAGTTGTGTCATGCACAAACATGCGGTAAATGTGTGCCATGCCGTGTTGGCTTGGGTCAACTTGGCAATTTAATGGAGGACGTTTTAGCCGGACGAGCTAGCTTAGAAACGATTGATTTAATCGAAAAAACAGCACGCGCTATTGTCAATTCAGCAGATTGTGCGATTGGTATTGAAGCGGCTAATATGGTATTAAAAGGGGTAGATGGTTTTAGAGACGACTATGAGGAGCATGTCATAAACGGTCGTTGTACTTGCAGTTTAAATCAGCCGGTTCCCTGTGTGGCACTTTGCCCTGCAGGAGTGGATATACCGGGTTATGTAGCTTTAGTATCCGAGGGACGTTATGCGGATGCTGTTCGATTAATCAGAAAAGACAATCCTTTCCCAACCGCATGTGCTCTCATTTGCGAACACCCTTGTGAAGCGCGTTGCCGTCGCAATATGATTGACAAATCGGTTAATATTCGTGGCCTAAAGCGTTTTGCAGTGGATCATGCTGGTAATGTGCCGGTATCTGCTTGTGCAGCTTCTACCGGTAAAAAAGTAGCCATCATTGGTGGCGGACCGGGTGGCCTTTCGACAGCTTTTTATCTTGCCCTAATGGGTCATAAGGTGACCATTTATGAAAAACGCAAAAAATTAGGAGGCATGCTTCGATATGGAATCCCTAACTATCGTTTGCCTCGTGAGAGATTACAAGAAGATATTGATGCTATCCTCTCGACCGGTATTGAAGTGAAAACAGAGATTTCAGTTGGTGACAACATCGCCATTGAGGATATTAGAAAAAAATATGACGCATTATATATAGCTATTGGTGCGCATACTGATAAAAAAATTGGTATCGAGGGTGAAGATGCCGAAGGTGTAATTTCGGCTGTGGAAATGCTCCGCAGTATCGGAAACGAGACCCCGCCTGATTTTTCAGGTAAGACAGTTATGGTAATCGGTGGTGGTAACGTGGCTATGGATGTGACGCGTTCGGCAAAACGTTTAGGTGCTAAAAGAGTAAGCGTTGCTTATCGTCGCCGCAAAGCAGATATGACAGCACTTCCTGATGAAGTAGAAGGAGCGATTGCTGAAGGTTGCGAAGTTCTTGATTTGCAGGCCCCAACCCGTATTGAAACCGATAAAAGTGGAAAAGTGTCTGCTTTGTGGGTTAAACCACAAATGATCGGTACAATTGGCAGGAACGGACGCCCTGCTCCTGTGGATTCCGACGAAGATGAAGTGAGAATTCCTTGTGATATTGTCATTGTGGCTATTGGACAAGGAATTGAGTCGCGTCATTTCGAGGAGGCAGGTGTACCAGTTAAACGCGGTGCTATTGAAGCACTAAACTGGAGCGGTATTGAAAATATACCTGGTGTATTCGCTGGCGGAGATTGTGTAACTGGACCAGCTACCGTTATTCGCGCCATTGCTGCCGGAAAAGTGGCAGCCGCTAATATCGACGCGTATTTAGGCTTTAATCATGTCATTCGCTCGAATGTAGAAATTCCGGCGGCTAGACTTGATGATAGACCTGCCTGTGGTCGCGTCAATATGAAAGAAAGAGATGCCAATGAGAGAAAGAACGATTTTGATTTGGTAGAGTGCGGCATGTCTTGCGCGGAAGCTGATCAAGAATCTAAACGATGCTTACGCTGCGATCACTTTGGATACGGCGTGTTCAAAGGAGGGAGAGTGGCAAAATGGTAAGTTTAAAAATTGACCGTAAAACCGTAGAAGTAAAAGAGGGAACCACTATATTGAAGGCGGCTGCCATAGCTGGTATCCCGATTCCTAACCTTTGCTATTTAAAAGATATTAATGATATTGGTGCCTGCCGCGTTTGCGTGGTCGAATTAGAGGGTAAAGAAAAACTGATTACCGCTTGCAATAATGTGGTAGAAGAGGGCATGGTGCTTTATACCAATAGCCCAAAAGTGAGAGAAACCAGAAAAATCAATGTGGAATTGTTGCTTTCGCAACACAATTGCCGTTGCGCCTCTTGTGTGCGAAGTGGAAACTGTAGTCTGCAGTCTATTGCAAATGATCTCGGTATCATCGATATTCATTATCAGATTGAAGAGCCACATTGCACTTGGAATAAAGATTTTCCATTAGTTCGTGATTTTTCAAAATGTATCAAATGTATGCGTTGTGTACAAGTTTGTGAAAAAATACAGGGACTTAATATATGGGATGTTGCCAATACTGGTTCGCGTACAACAGTTGACGTGACTTGGAACCGTAAGATTGAGGATGCGGATTGTTCTATTTGTGGTCAGTGTATCACACATTGCCCAGTTGGTGCGCTTCGTGAGAGAGATGATACGCAAAGAGCTTTTGAGGCATTAGCAGATCCAGATAAAATCACGGTCGTTCAAATTGCACCTGCAGTTCGTGCAGCTTGGGGTGAATCCTTGGGAATCAGCCGTGAATTTGCTACGGCCAATCGTTTGGTGTCAGCTTTAAGACGCATGGGATTTGATTATATTTTCGATACCAATTTCAGTGCCGATTTAACCATTATGGAAGAGGGAACTGAGTTTTTAGGACGTCTTCAAAATAAGAAAAAAAGCAAAATGCCAATGTTTACTTCCTGCTGTCCAGGATGGGTACGATTTTTAAAATCGCAGTATCCCGATATGGTGGATAATTTGTCGACTGCCAAATCGCCTCAGCAGATGTTCGGTGCGATTACGAAAAGCTATTATGCGAAACTTTTAAACGTTGATCCTAATAAGATTTTCTGCGTTTCTGTTATGCCATGTATCGCCAAGAAACATGAGTGCGATATTCCGGTCATGAATAGTGCCGGAGCAGGTCCAGATGTGGATTTGGTCTTGACAACTCGTGAGGTTGATCGCATGATTCGTGCAGAGCATATCCTTCCTCAGGATTTGATTGAAGAGGATTTTGATATGCCTCTTGGCATGGGAACAGGTGCGGGTGTTATTTTTGGCGCAACAGGCGGCGTTATGGAAGCGGCACTTCGTTCGGCATATTACTTGGTGACAGGGCAAAATCCATCACCTGATTCATTCCAACAGGTGCGTGGTATGGAAGGCTGGAAAGAAGCGACATTTGACATCGCAGGTACACTAGTTCGCGTAGCAGTGGTTAGCGGTCTTGCCAATACGCGCAGACTAATCCGTGCTATTCGTCGCGGAAAAGTGGATTACGATTTTGTGGAAGTGATGGCTTGCCCAGGCGGTTGTAGTGGCGGCGGTGGACAGCCTATTTCAGAAGGCGTGGAATTAGCGGGTGAGAGAGCGCAAAAGTTATATGGATTAGACAAAGTGTCCAATCTGCGTTTTTCACACGAGAATCCATCCGTTTTAAAAGTATATGAGGATTTCTTGGAAAAACCACTTTCTCATAAGGCACATGAACTGCTTCATACCGATCATCATGCGTGGGAAATGCCTTTATCCCCCATTCCTGATATTGAAGAAGATGAAGATTAATTAAAATAAGTAAAACCGTCATCTGTTTTTTGACAGATGACGGTTTTTTGTATAGTCACACTTTTTCTTTCGTGGAATATGATGATTAATTGGGAAAGGTTGGTGACAGTCGTGTCAATTACTTTTGTTTCATTTGTTTCATCAATTGTATTTGCGTTGGCAGTATCATTGGATGCTTTCGCGGTATCTTTTGCCTATGGAGCATCAGATATTAAGATTCCGTTTTTGTCAGCTGTGATTGTTGCTTTAGTATGTAGCGGATCATTAGGAATAACCTTAATCTTTGGATCTGCTATAAGAGCGTGGATTCCGCCTGTCATAACGCGATTAGTAGGTTTTTCGATTCTTTTTATTTTAGGCGGGGCCAAACTACTAGAAAGTTCTATTAAGGCATTAATTAGACGGAAAAATGATTTGTCAAAGAAATTAAGTTTTTCCATTTTTAATCTGCGTTTTATTATCAATGTTTTTGCTGATCCTGAAAAAGCTGACGCAGATTCTTCACACGTCTTGTCATCTGTTGAAGCATTTTCGCTTGCTTTCGCGCTGTCTATGGATGGGTTAGCCGCTGGATTTGGGGTAGGGCTTATGCATTTTTCAATATGGCTTACGATTCTTTTGACATTTGTTTTAGGGCTTGCCCTTATATTAATAGGTGCCAGAGCAGGAAAAATGATCGCTAAAAGAATTTCGTTTGATTTGTCATGGATAAGTGGCGTTTGTTTAATCGGGCTTGCTTTTTTTATACTGTTATGAAGTTTGTGATAATTCCAGCAGTTTAGATTTATTACTTAGAACAATACCACCGCGAAACAGCGTCAGAATGTTTTCCTCGTGAAAATATTTCAGCATACGTGTGACCACTTCTCTGGCACTGCCTAAATGATGGGCGATTTCTTCATGGGTGATATGAAGCGTGTCGGTGTTTTCGATGGTACTCTGCTCTAATAAAAATCCAGCCAATCGTTTATCAAAACGACTAAACAATACTTGTTCCAACACCCACATGACATCGGAAAATCGGGAGGCCATCAGCTGATTGGTAAAATCAGAAACGGCAAGAGAATTTTTTGTCAGAGTTTGATAAATGGCTGTAGGTATTAAAAATGCAACGGTATCTGTTTCGGCTGTGATATAAACATCAAATTGAATATTTTTCATGATGCAGGATGCTGAAAATAGGCAGATGTCACGATCTAGCAAACGATAAATCGTGATTTCTTTGCCGCTTTCGGATAGAATAAACGCGCGAACCACACCGCTTCTGACCACAAAAAGGCCCGAACAGTCCGCACCGGCTTGGTGCAGACTTTCACCCTTTTGGAATGTGCGTTCTATGACGGATTTCCTTAATAATTCTTGCTCGGATTTTGTTAACCCATTCCATATGGGGAACCGTTCACTAAAATTTTGTTGTTGTTCATCAGTCATTATATTACTCCTTTATACGTGTAAAAAACCCCACACCGTATAGCATGGGGTTAAAAAACCGTATTTTCTTTAAATATCAGATTTCCACAATCCATGGAGATTGCAATAAGCGAAAACCGCTAACGGTTTGTCGTCTTCTAAACAAAAGACTGCATGAGGTGCATCGCCTGGTTTTAGTGCTTTTCTTTGACCACCATGTTCTGTTTCTAGGTAAATCCATTCGATCAGATGTTCTGCCGTCATGGGGTGGGAAACAGAGCCAACTTGGACAAAAACTTTGTTACCTTCTACTTGGACTACAGGCACATGCTTTTCAAGTGCAGCATCTGTCGTATTCGCTTCAATTTCTTGCATAAGATCACCACAACAAGTGATGGGTGCGCCGGAAGAGTAAATCATGCCAATTAGGTTTTTGCAATGGTTACAGACAAAGAACTTCTGCTCACTCATGAAAACAACCTCCCTTAAATTTATCAATTCAATATGGATAACTTCATTATATCATAAAAATATGAGATGACAACAATTAATTGAAAAGTTGGGAAATCTTTATGTTTTTAGGATGCTTTCAACATGTCTACAATTTTTTCTTCTGGGATAACGCCAACTGAACTTTTCACGACTTTGCCGTCTTTTATCACAAGTAAAGTTGGAATGCTCATGATGCCAAATTGTGTCGCAAGACCTGGCTCTTCGTCTACATTGATTTTGCCGACCTTGGCTCTGCTATCAAGATTCTCACCAACCTTGTCAACAACGGGTGATAACATGCGACAAGGTGCGCACCAGGGTGCCCAAAAATCTAATAAAACAGGGACGCCGGATTTTAATACTTCTTGATTAAAATTATTTTCGGTTATTCTAATTACTGACATATGTTTTTCCTCCATTTATATTTATTTTGTATATTCATTGTACGTAATTGAAAATGAAACTTCTGTGACTAAGTTACATTCAAAGTAAACATATAAAAACGCGAAAAAAAGCGCGGCAAAAGCCGCGCTTTTTATGACTTTTATTAGATGGATGTTTTGTGAGCTAATAATTTTTTAGATAAGAGCAATAAGACAATGGCACTTAAACAATCTGTTACATATGATCCGAAACCAATGGTGACGCCATTGAATGATTGTTTGATGGACATGGAAGCTGAATTTGCCTGAACATTTGCCTCATAAATTCCTTTTTGAATGTAAGGTAACATGCCTTCCCAAGCAAAATGTGCACTACTTTGGGTAAAATGGAGACCGGCTGGGATGAAAATTATCCCTATTATTTCTAATAAACCCACTGTTAGACTAAAGACTATGAAAAAGGCAACAGAAAAGAGAATGCTATTTTTTGCAAATGGTCTTGTGTGAGCAAGTGTTATGGCTAAAAAGATTTCTCCTACTACAGCAGCCGTTTTAAATAGGACACTAAACAGGATAAATCCAAATAGTGATGCCGTAAGGTTTGGATTTGCGCCTTTAAACCACTCCATAGGATTGCCCCCTGACAAAGTGCATGTTGCGGCAATGGTCAGTATGGCAATCACGTAACTTAGTAAAATAGCAGCATATCCCAAAACAAATTTTGATAGGATAATTTTCCCACTAGAGACTGGAAGCGTTTGCGTTAAATATCCCTCTGCACCAAAAACGCTTTTGTAATAGCGAATGGCCACAAAAATGAAGGCCATTAAGCAGATCCCTATCCCGATTATGACGAGGAATGCAGTGAGTATACCGGTTAAAATGGTCAGATTTAGTGCTTTCGTGAAGAGCCCGAAACCGTATAAGACAAGTAGGGCAAGAAATAGGCAAGGGAACAGGATGTAGCCTGATTTTAGTTCATATTTCATTAATTTTGCTAACATTTAAATACCTCCCTGAAATATTCATCCAACGATTTTCCAGATTGTGCGCGAATGTTGTCGGCACTGTCTGCCGCTATCAAATGGCCGTAGCCCATGAGGATGACATCATCGAAAATACGTTCTACGTCATAAATTAGATGAGTGGACAAGATGACTGTTGCGTTTTCATTATAATTGGTTAAAATTGTATCTAAAATCGTGTCGCGCGTTGCCGGATCTACCCCGCTCAAGGGTTCATCGAGCAAATACACTTTTGCTGAACGCGACATCACCAAAATAAGCTGCAACTTTTCCTGCATACCTTTTGACATGGATTTTAAGCGCATGTCAGGTGTTAGGCGAAAACGGTTTAGCATATCGAGTGCTTTCTCTTTATCGAAATCGCTATAAAAATCGTTGAATAAAGAGATCGTTGTTTTGATGCTCGTTTCATTTTCAAAATAGGTTTTTTCGGGCAAATAGGACAGGATAGATTTGGTATGGATGTCTGGGCGATGACCTTCTATGGTAATGTTGCCGCTGTAATCATGAATAAGACCAGCGAGTATTTTAAACAGTGTAGTTTTTCCGCAGCCATTTGGTCCTAAAACGCCAACTATCCGTCCTTTGCCGATGGTGAGTGATAAATCATTTAAAACAGGGTATTTGCTATAAGATTTGCTCACATGTTCTAAACAAATCAAGTTTTCCATGTTATTTCCTCCTTTTATATCAATCGGAACTTTTTTGTTTTTTACTCAATGCGTTCGATTTCTTTTTTAATGTCTTCTTTTTGGTATCCCAACTTTTCCATGCGCTCCAAAAATTCGCGAATCATGCGATGGGCGGCTTCTTTGTGGGTGGATTCAATTAGTGCGGAATCGGATGTAACAAAGCGGCCGGTGGTTCTTTCTGCATATAAAAGTCCTTCGCGTTCCAATTCCATCAGAGCCTTTTGCATGGTATTGGGGTTGACACCCATAGAGAGTGCTAAATCACGAACTGCTGGGATTTTTTCACCCGGTTTCCATGTTTTCATGAAAATTTGCTCTTTTATGCGAATCACGATTTGTTGATAAATAGGGATGGATGCATCATATTGATTCTCGGCAAACATGGCTGACACTCCTTTCTTGTATTATTGTATTAAGTGGTTAATACAATAATACAATGGAAATATAGTTTTGTCAATAGGAAATAGAAAAATACTGACAAACAAAAAACGATTATGCGAAATCACATAATCGTTTTTTCTATAAAGCTATGTTGGGTTATGCTTTGAAAATTTCTGATACTTTTTCGGATTTATTCGTAAGAAAACGTTTTAGTAAGGTGACGGTAACAATTAAAGTGGCACACTCTGAACAGGGAATGGTGAGCCAAACACCAGTCATACCGAAAATCCCCGACAGAATAAAAATGAAAGATAAAACAGCTACCATGCCACGTATGATGGATATGATAAATGAAAACTTCGAATGTGACACAGATGAAAAATAAGAAGTGGCTACAATGTTTAATCCCATGATTGTGAAAGCCGAAAAATAAATTTTAATGCCATATACGGCCATTTTCGTCAGTTCTATATTATTTTCTGGGTTAAAGGACTGAATGATGGCAGTAGCACAAATGAAGAAGAACGCATAGAGAATGGCTCCTAAAACAAAAGCGGTAACAAAGGCATATCGCAAGATGACATTGTTATCACGTGTGCGACCTGCACCAAAATTAAGGCTAATGATAGGCTGAATCCCCTGTGCGATACCTGTGAACATGCCCACAACAATTAAAGACAAATTGGCGATAACACCATAAGCCGCTACTCCTAAATTGCCAGTAAGGCGCAGTATCACATAATTAAACACCAAGGTAATAATGCCTGAAGAAAATTCCGTCATAAATGAAGGGAAGCCTAATGTGAAAATGTGTTTCACATGGGAAAGCTCAAAGCAGTTTCGAACAAATTTGAACTGATTATTTTTCTTGATAATATGTAGCGACAAAACCATCATGCTAATAATAGGGGAGAGGCAAGTGGCAAATGCCGCACCAAACATGCCTAAGTGAAAGCGTAGAACAAACAAATACGCTAAAATGATATTGCAAAAACAACCAATTAACATGGCGGCCATGGAAAGCTGGGGGTATCCATCATTTCTGACAAAACTCAAAAAGATATTGTTAAAAATAAAGGAAAAGGCCATAATCATCATGGTTTTTAAATAGATGCCTGTTAAAGGGCAAATAACGGTATCGGCTCCTAAGAAAGTGGCCAAACGATAAGGGAAAATGAGACCGATGACGGCGAAGACAAGCGAAAGGAAGATGCCAATTAGAATAACACAGGTAAAAACGTGGTTGGCCGCATCGTGATTTCCCTCGCCTTTGTAAATGGAATATTTCGTAGCGGCACCCATGCCGAGCATGAGCCCCGTCCCATTTATTAAGCTGTAAATAGGGAGTATCAGGCTAAGAGCGGTAAGACCGCGACTTCCAATGCCGTTGGAGATGAAAAATGTGTCAGCTAAGATATATAACGATAATCCCAAAACACCTAAAGTGCTGGAAGAAACGTATTGTATGTAGTTCGAAAGTAAATGATTTTTTTTATGGGTTGCTAAAGTCAATCCATAACCTCCTCGTCCGTAAAAATAGGCGAGTAAACATGAATATTACAATCGCCTATATCATGGTAGCATAGGATTTTTACCGTGTCAATAAGTGTGTTTTGAATTTTTTGAGTTTAGGCTAAAATAGAAAAATACGAGTTTGTTTAAAAAACAAACTCGTATTTTCAAAAGTATAGTATGTGTAAGTTGTGTTAGTATGGTTTAGAATCTAGTATCAAGCATTGCCTTGCACGATTTTATAGTAGGTACGAGCGGTTAGCTGATACACGACAAAATATAGTATCGTGAATACTAAAATGGCACCTAAGGTACACAGTAGGAAAAATGGAGGATTGTTCATGCCAAACACCACCAATAGCTTGCATAATACACGGAATGCAAAGGCAATGTGAATGACCGCCATACCAAGAGGGAGGAAGAATACCAAAAGTACTTGCTTTTGAATGGTACTGCGAACTTCCTTGTCGCTCATACCGACATTCTGCATGATTTTAAAACGGTCGTGGTCATCAAATCCTTCCGTAATCTGCTTATAGTAGATGATGAGCACGGTGGCAATTAAGAATAATGATACAAAGAATATGCCTACAAATAGAACGCTTCCATAAATTGCGTAAAAATCTTCACGTGCCGAGTCAATATTATTTACTACGGATAAATGTGGTACGGTCTTATTTAAATCACTTCGCATGGTTTTATAAAAAGCAGAGAGCTTCGTAGAGTCGCCAGTTACATCATAATTATAGTTATACCATACTTTATTAATTTCATGATCTTCATTTTCAATTCTTAGTTTCTCTAAGTCTGACAGTTTAGGAACTACCATAATAGCTTTATTAATTACTTGATAGGAATCTATGAAATTGGGTTCTGCAATTAATTTTTTTACGGCATAGTTATGTTTCTCTAATGTAATGGTTTTTCCCTGTATCGGTTCACCCTCCATATAGACGAGAATCTCTCCATCTTTTAGTGTTTCGTTTGCACCGGTGATGCGATTATAATCAGAGAGTAGAATGGCATTGATTGCGTAAGTGGTTGAAGTATATTCGTTTGCTATATTAAAAGAGGAACCAGTTCTTTTAGCAACAAGGTTGGCATTATAATACCCTACAGCGTTTTGAATTTTAAATCCATATTTATCTGCATGTGCATTGGCAGCAGTCTGCATTATTTTTGAACTTTGCTCATTGGCAATACATTCTGTCATAACCTGACGAGGAAATCGGCCTTTCAAACAATCTTCTTCACCGAGATTTAGACAAACACATGAAGAAAGTGTCACCAACACACAAGTGGATAAAATACAAATATTGGCAAGCCCGGTTGCATTTTGTTTCATGCGATAAATCATGCCGGATACGGAGATAAAGTTCTTCGGTTTATAGTAAAACTTTTTGTTTTTGCGTAATATTTTAAGTAATAGGATGCTACCTGCAATGAAGAGACAGTATGTGCCGACGATGACAAGTAGTACAGCTAGGAAAAATACGCTTAGGGCATCGGAAGGTGTTTTAATGGTTAGTGATAACCAATAGCCAATTGCTAGCGTTATAATGCCAATGAGAGCTAGAAGCCAACGTGCTTTCGGCTCGCGCTCGCCTTCCTTAGAGCTGTGCAAGAGATTAATAGGATCGGTGCGTACAATAACGAACATATCGAATAATAATACAATGACAAAGCCTGCTCCGAATAGAAGAATGGTGGTAATAACGGAACTTATTGGGATTTGAAAAGTGAGTGCTGCTGGTATGCCCACTATTTTAAGAAGTAGCAGGAACAGTAGCTGACTTAAAAGTGCACCACCTATGATGCCGCAAATGATGCTGATAGCGGCGGTAAGCAAAATTTCATTGAACATCACAATTGATATATGCCGCTTTTCCATTCCTAAAATACTGTATAGACCAAACTCTTTTTTACGACGTTTCATGATAAAACTATTGATATAAAAGAGGATAACTAAAGATATAATACCGCATATCACTGTGCTAAATCCTAAAATGGAACCTATAGCATAGTTACCTTTCATATTGCTTCCAGCTACCATAATTGTGATGGAACTTAAAATATAAAACAGCATAACGATTAAGGTGCCTGCCAATAGATAGGGAAAGTAGATGTTCTTATTCTTTTTAATATTGGTGAGTGCCAGACGGGAGTAAAAAAACTTATTCACGTGTTTTCCCTCCTGTTGCCAGCACAGAGAGTGTATCGGAAATCTTCTGATACATTGCCTCATTGCTCATCGTGCCCCTATAAAGCTGATGGAACACCACGCCATCTTTGATAAACAGCACGCGTCCTGCATGGCTGGCAGCACGTGTGCTGTGCGTAACCATCAGGATGGTTTGCCCATCGTTATTGATTTCCTGGAACACACGCATGAGTCCATCGGATGCCTTGGAGTCCAGAGCGCCGGTCGGTTCATCCGCCAATACCAGCTGGGGTTCGGTGATGAGAGCACGAGCAACAGCGGCACGTTGCTTTTGTCCGCCGGAAACCTCATAGGGGTATTTTTCGAGCAAATCTGAGATGTTAAGTTTAGCCGAAATAGGTTTTAGGCGCTTATCCATTTCCTCGCAGGTTTTATGAGAAAGCACCAGAGGCAGAAAAATATTATCTTTAAGGGAGAAAGTGTCTAAGAGATTAAAGTCTTGAAACACGAAGCCGAGGTTATCTCGGCGAAATGCGGACATCTGCCCGTCTTTAATATGGGCTGTGTTCGTTCCGTTCAGCAGCACTTCACCGCTGGTGGGTTTGTCTAAAGCGGCTAAAATATTTAACAGGGTGGTCTTGCCTGAACCAGACTCGCCCATAATTGCCACATATTCGCCTTGATCTACTGTGAAATTGACATCTGTTAAAGCCTGTACCTGATTTCCACCAAACCTGGTGGTGTATATCTTTTTTAAATGATTGACTTCTAATAGGGACATGAAAAATCCTCCTTGCTTGTATTTTGTTTACAGGTACAGTATAAGAAAAAAAGAAATGCGTAGCCATCGAACTAGCTTACATTTCTTTTTACGAACCTTACATTCGTGTAAGGTTCTATGTAATATTTATTCAATATCAAACTTTTCCCTAGAAAGATCGAGCATGACAATTGTCCCTTTGCCAACGGTTGAGGTAATGGTAATAGAGTGCCCCAAAAGTGTCAGTACCTGTTTGCAAAGGCTCAGTCCGATACCGGTGGACCGCTTATCCATCCTACCATTATAGCCTGTATAGCCCCACTCAAATACGCGCGGCAAATCCTCTGGCTTTATACCGATGCCCGTATCTTCTATTACAAGCGTATCGGGCGAATTTTCATCAAGATAGATGGAAACTTTGCCTTCCCGCGTGTACTTCACCGCATTGGTAAGTAGCTGTTCGATAACAAATACCAGCCATTTTTCATCCGTAATGATAGAAGAGTCTAGTGGCACGATATTGACAGCGATTTTCTTGTGGATAAAGAGGGTAGAAACCTTTTTTAATGCCTGTTTCACTAAGGCATCCAGTGAATACTCCTGCAATACCAAATCATGAAAATTCATACCAAGCCTTTGATATTGGAGTACCATTTCCACATACTGCTCCGTTTTAAAAAGCTCCTGTTCCAAAGCGAGACGATCTAAGTCGTCCTCTTGCAGAAGTAGCCGCATGGCGGCAATGGGCGTTTTGATTTGATGGGACCATAGCGTGTAATACTGTGTAGCATCGATAGCGCTTTGCCTGGCCGTTTCCTCAGCTTCGAGGCACCTTAATTCCAGAAGTTTCAGCACGTCTTGATAATCCTTTTCTAACAGGTCAGAAGGCAGTGGCAATTCGCACAAATTACCAATCGCTTGTTTTTTAAGTAACTGTAATTGTATTATTTTTTTATGATAAAAACGAAAATCAACCATACCAAAAACCAGTGCTATCGAGAGAATAATGAGGGATACATAAATGGCAGGTCCCCACGGTAAATTATAAAGTCCATACACGACAAATAAAAAGATGAGCAGGATTGAGAGCAAAAGTAAGGTTTTTATATGACTTTTTAGATAGGAGCGATAGACGATAAACTTTTTCATCACTACGCCTCCACTAAATAGCCAACACCTTTTTTGGTCACAATGAAATCTGAAAGACCGATGCTTTCTAATTTCTTGCGCAGACGGTTGACATTGACGGTAAGTGTGTTGTCATCAATGAAACTTTCTGTTTCCCACAGTTTTTTTATAATCATATCTCGGGGGACAGTGTTGCCCTTGTTCTCCATGAGTAATTGCATGATTTTAAATTCGTTCTTTGAAAGTTCCAGCCGGTTATTTTCATAAAGCAAAATGGATTCTCCTAAATTAAGTGTCACGCCATTATGCTTTAGAATGTTCATATCGGCACCGAAAGAATAGGTGCGGCGCAAAATCGCTTGGATTTTTGCCGTCACGACTTCCAAATTAAAAGGCTTTGACACAAAATCATCCGCCCCTAAGTTAATGGCCATGACCAGATTCATATCGTCACTCGCCGACGAAATAAAGATGATGGGCGTTTGGCTGATTTTGCGAATCTCGGCACACCAATGGTATCCATTGAAAAAAGGCAGTGAAATATCAAGGAGTACCAGATGCGGCTCGTAGGCCTCAAACTCCTCTAACACACTGCCAAAATCTTTAATTCCATTAACGATGTAGCCCCATTTTTTTAATTGACGCGATAGCACTTCAGTTATGGTGGCGTCATCCTCTACAATCATAATTTTATACATGATATATTTCCTTTTTAATTAAATTTTCTAAATTCATGGTAGCATAGGAATTTTTGAGTGTCAATATACAAAAAATGCACTTTCCAAAAATTGTGAAGTGCATTTTTTATCATAATAATTATAATAGAGGACACTATTAAAATATTTCAAAGTTGCCTAATAATTGAACTGTAATTTTTGTGTATCTGTATTGAGGTTTGCCGAAACGCCAATTGGCATAATGGAGTGTCTTGTGTAATGACCAAAATCATTCGTGTAAATAACAGGTATTTGATGCTTTTCGCCAAAGCGTTTTAGACGATTATCAAGATCCTCCACGACATCATCTGAATAATGTCCGAAAATTAGTCCGCTTACATTCTGGATAAAAGGATACTGTTCAATTTGTGATAAGTACACACTAACAGCAGTTGCTTCACTGAAATCCTTATAATCTTCCAAAAACAGCAGATATTTTTTCTCGGGATTATAGTCTAAATATTCACTGCCCATATGAAGAGCAAAATTCAAGGTATATCCTCCGATTAAAATTCCTTCACAGTTACCTGTGCATATGGTACGCCATTCGCCGTTTCCGCATAAACCATCTATCTTGTTTCCAGATACAAAATGATTAGTAAATTGCATATAATCATAATGCATTAATTCACCAAAATCATTTGCACCAGGGCCATAATAGGTAACAAGTCCCGTTTTAGCGTAAACAGCATTTAATATACTTGTTCCATCACTGAAACTGCTAAATAGTTTAGGATGTCGGCGAATGTTCTCGTAATCGATAAGTGGCAGAATTTCACTTGCTCCCCAGCCACCGCCGAATAGAATCATTTTGACTTCGTCATCTAAAACCATATTATTTAAATCATCAGCGCGCTCTTCATCACTAGCTAAATAACCATCGGTGTTTTTATAAATATTTTTGCCGAGCTTTACACGAAATCCTAACTGTTCTATGGTATGTATTATTTTTTTATATTCCTTTTCATTAGCGATATGGCTTGGGCTAATAATTCCGATCGTATCGCCAGGTAATAATTTTTCAGCAAACATGGTCATTCCTCCATACTATTTTTCATATAATAAAACGCACTTCACAAGAATTGCGAAGTGCGTTTTATTTGGTGCGCTTGGAGGGATTTGAACCCCCGACCAATCGGTTCGTAGCCGAGTACTCTATCCACTGAGCTACAAGCGCTTATTTAACACTTTGGTATTATAGCACATGCTTTTAGAAAATGCAAATGTTTTTTCGCATTTATTTCGCATTTCTTTAAAAAATTGTCGATTTTTAGATAACCAAATATCCTATAAAAGATAAGAAAAGTGTGTAAAATAAGGCTTGTACTTTATATATTAATTTGTTATCATAGTACTATTAAGAAAGGTGTGACAAATCATGGTTAAAAAAAAACATATCACATCGATTGGCGGACAAGCCGTTTTAGAAGGCGTTATGATGCGTGGACCGCATAAAACGGCTATTGCTGTTCGTAAACCTGATGATGATATTTTAGTAGATGTGCAGGATAATGCCTCTTTTGTTCAAAAATATAAAATCAACAAAATTCCTTTGGTGCGCGGCGTCTTTGCTTTTGTTGAAAGTATGGTTATTGGTGTGAAATCTTTAATGTTTTCCGCCGATGTCATTGAACTTGAGGATGACGAGGAAGTGGAACCTTCTCGTTTTGAAAAATTTTTGGAACGTGTTTGTGGGGATAATTTAAAAACATATATGATTTATTTTTCTGTTATTGTAGCGCTTGCATTTGGAATTGGTATATTTATGCTGTTACCTACGGCATTGGCTGGATTTATTAAAAACCTTTTTTCAACTGGTAGTATCATTCCTTTTCCTACTTCTTTTTTGGAGCGGAGCACGCCTATCATCGGAAATTCTGTTTTTATTAATCTGTTTGAGGGATTCATTCGTATTGGTATTTTCCTTTTGTATTTGGTTTTGGTCTCCAAAATGGAAGATATTAAAACGGTTTTTCGTTACCATGGTGCCGAGCATAAAACAATATTCTGCTATGAATCTGGCGAGGAACTCACCGTAGAAAATGTTCGCAAACAGTCACGCCTACATCCTAGATGCGGTACCAACTTTTTATTAATTGTCATGATTGTCAGTATTATTTTGTTTTCATTTATTTCTTGGTCAAATGTGTGGACGCGTATGGGTATGAGGCTTTTGCTGTTGCCTATTGTAGCGGGCATTTCTTACGAATTTATCAAAATTATTGGTCGCGGAACAAGCAAATTCGTTAGGGCTTTAACGAAGCCAGGTTTGTGGCTCCAACTTCTTACCACGGCAGAACCGAATGATAAGCAAATCGAAGTGGCTATTGCCTCTGTCATGCCTGTCATTCCGGAAAACAAGGAAGATGACAAATGGTAGTACGTGAACTTTTATCGATTAGCGCCAAACAGCTGAAAGAAGCAGATATTGCTCAGCCGGTGTTAGACGCGCGTCTCATTATCGAGCATACATTGGGACAGGGCGAACTTTTTGTGGTGAAAAACCCTTTTTTCGATGTATCCGAATTAGATGTCGCGATTATTTTGGAAAAAATAAAAATGAGAGCAAACCATATGCCTCTTTCGTACATGACAAATAGTCGAGAGTTTATGTCACTTCCTTTTTATGTGGACGAAAATGTATTGATTCCGCGCCCTGACAGCGAATGCTTGGTCGAGAATGTGCTCGAATTATTAAAAACACGTCCTATTAAAAAACGTTTTATTCTGGATATTGGCACAGGCTCGGGTGCATTGGCGATTAGTGCAGCCTATTATGATAGCGATGTTTCAGCAGATGGCATCGATATTAGTTCTGAGGCGGTAGAGATTGCGAAAAAAAACGCCGAACAAAACGGCGTTTTAACAAGATGCAATTTTTTTATATGCGATATTTTGAAAGATAGTCCACCTAAAAAATACGACTTCATTTTATCCAACCCTCCCTATATAAAACCGGAAGTAATCGAGACGCTAGAGGCTGATGTGCGTGATTACGAGCCGATGGGAGCGCTTTGCGGCGGAGAGGACGGGCTTTTATTTTATCGAGAAATTACTAAAAAGGCGTATGACATGCTAACGGAGGATGGCATGATTGCTTTTGAAATCGGATACGACCAAAAAGAAGATGTGATGGGATTATTACGTAACGAAGGATTTACGGATGTTGTATGTCTCGAAGATTTGGCGGGTAATCCGCGTGTGGTGACAGCCAAAAGAACCTGTTAGCAAAACTGATCGATAATGCGCTTGATTGTGGAAAAGTCATAGCCATGTGACAGGCAATAGCGAATCACACGGGCTTTGCTCTTTTCTGAATAATCGCCACCTAAGCGGCGCTCAATTGTCACTGTTAATTCTTCAGTTTCTGTATCTTTGTCATAAAATTCGTTGATGGCATCATGAATTGCTTTGCTATCAATGTGTTTATAGGTCAAATCATAAATAATGCGTTTTTTTCCTTGGTGTTTTTGCATTAGGGCATTTTCTACATAGAGCCTTGCATACCTGTCATCATTCAAATAATTGTTTTCTTTAGCCCATTTTAGGGCTTTTTTTATATCTTCTTCTTCATATCCTTTTTGTTTTAGCTTGTTTTCAGCATCAAAGCTACAATGTTCGCGCCTAGCCAGCATCATAAGGAGCATTTCTTTGACATCGCGTTTTGGTTTTTCCATATACATTCCTACTTTTTCGTTTTCTTTTATTTTCGCATAAAGCGAGCAAAAAAACAACCATATTCTTGCAAAGTTTCTATAAAAAAGCTTCCTTGAACTTAAGTTCAAGGAAGCTTTTTTATATTTTTTTTAAATCGCAGCTTCAATGGTAAAGGAGTAAGTAATCGGTTGTTTGCTATCTAGTAAATATTGCTCATGAATAGGTGACATCCAACTATCATCACCGCCTACACCCATTTGATCGGCCATAATACGAATGTTTGTATAGTGAACAGGAGGCAGTTCATTCATGTGTTTAGCATTTTCTAATTCGTAAGCGGTATACGGAAGGAAGCCAAACTCGAAAGGTTTATCCTTGGCCGTAAATTTAAGTCCGCGTCCAAAATTATCGGTTACAGTTGCCCAACGCACGCCAGTACGGTTTCCACATTCTTGAGGAACCAAATATTCGGATAAATTATCCACAACATTTTTATGATAGATACCCAATCTGGCGCCGCGATTTCGGTCACGATAATTTTCGTTAGGACCAAGACCATAATAGGTGACGTTTTGGTAATCAGCAAAAGTTTGAATTCCAAGTCCAAATAACGGAAGCGATGGCATGCTTTCTGCGCCATCATAATGCAAAGTTACATCAATTTTGCCATCAGCAGTAACGGTGTAGGTAACACTTGTGGTTAATTCTACAGGAACAGCTGGTTTATAGGTAAAGCTAATGGTGAATTTATCTTTTTCTTCGGTGAATTTATAATCGACTTGCTTTTGGAACAAATCAGAGCCAAACCACGCAGCGTCTTGCAGAGGATAGCCATAGCCACGGTCATTATCGGTTGATGCACGATAATAAATTGGCTGAGGCGTTGCTGAGGTTGCGACATACTCTTTTCCACCATAGACCAATGAAACAATACCACTGTGGTGACATTCTCTACAGAACATAACGGAGAAATTATCTCCCCATACGCCGATATTGTAATCACCATGAGCAATACGCATGCTGCCTTTTGGAGCAACTTTTTTATCGCCAGCTTGCGCCCATACCGTTTCGCCAAAAGATACTTCAAATCCGCGATTTGCCCAAATCGTGTTTTCGGCTAAAACCATCGATACTTGAAGTGCATATTCGCCTGCTTCTTTGCATTCTGGTAAATTAACTTCAACATATTTCTTATCTTGTGCGGCAACATTACATGTTAATGAGCTATTGTAAATGGATTTTCCGTCTTTTAATAATTGATAGTTAAAAATGTAAGCACTTGTATCGGTAAATAAGTTCTTGTTTTCTATTTCAAAGCCATTTTTATCGGGGTGAATGCGGACAGTTTGATAGAGGAATTTAACATCTTGCATTTTAGGAGATGGTTTTCTATCGGCATAAACGATACCATTTCCACAGAAGTTGTAGTCTGTATAGCGATCGGTAAAATCGCCACCATAAGCTAATATTTCATGACCAAAACGGTCTTTCTTAAAGATAGCTTGGTCAATATAATCCCAGATGAAACCGCCTTGATACATGGGATATTTATCTTCTAATGCAATATATTCATCCATATTACCTAAGGAGTTACCCATTGCGTGCATGTATTCACAGCTGATAAATGGCTTTTCGGGGCTACTATCCAAATATTCTTCGATAAGAGGTATATGGCAATACATACGGCTTTCTACATCAGAGGTAGCTGGATAACGTCTGTCATAATAATCAACTCCACTAACACCTTCATAGTGAACAACACGAGATGGGTCTTTTGTTCTGAATAACTCTGACATATTAAAGATATCTATTCCACCGTAGGATTCGTTACCGCAGGACCATATGAGAACAGAAGCATGGTTTTTGTCGCGCTCTAACATGGAATTTGCACGGTCTAAAACAGCATCTTGCCAATCTGGATTATCATGTGGAACAGGGAAAGCATCTCTAAATCCTTGTTGCCATGAACCATGCGATTCTAAATTTGTTTCATCTACTAAATATATGCCGTATTCATCGCATAATTTGTACCAATCTTTATGGTTTGGATAATGAGAAGTACGAACAGCATTGATATTATTTTGTTTCATGAATTTAATATCCCAAAGCATATCCTCAAGAATAATGCTTCTTCCGCGATAACAATCAAATTCATGACGGTTAACGCCATGGAATACGATTCTTTTGCCATTTAGATACATGATTTTGTCTTTAATTTCAAAACGACGGAATCCGATTTTTTGGACTGACACTTCGATGAGTTCGTTTTTATCATCGTATAAACTTAAATAGAGCGTATATAAATTTGGCTCTTCGGCGCTCCATAAAAGGGGGTTTTCAAGTGTAGCAATTAACGTGTTTTCTTCTTTTACAGAAATGGTTTCGCTCTTTAATACTTCGTCTCCACTTTTGTTTTCTAATGTAAAGCTTGCAGAACAGGCTTTTTCACATAATGTTTGAAACTCTACTGTCATCGTACCGATTTTAAAATCATCCGACAAAGTGGGTTTGGCGAATATGTCCATGCTGTGACAAGCGGGAATTCCGTAGAGATATACATCGCGGAAAATACCGAAGAATCTCCAGAAATCCTGATCTTCTAACCAACTCGCACTACTTCTTTGAAATACTTCCACCGCGATTTTATTTTCACCGGCAACGAGGTAAGATGTCAGTTCGAATTCGGAGGGGGTAAAACTGTCCTCGCCGTATCCAACAAACTTGCCATTTATCCAAAGGGCGAATGCAATCTCGACGCCTTCAAAACAAATGTAGGTTTTTTTGCTTAACAGGGAGGCGTCTACGGTAAACGTTTTGACATAGCATCCAACCGCATTATCATCTTCCGAAATTTGAGGTGGAATGAGGTCATGAACGCCATCCCATGGATAGATAACGTTGGTATATTGACATTTGTCATATCCTGCCATTTGAATGTGGCCTGGTACCTCAATAAAATCCCATGCTGATACATTAAATTCAGATTCGTAAAAATTCTGTGGTGCACTTTGCGGATTTTTGGCATAACAAAAAGACCAACATCCATTTAAAGATTGCTTTAAAGCCATAGGCGTGTTTGCTTTTGCTTCTTCAAGGCTCTCGTAGAATGAGTGATCAGAATGAGCATTCACGCGGTTTGCCGCGAAAATGCGCGGATTTGCGAGCCATTTTAACGAAAAATTATTATCTACCATAAAAATCTCCTTGTTGTTAATTTGTTGTAGGTTCATTATATCATAAACATCGAAAAATTTCCTCGGATTTTCTAAAATTTTAAAAAAATGTGATGCTTAAGTATTTTTGGCAAAATAAAAAAATAGCTTGAAGTTTGAGTTATAGTATTGTATAATAATGAAATGATAACAGAAGACAAAAAAGTTTTTTGCCTTTTTCGTTGGGTACAATAGTTGTGATATGAAAGTCCTACGCGACCAAAATCCGTGAATCTTGTCAGGCGGGGAACCGAGCAGCAATAAACGGAATTTTTGGGGTGTTGTAGGGTCGCTTTCGTATCACAACTATTGTATCTAACAGAGAAGACGGTAATAGCCAATCTTCTTATAAGAGAAAATGAACAGACACGCAAAAGGCAGATGCCTTTTGTATTTTTATTATATAGGCGGTGAAACTATGGCATATCAGACGCTTTACCGAAAATGGAGACCCATGACTTTTGACGAAGTAATCGGGCAAGGGCATATTACCCAAACCCTAAAGAATGAACTGACTTCGTCAACTGTGAAACATGCTTATTTATTTTGCGGAACGCGCGGGACGGGTAAAACATCGATTGCCAAGATTTTAGCGCGTGCCGTGAATTGCCAAAATCCGCAAGGTGCGAATCCTTGCAACGAGTGCGAAAACTGCCTGGGTATTATGGATGGCAGTATTTTAGATGTGATTGAGTTCGATGCGGCCTCTAATTCACGGGTAGAAGATATTCGCGGAATTTTAGAAGAAGTGAACTACTCGTCTTCTAAAACCAAATACAAAGTCTATATTATCGACGAAGTGCATATGTTGTCCAACAGCGCTTTTAATGCTCTATTAAAGACGTTAGAAGAGCCGCCTTCGCATGTCATTTTTATTTTGGCGACGACGGAAGTACAGAAATTGCCGCAGACCATTGTGTCGCGTTGCCAACGATTCGATTTTAAGCGGATTTCCAAACGAGATTTGGAAATCCGTTTTCGCGAGATTCTTCATGCCGAGGAAATTAACTGTGATGAACAAACGCTCGACTATGTATGCACAGCGGCCGATGGATCGGTTCGTGATGGGCTCAGTATTTTAGATAAGGTGATTGCGTCTTGCCCAGGTGATATTCATTATGAGGAGGCGTGCCGCGCTTTAGGGGTAGCGCCATTTAATCTCAAGATTTCGCTGACGGAGGCTATCGCCGAACATGACATCGGTAAAATTTTGGACGTGATGCACAAGGTACAGACAGAAGGTGTCAGTCGGGAAGCCTTTTTAAATGATATGGTAGCACATTTTCGGGATATCGTTATCGTGAAAGAAAGCAAGGATGCTGGAGAAATTTTAGAATATGATCGAGACCATCTGGATTTACTTAAAAAATCATCTTCTTCTTTTGCAACAGAGCAATTATTGTATGCCATCGATGTTTTGGCGGAGACGCTTGCGGAAGCCAAATATGCGAAAAATTCCGCCGCTCTTTTTGAAGTGGCGCTGATTAAAATTGCTCGCTCGGATATGAATCATTCACCAAAAGCGTTATTGGCTCGCATCACTGCTTTGGAAGAAGTCATATTGCGGCAAGGTTCTTTTGTGCCAACAAAAGAAGTGGATAAACAGAATGAAGGCGACTTTGTTCAAAAAGTGGATAAGCCCATCTCAACAATGGAAGAAAAGGCTGCCAATGTGAAGCAGGTGGATTTAGAAGTCCCACCCAATAATGAGTTACCATGGGAAACGGCTCCGTTACCCGAGGAACCAAATTGGCAAGAACCATCACCGTTTGAGGGAAGTACAAAGGTGGCTATGCCATCCGTAAAAAAAAGTCCTGAGGTAGCAAGTGTAGACGTGGCACAAGATGCAAGTGTATCAACACCAGCGTCGACTCCCGTTCGCACGCCAGTATCTGCTTCTCGGCAAAACGATGATTCTGCTACGCTAGAAATAGATAAAACCTTGGATTGGCCAGGCTTTCTAGCCAAAATCCGGGGTAAAAACGCATCTTTATTCGGACTTTTGAGTGAATCAAAAGGGTTTTTGGGTAAAAATGGCGTATTGTATGTCGTGTTTAAAGATGAGGATGCTTTTCTAAAAACTGTTGTATCGACACCGAGTAACCGAAGTGCTTTGACTGCTTTGGTACAGGAAAAGTTGGGTCTTTCGGTGCAAGTCCAAACCGAACTTGCTTCCTCGTTTGCTAAATTGTCGGTTGACAGAGAAATGGTTTCATCAATAGAAACCTCTATGCCATCATCGGTTCCACAAAAGAAACCGATGAAAACAGGGACGGGTCAAGCTGCAAAGATAGCGAACACAGAGCGAATATCTTCTATGGGGCAAATTCCGCCAGAAGAAATTCCGTTTGATATAGGCGATTCCAAAAAGCAAACAAACCTAACTGTTGAAGAGAAAATTGAAGAGTTAGCTAAAAAATTTCCAGACATTATCGAAAAAAATGAATAGAAAAAGAAAGCATATAGGAGGAAAATAAAATGGCAAAAAGAAAAGGATTTGGCGGCGGCGGTGGTTCCATGGGGAATATGAATAGCATGCTAAAGCAGGCACAAAAAATTCAGGACCAGATGGAAGAAACACAGAAAGAGATGGAAGTGAAAACTTTTGAAGTTTCTTCTGGTGGCGGTGCTGTTAAAATTGCCATCACAGGCAAGAGAGAAATTACGAAAATTGAAATTGCTAAAGATATTGTCGATCCAGAAGATGTGGAAATGTTGCAAGATACCGTACTCACAGCTGTCAACGAAGCCATTCGTGAAGTGGACAAACAAATGGAAGATGCTATGGGAAAAGTGACGGGCGGAATTAGTATGCCTGGTTTATTTTAATGATGTACGCAGCACCAATTGAGGTACTAATCGAGCAGTTTGAATCGCTGCCCGGCATTGGCCGCAAAACGGCAGAGAGACTTGCTTATCATGTGATACACATGCCCAAAGACAAAGCTGAAAATATGGCACATGCGATTATAGATGCCAAAGAGCGTATCCATTTGTGCAGTTGTTGCTTCAATTTGACGGATCAAGACCCTTGCAATATCTGTTCCAATCCAAAACGGGACAAATCCGTGATATGTGTCGTGGAAAACCCTAAAGATGTGACGGCTATTGAAAAGACGAAAGAGTTCTTCGGTCTTTATCATGTGCTCCATGGGGCGATATCGCCTATGGATAATATCTCACCGGGAGATCTCAAAATTAAAGAGCTGTTTTCCAGATTGGCGGCCGAAAATATCAAAGAAGTCATTATTGCCACTAACCCCACGATTGAGGGAGAGGCTACGGCTATGTATTTGGCAAAATATATCGCGCCTTCCGGCATTTTGGTATCGCGCATTGCTAGCGGTGTGCCCATCGGGGGCGATTTGGAATATGCCGATGAAGTGACATTGGGGCGCGCTATTTCAGGGCGATTAAAACTATCTTGATGTTAATGAAGTATTGTTAAAAAAGCGGTCGCACGACCGCTTTTTTTATTTGTAGGATAGTACCAAAAAGTGCGAAACACTAAAATAAAAAGAGAATTTTGCTTGAAGTTCTAGCCCTAAAGTGGTACAATAAATCTGTTGAAGTTTGGAAATTTTCCAAACCTTTCTATTATGTATATATTTTAAGGAGGATCATATAAAATGGCTGTTATTACTGATAAAAAAGACAAATTAACGTATCATATTTACGATACACGTGAAGAAATGGGCGAGGCTGCAGCAAAAGATGCAGCAAAAGCAATTAATGAAATTATTGCAAAAAAGGGAGAGGCAAATCTTATTTTTGCAGCGGCTCCTTCTCAGAATGAATTCTTGGCAAATGTAATTAAACAGGATATCGATTGGTCAAAAGTCAACGGTTTTCATATGGACGAATATGTTGGTCTTTCTAAAGATGCTCCACAAGGATTTGGTAATTTCCTGCGCGCTGCTATTTTTGGCAAAGTTAACTTCAAAAGTGTCAATTATTTAGACATATCTGCTACGGATTCTGAAGCAGAATGTGAAAGATATACAAAAGTTTTAAAAGAGAACCCGACTGATATCGTATTTATGGGTATCGGCGAAAATGGTCATATCGCATTTAACGATCCACATGTTGCTTTCTTTAACGATCCTAAGACCGTTAAAATCGTAGAATTAGACGATGTTTGCCGCATGCAGCAAGTAAATGATGGCTGTTTTGCTACGATTAACGATGTTCCGAAAACCGCTATGACATTAACCATTCCAACATTGATGGCACCGGTTAAAGTGTTCTGCATCGTTCCTGCTAAGACAAAGGCTAACGCGGTTAACGCTGTACTGACTGGTTCTATTACAGAAAAATGCCCAGCTTCTATTTTAAGAGAACATAATGATGCTGTGCTATATGCAGAAAAAGATAGTGCTTCTATTTTTCTTAACAATAAATAGAGATTTGTAAAATATGAGACGAATATGCAAAACTGCTGAATAGTGGTTTTGCATATTTTATATTTAATCGAAGTTGGTCTACAGAGGGCTCACTCAAGAGGCATTCTTTTTTAAAGAGTGTCTTTTTTAATAGTGAAATGTCTTTTTTTGTATTTTTGTGGTTCATAAAGAGGGAACATTTACCCTCAATTCATTGAAAAATATATATTTATGTGATAAAATCTGTAGGAGTACATATGCTAAGAGCGTGAAAGAATGTCTCACCCAGGAGAAAAATATGATAAATTTTAAAGAAATTGAAATTAGTGATAAACCGATTATTGACGGTTATTTAAATACATGTTTTAAAACTATTTCGGAACTTACCTTTGCTAATATGTTTATTTGGCGAAAACCTTATGAAATTAAATGGGCGATTGTGCGGGATTGTTTAGTCATACATTACCGTAGCAAATACGATGTGGGGGCATCTTTTCCAATAGGGAAAGGGGATGTTTTTGCCGCCGCTGAAGATGTGATTGAAGATTTTAAAAAACGTTATGGAAAAATGACCTTTTATATTTTTGCTTTGGATACGTTGCCGTATTTTATGCGCCATTTTGGCGACCGTTTTCGACTAAAAAACACGGTGGATGTTAACGACTATGTCTACCATCAGAGCGATCTTGCCAATTTGGCGGGGAAAAAATATCATCAAAAGCGAAATCACATCAGCGCCTTTAAAAAGCAGTACAATTATACCTATAATCGCATTACGCTTGATGATTTGGATGATTGTATGGCTTTATTTCAAAAATGGTATGCTGGACGCGGCGAGATTATGGATATTAGCGATGATTTGAATGCTAAAATTGAACTTTTTGGTAACTATGAAGCACTAAAACAAGTAGGCGGCATTTTGCGTGTGGATGGTGAGCCAGTGGCTGTTACCGTTGGTGAAGAATTAAACCCTAAGACGATGGTGGTACATGTTGAATTTGCCAATACCGATTATCGTGGGTCGTTTCCTCTCATTAATCAGGAATTTTCTAAAAATGAGTGCGCGCCCTATTTATACATTAATCGCGAAGAAGACATGGGAATTGAAGGACTAAGAAAAGCCAAACATTCTTATTATCCCGTGATGATGATGAAAAAATATCGCGCAGAACTAATCGAAAAATGAGGTATCTTTATGGAGTTTTTCTTAGACAGGAACAAGCATACCGATATATTAAAATCACTTTGGAAAACCTGTTTTTATGATGATTCAGATTATATTAATTGGTGCTTTGGAAAAAGGTTCCATGACGATGAAGTTCTTTCATTGTGGGAAGATAATCGTCTTTGCGCCATGAGCGCGATTTTATCCTATGATTTTATCATAAAAAGCACGTTGATTGATTGCGGATTCATTGAAGGCCTTTGCACGGCTCCGACTTTTAGGATGCGGCATTTGGGGAAAAAAGTAACGGCAAAGGCTCTTTCGATTATGAAAAATCGAGGGCAAATGTTTGGCATGCTCGTACCATTTCATACAGATTATTATGAGAAACTCGGGTTTTCTCTTATGAATTATTTAAAAAAAACAACAGTTTCTATGGACAAATTACCCCGATTTATCTTTGATGGCAATATAGTGGAAGCGCACAATTCGGGCGATACAATTTTGTCATTAAACCGTATTTATCAAAGTTATATGAAAGAAAACAGCTGTTTTCAAAGTCGCAGTCCGATTTTTTGGGAAAACGTGCTCGCCGGTGCAACATTTGGCGGAGCAAAGATTTATCTTTTATATCGTGATAATATGGCGACGGGTTACGTATACATGCATGTGGATAGGGACGAACTTCATGTCTATGAAATATGTTATACCGACCCTTTGGCGTATTCTTCTTTACTAGCTTTTTTAAAAAGTTATAGCAGCCAGACTAAAAAACTAGTGCTTACGCTCGCGGATAACGACAGCCATTTTTCTGATTTTGCTTTTGAAAAAGGCAGTACGACGCTTTTTCCCTATGCCATGGTGCGCATAGTTGATACGGCGGCTGTTTTAGATTTGTATCGAGATTCTTTGAAAAAAGGCTCGCTTATAGAGGTAATCGATTCTTTGTGTCCTTGGAATAATGGGTTGTTTTTAGTGGAAGAGGACCGCATTGTTTTATCGTCTTACGAGCAAGTGGGTAAAATTGATGTCACGGTCGACGTTAAAACATTATCAAATTTATTTTTTGGTGTGCTATCACCCAAAGAAGCCAAAGCTCGTGGCGTTTTATCGGGCGATGAAACGGTGTTTATCAAAGCATGCACGATGACAGGGAATTATGCCAATTTGCTTTTTGATTAAAAGGAGAGAAAACAAATGATAGCTATATTTTTAGCAGATGGATTTGAAGAAATAGAGGCGTTGACGCCAGTCGATATTCTAAGACGCGCGGGTAAAGAGGTTTGCCTTGTAGGGGTAACCGGAAAAGTTGTGACGGGTTCTCACGGGATTTGTGTAACAGCTGACTGCGAAATTGGAAATATGCCAAATGCTGAAGTGGAAGCCCTTGTTTTACCGGGTGGACCTGGTCATGAACATTTGGACAAGTGTGATGCTTTAAAAGAAATGATTAGAGATGAACATAAAAAAGGAACGCTTATTTGTGCGATTTGTGCGGCTCCCTCTATTTTGGGGAAAATGGGGTTATTGAAAGGGAGAAAAGCCATCTGTTTTCCAGGATATGAACCTCAGCTTTTAGGAGCCGATGTTAGGATGGGTGCGCAAGTCGTGGAAGATGGGACTTTCATAACCGCGCGAGGCGCTGGCGCGGCAGCACCGTTTGGATTTGCCATTGTATCCCATTTTTGTGGCAGAGCGGCGGCTTTGAAATTACAGGAGAGTATGTGTTACTGAAATGGATAAAATGATGCTGCGAAAGAAATATGGACAAATGCGCCGTGAGTTTACAGGCGAGGAGAGAAAAAAAGCAGAAAAGGAGGTCGCCTCGCGTGTCTTAAATTTATCTGCATTTAAAGAGGCACAGGCAGTTATGTTTTTTGTGAGCTATCAAAGTGAAATTGATACCATTGAACTTATAAAATCTGCGCTGGCACTGGGAAAGCGCGTTTTCGTTCCTTTTTGTCTGCCTGATACCGATGATATGGTTGCATGTGAGATTCATCACTTTCATGAGCTGACCTATGGGAAACATGGCATTTTAGCGCCTGCGTTTTCTGAGAAAATCATGGCAAATTCTACAGAATTAGATATGGTATTTGTGCCGGCTCTGGCATTTGACCGATGGGGATATCGGTTAGGTTATGGGCGGGGATATTACGATAAATTTTTAGAGCATGCGCCAAATAAAATCGTAACAATTGGATTGGGATTTTCATTTCAGGTAACCGATCATCTACCAATTGAGGCACACGATAAAAAATTATCGATGATTATTACCGAGAAAGACAGTTTGCATTTTTAAAGATTTTAATTTTAACGAGAAGGAGCCGTGATTAAAACGGATACTATTTCAATTATTGTTCCATGCTATAACGAGGAAACAGTGCTACCCTCTTATTACGACGAGATGACAAAAATTATGGAAATCATGCACGATGTTACTTTTGAGCTTTGGTTTGTGGATGATGGCTCATCCGATCAGACACTTCGTCTTATGAAAGATTTACATAAAAAAGATGAGCGTTGCCGCTTCCTTTCTTTTTCTCGCAATTTTGGGAAAGAAGCTGCTATTTTAGCAGGACTTCAGCATGCAACAGGTGATTTTGTTGCGATTATGGACGCGGATTTGCAAGACCCGCCCTCTCTTTTGCCTCAAATGTATCAGACAGTTACTGAAAAAGGATATGACAGTGCAGCTGCCAGACGTACCACACGAAAAGGAGAAGCACGCATTCGTAGCTTTTGTTCGAAAATGTTTTATAAAGTTGCCAATAAAATATCGAAAACCGATATTAAAGATGGGGCACGCGATTATCGATTGATGAATCGTAAAATGGTCAATGCTGTATTAAAACTTTGCGAATACAATCGGTTCTCAAAAGGAATTTTCAGTTGGATCGGTTTTGAAACGAAATGGATTGAGTATGATAATGTAGAAAGAGCGGCTGGAGAGACAAAATGGTCTATGTTCTCGTTATTTAAGTATAGTTTAGAAGGAATTTTGGGCTTTTCAGTAGCACCTCTTGCCTGGTCATCCATTTTTGGACTGATATTTTGTCTTTTATCCTTCGTCATGATTTTGGTCATTGTGATTAAAACCTTAATTTGGGGCGATCCTGTCGGTGGCTGGCCTTCACTTGCCTGCATCATTTTCTTTGTGAGTGGTGTTCAACTGTTTAGTGTGGGAATTGTTGGACAGTATTTGGCAAGAACTTATTTGGAAGCCAAAAAACGTCCCGTGTATATTTTGAAAGAAGACAGTGATGAAGAAAGGGCTAATCATGAAAAAGACCATTAGTCATGTAACAATTATCACAGCACTTGCCCTTTTATTGTGCTTCCTATGTGGAAATCATAATACGGTGTTTGGTTCGGTCATCGACTGGTTTAGTCAGCACACGGCTTTTCCGAATTATTTCCGAACACATTTCTATGAAACAGGTCAGCTTTTTCCGAGTTTTGCTGCATCTTTAGGCGGTGGACAAAATATATATCATTATGCGTATTATGGACTCGATAGCCCACTGATTTTGTTTTCATATTTGCTACCGATGGTCAAGATGACAGATTATATGTTAGTCATGAGCATATGTTTGATAGTTGCAGGCGGCATTCTAACGTATTTTTGGCTAAAAAGCCGTGGATTCTCCGCTAATATCTCTTTTTTGGTGGCACTTCTTTATATCACGGCTGGTCCTGTTATTTATCACTCTCACAGGCATCTTATGTTTGTCAATTACTTACCTTTTTTAATTATGGCGATGTGGGGTGTTGACCGCCATTTTGACAAAAACAAGAACATTCTCCTTTGCCTATCCACCTTTTTGATGATTATGACAAGCTTTTATTACAGTATCGGTGGCATATTGGCATTGGTGATATATGGAATCTATCGTTATTTAGAAGTAACTGATGAAAAATCGTTTCGGGCATTTTTTAAAGCTGGTATTTATTTTGTTTGCCCGCTTTTAATAGCGGTTTTGTTAAGTGCGTTTCTTCTATTACCCTCTTTTTATGCTTTGCTAGGAGGCCGTACTTCTGGGGGCAAACCGATGCTACTGTCTCATTTGCTTTTTCCCCAGATGAATGCAGCGGCTTTAGTAGGGAGTGCCTATGCGATTGGACTGACGGGCGTCGTTCTAGTTTGTTTTTTGTTTTATTTGATGAAGAACAAAGGAAAGACCCGTTTTTTATCTATCAGTTTGCTAGTTATATTCAGCATTCCTATTTTTTCTTATATGCTAAACGGGGGTCTCTACATACGAAATAAGGTTTTTATTCCGTTTTTACCTCTCATGTGTTTTATGCTGGCTTTGTTTTTTCGCGATATATTTTCAAAGTCATGGAATAAAAAAGATACCATCAATTTGGTTATTAGTTTCATATTAACGATTGCGGTTTTTTTATTTGGGAAAAGTACGAAAGAAATGCGACCGATTCTTTTAATTGATAGTATCATATTTATGGCAGGGTGGGTGCTTTACCAGATTTTCAAAAAACCGATTGTTTGCTGTTTGCCAATCGTTTTATGTTCAGCTATCCTCTGTTATACCTATAACACCAATGAGACGTATATCTCGAAAACGCTTTATTCACAAGTAGTGAATAAAAATATCAAACATGCTTTAGACACGGTTTTAAAAAAAGAGCCATTATTTTATCGTACCGATAATTTGTTTGAAGTGAGGGATACTGTCAATCGGATATACGCAAAGGGGCAGAACTTGAGCAGTAGCTATTCATCTGCTTATTTACAGGATTATAAGAAATTTGCCAGCTCTGTGATGCAAAATGAGTACCCTATTCGTAATAAATTAGTCGATTCAGTAAGCTTTAATCCGCTGTATTTGCGGTTTATGGGGGTTAAATATATCGTTATTCCAAAAGCACCGGCCACATTGGACGCATCGGATGCATCCAATGCACCAGATGAACCGATCGCATCGACCGCACCGACCATACCAGCCGGTTATCGAAATATCTATGAGGAAAAGGGCGTTTCTATTTTCCAGAACGATAACGTTCTACCACTTGGATATGTGACGAATCAAACTATTTCTGAAAAGCAGCTTATGCAGCTTGGGTATCCTTTCAGAGGAGAATGTCTCCAAAGTTTTGCCGCGACGACTCATGGCCCCACTATCAAATTCGAGAGCCATATGAAGCCCTATATATCGGAGTTGTCAGAATTGCCCGAGGGCTTCGCCACGAAAAAATTCTCTATTTTAAAAAATGAGAACGGGTATGTGGTATCGGCAAAATCTGAACAAACCATCAATTTACCAATAACTAAGTTGAAAAAAGGCAACATGCTATTTATTTCCATGAAGATTAACCGATTTAAATCCTATAAAAATGATATCACGATTAATATAAATGGCATTAATAATGTTTTAACAGATTCTCGCAATCTGTATTACTCAAATCATAATGATGTGTTTCATTTTGCTGTGAGTTCATCAATTGGTAGTATTTCTAATTTAAAGATAACCTTTGGTACTGGGAAATATAAGATCAGTGATATAAAAGCCTTTGAGCTGAACGGAGCCGATATAGGCGGTGCATCGAATCGATTGGGTGATTTTGTGACGAATAAAAAGGCAACAAAAGGTGATATTATCGCTGGCACGGTTGATGCGAAAAAAGACGGCTTATTTGTCAGTAGCCTGCCTTATGATAGGAGCTTTACCGTTTTTGTGGATAAGAAAGCGGTTGCGATACATAGAGTGAATACAGCGTTTATTGGATTCCCCATTGAAAAGGGAAACCATGATATCAAGTTTGTCTATCATGCGCCGGGGCTTTCGCCTGGTTTAGCGATTAGCTTTTTTGGTATATTCGCTCTTGCAGCTATGATATTTTTGGAAAATAGGATGAGAAAGAAAAAACAAGCATAAAAGAAGCACCCCTTTTGGGGGTGCTTCTCATTTTTTAGCGGCACTTAAAATCATTTTGTCATAAGCCAGCCATTCATTGCCTATGCCAGAACGCAAGTCAAAGTCGGTTTGCGCAAAGCTTTTCATAATAGAAGTCAGTTTATCTTTGGGATATTTTTGTGCAATGGCGATGTATTTTTTAGCGATGAAAGGGCTTAACTCCATAGCAGAAATGATAGCAGGCATCGGAAGTTTTTTATCGCTGTATAGTTTCGCTTTTAAAATTTTTTCAAAACTCATTACGGTAAGATAGCTGATTTTTTGATAAGGTTCCTTTAATTCTTTAATATCTTTTAAAATGAGAAACGCTCTATTGATGTTTTGCTCCATAATAGCGTCTATCATGCCGAATACGCGGTTTTGCAGAGTGGGGGATACGACACTGTCAATGTCAATTTTAGTGATGGTTTTATTCTGGCAGTATGATAGCAGCTTGTTAAGTTCGGAAACAACGTTATCGAGCTGGTCACCCACTTTATCAATAAAATAGAGCATGATATCTTTATCCATGGTTTTATTGTATTTTTTGGTTTCCAATAACAAAAAAGAACAGATGGTATTCGTATCGACTGTTTTAAATTCTACCGCCGCGCCGGTTTTATCCGCCAGTTTATAAAGAACAGACCGTTTGTCCACATTTTCCTCTGAGAAAATGATGGTCAGATACGAAGGTAGATTGGCAAAGGTGGCTTTCCAAAATTCTTTCTCTGTTTCATGACTACTTTTAAAAATATCAGAATTTCGAATGTATAACAATTTCTTGTCTGAAAAAATGGGCGGGCTTTCAATGAAAGCATGAACGGTATCTAGATTGGGTTTATCATTTTTGATAAAGAGTGTGTTAAACTCTTCTAACGCAATTGATAGCCCTCTATATATCAAATTAAAATAGTGATTTCTTAAGTAATTTTCCGACCCATAGAGCAGATAAAGCATATCTTTCGTTTGGGATTTTAATCGGGCTTTTAACTCTTTTACAATCATGAGACATTTCCTTTCATAAAGGTAAAAATTCTATCGATGTGCTTTGAATTGAAAGTTATTTCAATATCCCCGCACAAATCGGTGCGATACACACGAGCATGAACCTTATTTAATTCTTGCAAAATTTGTTTGGCGGGTTGACCATAATTGTTTTTTCCAACATCGATTACGGCGTATTTTGGATGTGCCATTTGGTAAAAAGATTCGTTTACTCCGGTTTTTGAGCCATGATGCGGCACTTTTAAGATATCGCAGGAGATATCGTCATTCATTAAGTCATCTAAAACATAACGTGAGACATCGCCTGTGAAAATAGCAGAAACATCGCCATAAGTCATTTTTAATACAAGGCTTTGGTTATTTTCGTCTTTTGCAGAGGATGATGTTTTAGGAGAAAGCACCTGGAAAGATAGTCCTTTTACCGAAAGAGGCAAACTATCACCGCCTTTTAAATAAAGCACCGGAATGTTTTTCTTGGCAGCCACATTTAAAATTTTCGTTTGCATGTCTCCATCGTACTCTTTTCGATACGGTAACACAAGAGTTTTCACATGAAAATTCTCTAAAGCGTGGAGAACACCTAAGGAATGATCAGTATCAAAATGGGATAAAACTGCATAATCAATTGTGTAAATTCCTGCTTTTTCTAAATAGGGAATAAAGGTTTTTTCGCTCATGTCAGACTGAGCGGCATAGTTTCTACCGCCGCCATCAATAATCATATGCTGATGATTGGGCAGGGTAATGACTGCGGCATCTCCTTGCCCTACATTGACAAATGATATTATAACATCATTAGTGGCAATATGCCATATAGTTATTGAAAAAATCAAAACAAGAGCAGCGGCTAAAGAGGCGATGCGAATTTTTCGGAACTTCTTCTTTAATAATCCGTAGATAAAGAATAGAATACATCCATAGATAAGTAGTCCCACTAGATTTCCAGCTCCGATTGGGAGAATGGAAAAGGATAAGGATGCCATTTTATGTGCGCAAAACAGAAGGTAGGCTATAAGCCACTTGCAAAGGAAATGACAGATGACCCCTACAATTGGAAAAAAGCTTAGAAAAGCTGTTAAAATTCCAAATAAAATAATAGGACTGAGCGTCCATAAAACGAGCAAATTTGTAACAACAGTGACTACTGAAATATTGTGAAAAGTAGCTGCCAAAAGTGGGAGAACGAAAACCTGTGAAGCTAGTGTCATGGAAATGGTATTCCGGATATATGAGATTTTGATAAACCGCAAAACGCGCGATAGGGGAGAGTAAAAAAAGATAATCCCCAAGATACATAAATAGGACAAATCAAATGACACGCTAAACAGAATATAGGGATTATAAAGTAGCATCAACAAAGCGGATATCGCAAGGGAAGTAAGTGAGTCCCCATCCTCCCCAATATTCTCGCACAGTAAAAACAATCCAGAACAAATAGCGGCGCGCACGATGCAGGAAGATGCACCTGATAGCATGACGAAGAACACTAAAACGATTATGGAAATGATGTTACGATTTCTGCGGCGAATAGGGAATTGTCCCAATAGAACGGTCAATAGCATCAGTAGAATGGAAACATGCAGCCCGGACAGCGATAGAATATGGGAGATGCCGCTCTTACTAAAGTCATCCGTTACATCCTGTGGGATATCGCGTCTATCGCCGATGATGAGAGATTTTAGTAGGGCACTATGCGTTTGCGAAAAAAGTGTTTCAAATCGCTCGGATATGTGATTTCGCATAGCGATAATTACATTTAGGAAGGTGAATTTGTTGGATAGAAAAGTAGCGTCTTGTTGATTTCCCTTTACTATAAAAAATACATTATCGGTTTTAGCCCATAGACTTTGGTCGAATTCGGCATAGGACGATTTTTCTTTTGGCTTTTGCAACGTGCCAATAACGGACAAAACATCACCGCAATGATAGGTAACATCATTTTGCCGACTATCACCATAGAGTGTCAGATTGATTGTTTTATCCAGTTTGTTTTGATTGGTTTCTTCTATACTCATTAATTTAGCACGATAATAATGGGTAATCGTGTTCGTATCGGCGTATTCATAAGAATTATTCAAATCAATGATCTGCAGTTTCATATGGATTGATTTAGTTGGCAAGGACGTCAAAGACCGATTAGCTATATAGTCTGCCGCATATAAACGTATACCGCCTAGAGAAAGAGAGAGCAATAACAGATATAAAATCCAGGGGAATTTTTTGTGAAATATAGCGTGAATGATTAGATGAATGACCATAAGAATCAAAAAAAATGCGAAAAGTGAAATCCATAGAAAGGACACTGACAGGAAATGAGCTCCTGCAATTCCTAAAATTAAGCTGACAATGATAAAGAATAAAGGGCGTTTAATCATAGATATTCACCACATTATAAAAAATTTTAGAAAAAACAAGAGAGTGAAGTTTCACTCTCTTGTCATAATGATTCATTTATATTTTTATTAATTAGCAACGCGTGTTGCGCAGATATAAGTTTTTGCATAATAAGCAGAATTTAATGCTTCGATTCGAACTGTTTTTCCTGGGCTAGGAGAATGGATAAACTGACCATCGCCTACATAGATGCCAACATGATTCACATTGCTACTACCACATCCAAAGAAAACAAGATCACCAGCTTGTAAATTGCCTTTATCAACTCTTGCACCAACAGTTGACTGCTCTGTAGAGGTTCTAGGGATTGAAATGCCGTTTTTCTCATAAACATATCCAGTGAAACCAGAACAATCAAATCCACGTTCCGAGCGACCACCATAGACATAAGGCGTTCCTATGTATTGTTCAGCAGTAGAAACGATTTTATCACCAGTTGCTGTATTAGCAGCTCGTACCTCAGCAGCTTCTACTAATTCGTTTGCTTCTTCTTGTGAAATAATGACTACATAATCTGCCGAAACGTAAGCATTTTGATTTCCCAAAGAAATTTCATACCAATCGCCGGTTTTAGCTAATATTTTAACAACATCATTATTGACAAGTTTGCCAACAACGCTAGAAGTTGTATTCGGTTCACTTCGGACATTTAAAAAGTTTGCTACCTTGATAGCTCCCATAGATGTGCTTTCAGCTAAAGATGCAGGAGATAATAGAGTAAAACACAAGCTACACGCTATTAAAACTGAAGAACAAATCCTGACAAGTTTTTTCATAAAGTAAGAAACCCCCCTAAGAATTTGTGAAATGATACAAATTTATTTCACAAATGTAATTATACATGACAAATAATATATTGTCAATGTTTTTTTAATATTTATGTAATAATTGTTGTGAAATTGCATATAATAGTTAGTTTGTCTTGCCCTCTTCTTTGTTATAATATGCAATACTTTCTCGATAGTGACTGAGTTTCATAGAAAATTTGACGTTTTTTTGATAAAAAAGAGAGTATTTTTGCTGTATTTCTCGTATGTTTATGACGAACTTATTACAAACTAATGCGACGTTATGCTTCATGCACGGTATTTTAAAAAAATAATGGGTTTATAGCCGTATGAAGAATAAATATTTGAAATATGGTAAAAAACTTGATATAATAGAAAGAACGTGATAGGTGTTTCGTTGTTAAATGTAGATAATGAGAACTAATGATAAAGGGAATGGTGAGAATATGGCACTTCGTGAAATTCGCAAAGAAGACGATGATATATTAAGAAAGAAAAGTAGACAGGTCGAGAAAGTGGATAAGAAAATTGTTGAGCTTTTAGAAGACATGGCTGAAACGTTATATCATGAGAATGGAGTGGGATTAGCGGCTCCTCAAGTAGGCGTTTTGAAAAAAGTAGTTGTTATCGATATTGGAGAAGGGCTCATTGAACTCATAAATCCTGAAATCATCTCCTTTTCTGGATCTCAGATTGATGCCGAAGGCTGCCTTAGCATACCCGGTGTGTGGGGGAAAGTTGAACGTCCAAATATAGTAGAGGTAAAAGCATTGGATCGATATGGCAAAGAATGTATGTATAAAGGCGAAGGCTTTTTAGCTCGCGCTTTTTGCCATGAGATTGACCATTTAGATGGAAAATTATTTGTGGATCAGGTGATTTCTTACATTGATCCTAAGGAGTTATAAGATGAAAATCATATTTATGGGGACACCCAATTTTGCCGTTCCGTGTTTAGAAAAATTAATTGAGTTAAATTATGATGTACAAGCGGTTTTCACGCAGGCAGATAAGCCAAAAGGCAGGGGGCATAAACTGACACCTCCTCCTGTGAAAGAATGTGCGCTAAAACATGGATTGCCAGTCATGCAGCCGGATACATTTCGAAATAATGATGAAATTTTGCGAGTACTACGTGATTTAGAGCCTGATTTCATCGTGGTAGTGGCATATGGAAAAATATTACCGGAGAGCATCTTGAATGTTCCCAAGATAGCCTGTATTAATGTGCATGCTTCACTACTACCCAAGTATCGGGGAGCCGGCCCGATTCAATGGTCGGTGTTAAATGGAGAAAAAACAACAGGTGTTACCACGATGCTCATGGCAAAAGGCATAGATACGGGGGATATGCTTTTAACAGAAGAAACCGAAATAATGCCCTACGAGACGGCGGGTGAACTGACGGATCGATTGTCTCTAATGGGAGCAACTGTTTTGGGGAAAACTCTTGAGACCTATGCGGAAATATCCCCTCGAAAACAGGATGATGCATTATTTACTTATGCGCCTCTATTAAAAAAAGATATGGCGCAAATCGATTTTGCCAAATCATCCGAAGAGATTTGTCATTTTGTTTGTGGGATGAATCCATGGCCGGTTGCCTATAGCTATTATCAGGGCGAAATGGTCAAAATTTATGAAGCTGTTATATATGAGGGCGAAGTCGATAAGAATGCGAAAGATGGTGAAATCTGCGCGTATATTAAAAAAGAGGGTCTTATCGTAAAGACGCAAAATGGTGCCGTATCCATTCGCACCGTACAGTTTAAAAATTCGAAAAAACTTAGTATAGATGCCTATATGTCCGGTCACGCTATCATAATCGGAGAAGTATTAGGAGGCGAGTAACATGCCATTTTTTTATATGGATCGTTACTATTTAATTTTTGTGATTCCCGCTCTCATCCTTGCTTTTTTGGCACAAGCTAATGTGAAATCTACGTTTTCCAAATATGCGAAGCAATTTTCTAGACGTGGTTATACAGCGGCGCAAGTTGCACGCCTGATTTTAGATAAAAACAATTTGCAAATGGTGGAGATTTTACAGGTTGGTGGCAAACTCACCGACTTTTATGACCCAAAATCGAACAGCATTTCTTTGTCAGATGATGTATATGCCTCGCCTTCTGTGGCTTCGATTGGAGTAGCGGCGCATGAAGTAGGGCATGCCATTCAGCATGGGACAGGGTATGCACCGATTAAAATTCGAAATTTTTTTGTACCAATAGCGAATATTGGGTCAACTATTTCGATTCCGATAGCCATTGCGGGATTCATTTTTGGGATGCGTCCGTTAGTGGAAATCGGTATTCTTTTATTTTCAATGATTGTGTTATTTCAGATTATTACGTTGCCGGTTGAATTTAATGCAAGTCGCCGCGCAATTGATTCGATTGAAACATTTGGCATTTTATCGCCAGATGAAGTGGGCGGCGCAAAAAAAGTACTTTTTGCCGCAGCTCTAACCTATGTGGCAGCGACGATTACGGCAATTGCTAACTTATTGCGTTTGATGGCGCTTTTTAATGACAGGAGCTAATATGGAACAAAAGAGAAATCCACGAAGAACAGCGATTGATATATTGTGTGATATTGATAAAAAAGGAGCCTATTCTAATATTTTATTACGTAAGTCTCTACGCGATTTTGCAGATATGCGTGATCGCGCTTTTGTGACGGAGCTTGTGTATGGCGTTATTCAAAATCGTTTGTATTTGGATTATGTGTTGGATCAATTTTCTAAAATAAAAACGAAAAAGATGACATATGATGTATTAAATATTTTGCGCGTTGGCGCTTATCAAATACTTTTTTTGGACAAAGTGCCACAGAGTGCGGCTGTCAATGAATCGGTGGAGCTTGCTAAGAAAATGACAAATCGGGGCAGTGTTGGGTTTATCAACGGTGTACTGCGGGCTGTTTGCAGAAAAATGGATACGGTGAAATGGCCGGAAAATGTATTAGAGCGTTTATCAGTCGAGTACTCGTTTGCTCCCTTTATGGTATCGCTTTTTTATAAGCGAATGGGTGAAGATTGTGAAATGTTATTAAAAACGCTTAACAAGCCTTCCTCTATTGTTTTGCGCGTTAATACTTTAAAAACAAATCGGGAAAATTTATTAGTGGCTTTAGAAGAAAACGGTATCAAAGCGGAACCAATTGCTCTTTGCCCAGATGCTATTTTATGTGGAGGGTTTGACATTGGTGAATCGTCTTTATATAAGGAAGGGCTTTTTTCTGTACAGGATTCGGCAGCGCAAGTTTGCTGCCTCGTGCTAAATCCCCAGCCTAACGAACGTGTGCTTGATGTTTGTGCGGCCCCCGGTGGAAAAACATGTTATATAGCCGAGCTTATGCAAAACACAGGATATGTGGAAGCTTTGGATATTTATGAACACAAAAAGAAATTAATTGATGAGCAGGCGAAAAGGCTCGGTTTATCGATTGTACATAGCAAGGTGCAAGATGCGCTTTCCTATGAGTCCGACGAGCTTTTTGATAAAGTGTTGGTGGACGCACCTTGTTCTGGTTTGGGCATTATAGCACGCAAACCAGAAATTAAATGGAATCGAACCAAGAAACAAATTGATGAATTTTCTGAGATACAATATACTATTTTAAAAAATGCCGCCAGATTTGTGGCAGTAGGCGGAGAACTTGTATACAGTACGTGTACCTTAACTGAGCAGGAGAATGAAGAGGTTGTTAGGCGTTTTATAAGCGAATTTCCCCAATTTAACTCCTGCGATATTTCGCCTTATCTTCCTGATAAGTTGAAAGAGATGCAAAAAGACGGTATGATTACGTTGTGGCCTCATAAAACCGGTATCGACGGATTTTTTATTGCCAAACTTAGGCGCGTTAAATAAAGGAGAACATTGTGAAAACAGATCTTAAAAATTTGTCCTATGATGAATTAAAGAGTTTTATGAAAGATATCGGCGAAAGTGCCTATCGAGCTGACCAGATTTTTAGCTGGTTAACGAAAGGTGTTACTTCTATCGATGAAATGAGGAATTTATCCCAAAGTCTCAAGCAGAAATTAGCCGAGATAGCGTATGTAAGTTCCGTGCAAATTGAGGAAAAATTTGTTTCAAAGATAGATGGAACCGTTAAGTATTTAATGAAACTTGGCGATGGTGAATATGTCGAATGTGTCATTATGTTTTACAAACATGGTATTAGCATGTGCATTTCATCGCAGATTGGCTGCAATATGGGCTGCAAATTTTGTGCTTCCACAATTGGCGGTAAAATACGTGATTTAACATCGGCAGAAATGCTAGGGCAAGTTATGACGGCACAAAATGATTTGGGCGAGCGCATTTCGCATATTGTCATTATGGGCATGGGCGAACCGCTTGAGAATTATGATGCGGTGGTTAAGTTTCTCCGAAATGTCAATGATGAGCGGGGACTTAATATCGGACTTCGCCATATTACCGTATCCACTTGCGGAATGGTGCCGAATATGTTAAAATTAGCGCACGAAAATATGCAAATTACTCTTACGGTATCGCTTCATGCACCTAACAATGAAATACGTTCGAAAATCATGCCAATTAATAGGAAATATCCAATTGAAGAGGTCCTGCGTGCGATTGATCAATATATCGAAATTAGTACCCGACGCGTGAGTATTGAATATGCTATGATAGCAGGGGTTAACGATTCATTAGAATGTGCTAGGGAATTAGCCTCTCATTTTCGAGGAAAACTAATTCATGTTAATTTGATTCCGGTTAATCCTATTTCTGAGGATGGTTTTCAAAGAAGTAGCGATGATAATCTACAAAATTTTGAAGAAGAGTTGAAAAAATCCAAAATAAACGTTACAATAAGAAGAAAGATGGGATCCGATATCAATGCTTCTTGCGGTCAGCTTCGTAAAAACCGCAGAGAAAGCGAGATTTTAGGGAGGCGATAATATGCAGATAGGGAAGGCTACTGATTTAGGTCTACTGCGATTAGAAAACGAAGATAGCATTTATATAAGCCAACCCGCAGAGACTGCCATATATGGGATTGTAGCTGATGGTATGGGCGGACATCGCGCGGGTAAAGTGGCAAGCACTCTTGCAGTTGATGCGATTTCTTCCTATATTAATGCACATTATGAATGCCAGATGACAGTTGATGATATACGGACCATGCTGGCAGAATCATTCTTTGTGGCTAATGATGCGATTTTTCAAAAGGGGCAAGATGAAAAATATCGCGGTATGGGGACAACAACCAGTCTCTGCTTTTTAGCAGATGACCAGATGTTGGTTGCTCATGTGGGCGACAGCCGCATTTATGCAATTGGCGAAGGGATGAGCCGATTAACAAAAGATCATTCTTTAGTCGCTGATTTAGTGGAAAAAGGTCAAATAACGGATGATGAAGCGCAAATCGATCCACGTAAAAATGTAATTACCAGAGCGATGGGTACGGAAAAAATTATCAATGTGGATTTAGGCATATACGATTATAAAGGTGAGATTATTTTGCTTTGTAGCGATGGATTAACCAATCATGTGAGTGAAGCAGAAATCAAACGAATGGCGCAGGAAACTGATGATTTACAAGAAGCTTGCGATGTTTTAGTGGCTATGGCGAATGCAAATGGTGGAAAAGATAATATCAGCGTTATTATGATGAAGAAATAAGGCCAAAAAGGTCAGACGAGGTGGATATAATGGCGGAATTTTTACCGGGAGATGTTTTGGGCGGTCGCTATGAAATTGTTGAGGAAATCGGATGCGGTGGCATGGCAGAGGTTTATAAAGCTAAAGATTTGAAACTAAATCGCTTTGATGCCATTAAGATATTAAAACCAGAGTTTCGGGGTGATCCTGAATTTGTGGAGAGCTTTAATATTGAATCACAGGCAACAGCTAGTCTTTCTCATAAAAATATAGTATCTGTCTATGATATTGGAAAAGAAAAGGGAGATGTCAGCTACATCGTGATGGAGTATGTAGATGGTATCACGCTTAAAAAATATATTGAACAGAATAAGCCCCTTTCGTGGCAAGAATCGATTGATTTTGCCCTTCAGATTTGTTCGGCACTTGAGCATGCTCATGGTCATCACGTGATACATAAAGACATTAAACCTCACAACATTATGGTAACAGACGATAAAATCCTGAAAGTAACGGATTTTGGAATTGCTAAAACGGTTAGTTCATCTACGGTAAAAATTTCAGAAAGCACTATGGGTTCTGTACACTATTTATCACCAGAGCAGGCTAGAGGCGGTTATGTGGATGAGAAGTCGGACATCTATTCATTAGGTGTTGTGATGTATGAAATGCTCACAGGCCGTGTACCGTTTGATGCCTCAACACCGGTATCCATTGCGCTTATGCATGTGGAGAATACGGCCACACCAGTTACTCAAATTAATCCAGATATTCCACAAATGGTGGAAAATATTGTAAATAAAGCGATGAGCAAAGAACAGGCCAAACGGTATCCAAGTGCAAAAACCATGCTTGAAGATTTGCAAATTTCCAAGAATACGGCGGAGAGTATGGCGAGCATCGCGCCACCTGATTTCATGAATAATACCGATTCACCTACCGTTCGCATGGATCCTGTTGTGTCCACGAAAAAAGATATGGGGGATAGTATGAGTCCAACAAAATTGACTAAAAAAGAGCGCAAGGCGGAAAAGAAAAAGAATAAAAAACCAATGACGAAATCGGATAAAATCGCTGTTGTAGCCGCGCTTTTAACCGCGTGTTTGGTGATTTGGGGCGTATACGCGATGGCTTGGCCAATGGTACGTTCCATTTTTGAAGGATCGGCTACCGAACAAAAAACAATTTCTGTGCCGTCTGTTACTGGTATGGAAAAATTAGAAGCGAAATTAAAAGTAGAGAAATTAAACTTGAAATTTGACGCGGATAAGCAGGCCTATTCAGATGATGTTGATAAAGGCAAAATCATCAGTCAAGATCCGCTTGCTGGAGAAAAGTTGGCGAAAGATGGCACTGTCAAAGTGGTGATAAGTAAAGGCGCGAAGAAAGATGAAATGCCGGATGTAGTTAATATGGATCGATCTGAAGCTATAAGTGAATTAGAAGATTTGGGGCTGACTGTACATGTTAGTTATGACGAGGATGACAATTACCCGGATGATACCGTTATCAAGCAGACCCCGGAAGCCGGTTCGAACATTAAGTCGGGCGATAAGGCAGTACTTTATGTTAATCAAATAGCGGAAGCCACAAAGTCTACTACGGTTCCTAATGTTATTGGTCAAACAGTAACTGAGGCTGAAAGCGCTTTGGCGGATTCTTCGCTTGTATTAGGAACGAAGACCAAACAATATAGCGATACCGTGGACGAAGGCAACATCATTAGACAAACGATTACAGCGGGAACGAAGATTAGTAAGCAATCGAAAGTTGGTGTTGTGGTGAGTTTAGGTCCCGAGCCACAAGCTTCAGTAAAGCCATCTGCCTCGCCGGCTGCGTCTCCTGCGGCTTCGCCAAAGGCTTCAACCACCCCGACGGCTGCAACTGTTACAAAACAGATAACGGTTAAAGTACCGCAGGATAAGGCTTCTACGCTAATTACGGTGAAATTAGATGATAATACTGTTTATAGTGAGACGGTTTCAAAAGATAAAGGTAGTATTTCTATTAATATAACGGGAAAATCAGGCGAAACTAAAATGGTTAGAGTCTATTATGATGGCGTGTTCGCCATCAGTAGTCCAAAGAGTTTTTAAATGAAAACAGCGCAGATTATCTGCGCTGCTCTTTTTAGGGAGGAATTATGCAAGAAGGCGTTATTATAAAAGGTGTGGGCGGTCTCTATTTTATCAAAACCGAAAGCGGTGTTTTAAAAGCTAAGGCGCGCGGCAGATTTCGTTTGGAGCATATTGTACCGATGGTTGGTGACCGTGTGCGTTTATCAGTAAGTGGAAAAGAAACTCGAATTGATGAAATTTGTGAGAGAAAAAATTTTTTAGTTCGTCCACCAGTTTCGAACATTGATCAGCTTTGCATCGTGACAGCTGCTACGTCGCCAGAGCCGGATTTGTTTTTGTTGGACAAGCTTACGGTATCAGCCCTATATCAAAACATTCGTGTGATTTTTTGTATCAATAAAATTGATTTAAAAGAGCCAGATGAGTTAGTGGATATTTACGGGAAAGACGGATTTTGTGTGATGACGACATGCACCAAAGAAAACATCGGTATTTCCGAAGTAAAAGAAAAATTAAGAGGCTGTATCACTGCGTTTTGCGGTGCGTCTGGCGTGGGGAAATCGAGCCTTTTAAACGTTCTTGATCATCGCCTGTCTTGTGAGACATCAAACATTAGCGAAAAGATTGAACGTGGTCGAAACACAACCAGACATACAGAAATTTTTGAGATAGAACCAGAATCTTATGTGTTTGATACGCCCGGATTTTCTTCATTCGATGTGCCGCTTATGGCGGCTCGGGATTTAATACAGTATTTTCCCGATTTATACGCCTATGCGCATGGTTGCCAGTTTTCTGATTGTTCGCATACGAAGGAAATAGGCTGTGGTGTTAACGATGCTCTCGAAAGAGGCGAAATTGCAAAATCGCGTTATGAAAGTTATTGCAAGATGTATGAGGAATGTAAAAATATTAAGGAGTGGGAAAAAAGATGAAATTAGCGCCTTCGTTATTGTCGGCCGATTTTTCGGATTTAAAGAATCAAGTCAAAATAGTAGAAGAAGCAGGTGCCGCCTATCTGCATCTGGATGTCATGGATGGGAAATTTGTGCCAAATATCACGTTTGGTCCGCTGATTGTCAAAGCACTAAGGCCGCATAGCCACATGCTTTTTGATGTGCATTTGATGATTGATGAGCCGGAGCGATATATTTCAGAATTTGCTGATGCGGGAGCGGACATTATTTCCTTTCATGCAGAAGCAACGCCGCATATTGATCGTTGTATCCAAATGATTCATGAAAAAGGTAAAAAGGCGGCGGTGGCACTTAATCCGGCTACCCCTCTTTCCATGGTATCCTGTGTGCTTTCTAGCCTCGATATGGTGCTATTAATGAGCGTCAATCCCGGTTTTGGGGGACAAGCTTACATTGAAAGTGTAACACAGAAAATCAAAGATTTACGACAAATGGCAGGCAAGGGATTTGATATTGAAGTCGATGGCGGGATTGGTCCTGACAATCTTTCTAAGGTGCTAGAGGCCGGCGCTAATGTTATCGTAGCAGGTAGCGCTGTATTCGGCAAAGAGGACATTAGAGAGGCGGCTAAAGCGATGCAACAGATAGGGGAAAACTATGAGAGTCATTATCATTGCTAATGGAAATGAATTTTCAGGTGAATTTTTTAACGAAATTCGGGAAAAATCAGATTATATAATTTGTGCAGATGGTGGATATAAGCACATTAAACGTCTTGGAATAGAGCCAGATGAAGTATTAGGCGATTTTGACTCTTATGATAAAGACAGCGTCATATGCGATAACGTGGCTGTATATCCCTCCAAAAAAGACTATACCGATACGGAAATTGCCATAAGGCGAGCCATCGAAATCGGCGCTACGGATATTGTATTATTAGGCTGCATCGGCACACGAATGGATCATACATTGGCTAATTTATTTTTGCTTAAAGAGATTTATCAAAATGGCGCCAAAGGTATGCTAGTCGATGAACACAATAGGGTTTACTATATGCAGGGAAAACTCACTATTCATGCACACTCGGGTGATACATTGTCCATTCTGCCTATGACACCTGTTTGTGAAGGTGTGTCAACAGATGGACTATACTACGTGCTTAGTGACGATACATTAAAGATGGCATCTTCACGTGGTGTAAGCAATGTGATGACGGAAGATATAGCAACGATTACTATGCGTCTCGGTGAAGCATTGGTAATTATGGCAACAGATTAAAAAATAAAATCATATAAATCGGGCAAAATAGTAACAGATAGGACGTGTGATCATGACAAAAAAGGAAAAACTAATAGGATTTTTAAAAGAAAATGCAAATCCGCTGACAGCTAGTGAAATTATGACGATGCTCGATGTAAAAAAAGAGGATGAGGAAGCGTTTTTCGCCCTACTTAATGAGGTAGTTGGCGAAGGGTATGTTGTAAAAACCAAACGTGACCGTTATACGGATAGCGCAAAGATGGGTTTCGTTTTGGGAAGAATGTCCGTCAGCGAAAAGGGATTTGGGTTTTTAATACCAGATGATAAGGAAAGAAAAGATATATTTGTGGCCGCTAGCGATTTGGCAGGGGCTATGCATAAAGATCGCGTTTTGATACGTGTGTCGAAGCCAGAAACACCTGATGGTAAATGCGAGGGAGAAGTCGCCCAAATTATAGAACGAGCTTTTACGTCCATTGTTGGTCGGTTCGAAGAGTCAGAGGGGTTTGGGTTTGTGACACCTGATGATAAAAGAGTGCGTTATGATATTTTCGTTCCCTATGGCAGATCGTTAAATGCGCGTACTGGCGAAAAAGTGGTGGTAACGATTACAAAATATCCGGTGGGTCGCCGAAATCCAGAGGGTGAAGTGGTTGAAAAGCTAGGATTTTGCACCGAACCTGGAGTGGATGTCTTATCTGTTATCCGTCGGTTTAATTTAAAAGATGAATTCGATGAAGAGACTTTAAAAGAAGCGCAAAATATGCCGGCTATTTTAACAAAACAGGATATGGAGAATAGACGTGATTTTCGTCATTTAAACGTTATCACCATTGATGGAGACGATGCGAAAGATTTAGACGATGCGATTCACGTGGAACGACTAGATAATGGGCACATTCGTTTAGGTGTGCATATTGCCGATGTTACGAATTATGTCAAAGCGGGTTCACCACTGGATGAAGAAGCATTTTTACGCGGTACAAGTGTCTATTTAGAGGATCGAGTTATCCCGATGTTGCCGGTTGAATTATCGAATGGTATTTGCAGTTTGAATCCAAAAGTCGATAGGTTGACACTCTCATGTTTGATGGAAATTGATCAAAATGGAGCGGTTGTGGACCATGAAATATGCGAGGGAATCATTCGAACTGTTGAGAGAATGACGTATCATAATGTTACATCGCTCTTGCAACATGAAGATGAGAAACTTGAGCAAGAATATAGCCATATTCAAAAAGATTTGGAATTGATGCTAGAACTTGCACTCATTTTACGTAAAAAGAGAGTGATCCGCGGCGCGATTGATTTTGATTTTCCTGAGGCAAAAGCTATTTTGGATGAAAAAGGTGTGCCGATTGCCATCGAAAAATACGAAGTAGGCGTTTCTAACCGTATTATTGAAGAATTTATGCTGGTATGCAATGAAACGGTGGCGGAACACGCATTTTGGGCGGATATTCCCTTTGTTTATCGTGTGCATGAAACACCATCGGAAGATAAAATTAGTGAGTTTGCTAAGTTTATTTACAATTTGGGTTATATATTAAAACCACCGTATGATAACGTTCACCCTAAATCCTTGCAAAAAGTGGTGGATAAGATAAAAGGTACACCACAGGATAAGATGATATCGACCGCGATGCTACGATCACTTATGAAAGCAATTTACAGCCCTTATAACGATGGCCATTTTGCTTTGGCAAGTAAGTACTATGCTCATTTTACATCGCCGATTCGCCGCTATCCTGACCTTTGCATCCATCGTATTTTAAAGAAAATGCTCCATGGTGAGCTTACAGAAAAAGAAACTCAGAAACTTAAGGGATTTGTAGCAGAGGCTGCTAACCATTCATCCGAATGCGAAAAACAAGCGGAAGATGCGGAAAGAGAAGTCTTTAAATTAAAAGCAGCAGAGTTTATGAAAAACCACATTGGAGAAGAATTTGTAGGTGTCATATCATCTGTAACCAATTTTGGTATGTTTGTTGAGCTTGAAAACACCATAGAAGGTCTTATTCGCATGGCTAACCTAGATGACGACTATTACATCTATGACGATAAAAACTACGCTTTAATCGGCGAAAGAACGCACAAAAGCTATACAATTGGTGATGAAGTAAAGGTTTTGGTGGTTAATGCTGATGAAGAGAGTAGGCAAATTGATTTCGTATTGAGCAGTGCGAGTGAACAAACCAAACATAACGAGTATCGAAAGCATCAAAAAAAGCAAACAACTGTGGTAAAAAGTCACACACCAACGGCGAAGAAAAAAACATTTTCTGATCGTTCAAAACAAAAAAGAAATGGTAATCACCAAAGAAGAGGCAGATAAGTTCCATTTATTTGAAAACCGCCCTTTTAATGGGCGTTTTGGAAAGGTGCTCGTACAAATTTTTTCACTTTTTTTGTGAAAAGTGTTGACAAGTTATACCCTCTTGTGTATAATAAGTCGTGTCGTTGAAAGAACGGCGGATGAATGGTGACAAACATGAGACAAACATGGGCGCATAGCTCAGCTGGGAGAGCATCTGCCTTACAAGCAGAGGGTCACAGGTTCGAGCCCTGTTGTGCCCACCATTTGGCTCGGGAGTTCAGTTGGTTAGA
>Ga0183100_1000302_pt1 | contig 50955 bp, 46 predicted proteins | sample Biomet2_FD_127789 | JGI IMG/M metagenome (GOLD analysis project Ga0183100, IMG submission 127789) | Microbial communities from bioreactor (seeded with anoxic lake sediment) at LBNL, California, USA - Biofuel metagenome 2 | ecosystem: Engineered > Bioreactor > Anaerobic > Unclassified ... | reverse complement strand
TGGGAACTAGATGTGGAGAGGTTGATCCTGCCATAATTCCTTTTTTAATGGACAAAGAAGATATGACGGGCAAGCAGGTGTACCAGTACCTTAATAATAAGTCGGGAGTACTGGGTATATCAGGGTTGTCCAGTGATTTCCGGGATCTGGAAAAAGCAGCAGGTAACGGGGACGAGCGGGCAATTCTGGCAATGGACATCTTTGCCTACCGGGTGGGGAAGTATATTGGCGCTTACGCGGTAGCCATGGGAGGTTTAGATGCGGTTGTATTCACGGCGGGTCTGGGGGAGAACTCACCGGTAATCCGCGAGAAAGTTTGTGAGAAATTAGAGTTTATGGGAACACGCCTAGATAAAGCGAAAAATCTTCTTCGTGATGGTATAAGGGAGATAAGCGCAGAGGGCTGCCAGGTAAAATTATTAGTCATCCCCACCAATGAGGAATTGGTCATAGCCAAAGATACAGAGCGCATCTGTAAAAATATAGTCTTTATATAATGAAGCTAACCTGCCGGAATGAATACGGAGATGGGTGAAGGAGGGGTTTATGTGGAGTTTTCAATAGGAATAGGAGTATCCGCCAGGCACCTGCACCTTTGCCAAAAGGACATGGCTAAATTATTTGGCCCCGGTGCAATACTGCATATTAAAAAGAGCATATCTCAACCGGGACAGTTCGCGGCTGAAGAACAGGTAACACTACTTACGGAAAAAGGCCGGATGATGAAATTGCGGGTTATAGGGCCCTTGCGTAAGGAAACGCAGATAGAGCTTTCCCTTACTGACGCTAGGTCCGTTGGGTTAATGCCTCCCATAAGGAGCTCTGGAGACGTATTGGGCACACCAGGAGGCGTGCTTATAGGCCCAGCCGGGCAAGCTAATCTTGAACGTGGCATTATAGTAGCGGCAAGACATCTTCATCTGTGCCCTGAAACAGCGGCTAAATACGGTCTTAGTGACGGAGAAGTTGTTTCAATGAGGACGAAAGGCGAGAGGGAAACTGTTTTTTATAACGTAGTAGTGCGGACAGGTGAAAGGCATGCGGATGAGTGTCATATTGACACGGATGAAGCAAATGCTGGCGGGCTTAGTAGCGGTGACACGGTAATAATAATAACGTGATGTATTTAAAATAGACTAAAGACTATTACCAAAAAGGACACCCAGCGTAGGTATATTTCTACGCTGGGTGCTATTTTTGATGAATAATATATTTCATGAGCTAAGGCATAAAGAACACTTCCAATATAAAAATTCTATAGCTAGCCTAGTGATTTTATTTCGGAGGAAATGTTTATTTATAGTATATCAAAGAGGCCTGTTTTCTGTTTGATTTATTTTTATGAAAAACTTGCTATTTGCTAAACACGAATTTAAATAAGTATCAAAAAGATTAAGAGCTTTTGTAGTTAGCTTAGTTTTTTTCTTACGAGTTATTTTATAGCAGCAGTATGGAGGCGGAGAGTCCGACAGTTCATAGAGAAAATAGTTGTTTTGTTTCATAAGGATTTCGGCAATGTTTAAAGGTAGAATCAACCATTGCTCAGGATTTTTAAGCAGGGCAAAAGCCAAGTGAATGTAATCAACTTTGAAACGAGAGGGGGCAAGGGGGCTCCACCATTTGTCATGCCATAGCTTAAATTCCGAACCCCAGTTTACAAGAACTTCTTGGGCTGGGTTTAGGTCGCTTGGAGAAAGAACTCTACTTGTCTGCCCACCGTTATGGGCAGGTTTGATTACTACCATTGGCGCACTATAAAATATAGTTGAAACAATATTAGGATAAAATCGTTCTTGTAAGCCAATCCCAACATCAATATATCCTTTTTCTAGTGCTAAATATAATTCCCAGCTATGCATAGAATTCAAAGTCAAACCTATAGCAGGTAGATGTTTATTTAAAGCTTCAAATAGGGGAGGAAGCAAAAAAGTATTGATACTATCTGTTGCACCTATTGATAAATACAACTTGGGGCCTTGTTCCCTTAAGATTAATGTTTTTTCCCAAATTTCTTCCCACTCATATGCTAATTTTAAAAATTCTTCTCCGGAGGGTGTTAAGGTTATGTGCTTATACCCCTTACCTCGTTCAATCAACCTCATTCCCACCTCATTCTCAAGGGTTTGTATTCGTTGGCTTGCTGTCGATTGGGCTATATGCAATTTAGAGGATGCCGAAGTAATATTCCCTTCTTTTACAATCGTTAAAAAGGTTTTAATACCCAGAAAAAACATTTTCAAAAGCCTCCTTGAAAAACATGAAATATCGTAATTATCTATTATTAATAGCTTAAATTTTAATTTTACTTATTTTAAACGATAGGTTAATATTAAATGAAGGAAATCAATTTGTCAATTAACACATAAATATTTTAATAAATGATATCTAGGTGTAGTTGGAAGTTGTCGAGCGGAGATTAAATCAATGTGTCTATGTAATCATGATTGTCATCATGATTTAAGATATGTGCGTAGTTAAGTCAAATAAAAGATATTTAGCATAATTGTCAGAATTTTATAAAATATATTATTGAAAATATTTACAAAGAAGGGTGAATATTTTTTAGGAGGCGAATTTTTTTTTGCATAATTCCATAGATTTGTAAATGTTTTTGTCCTTGTTAAATTTTACACTGTAACGAAACGAAAATATTCTTACTGACTAGGTTTGCTAAAATTTATAATCGGGCTAATTAAGTATGTGGAGGAGGTAACAGATTTGAATATTGATCAGTTACGTTATTTCAAAGTCCTTGCAGGAGAGGAAAATATAGCAAAAGCAGCGTCTAAACTTTATATTTCTCCTCCGGCATTGCATGCTTCAATTTCACGAATAGAAAAGTATGTAGGACACCCTCTTTTCGAGAAAAGAGGAAGGCATATTTTTCTTACAGGCTATGGGAAGATTATGTATAAATATGTGTGCGAATTTATCGAATCTTCCGATCAGCTACAAACGGAAATGCTGTCTTATAGTACGCAAAATAATGATATTGTTAAAGTAGGGGTTAGCGCATTGACTTTGTGGCAAGAACCAATTATGAAGTTTCTGGACGAGCATCCGGAGATTAAACTTGCGCATAGTTCTCTAAAGAACGAACAGTTGGCTGATGAGAATGTTGTTGCTAAATTTGATTTTATAATAACGGATTTACATGACATAAATAATGATTTTTGGGAACGTTCTATTCTTATACCTGAAGATAAGCCTGTTGTTATGGTATGGCCAGGACACAGACTGACAAAGAAAAAAGTCGTTAAAGCAGAAGATTTGAAAGATGAAGTTTTTATTGCTTTATCAAATGGATATTCTTCTCGTAAATATTTTGACCAAGTGATAAAGTTTTTAGGGATTGAGCCTGTTATTTATACGGAAAGTGATTATTCACTGCGAACAGCATTAGTAAAAGCACATAAAGGCATTGCCGTGTCTACTATATATGGCGCTGCCGCTCCTATGCTGGCAGGACTAGTTGCCATACCTATTGGTTCAGGGGTTTTTCCTAGGGTACAAACTTTATTTTGGAAAAAGAATTCTAAGCTAACACCTCAACAAATAGATTTTCAGCAATTTTTAATAAAATTTTTTAAGGCTTACAAAGGCAACATAAAATAAAGCATATTAAATTGAACAAAGGGATAAAGGAAGCCTCCAAAAGTAGTTGTACAGCTACTTTTGGAGGCTTTGTTTGCGGGTAATTTTAATTAAATTTCAAAACTGCGCCCTGTGCTGCAGAAGAAACTAAAGAAGCATAGCGGGCTAAGTATCCGGATTTTACTTTTGGTTCAGGACATTTCCACACCTTACGACGTTCTTCTAACTCTTTATCACTAAGTTTAACGTTTAGTTTGCGCTTAGGTATATCAATTTCAATAATATCACCTGTCTTAATAAGGGCGATAGGGCCACCTTCACGTGCCTCAGGAGAAATATGACCAACACAGGCACCACGGGTAGCACCGGAGAAACGGCCGTCAGTTAAAAGGGCAACGTCTCTATCAAGCCCCATGCCGGCAATAACGGATGTGGGGTTTAGCATTTCGCGCATTCCGGGACCGCCCTTAGGACCTTCGTAGCGTATAACGACTACATCACCTTTTTGAATTTCCTTGCCTATGATGGCTTTGATAGCAGCATCTTCCGAATCGTATACTTTCGCAGGACCTGTGTGTTTTAACATTTCAGGTGCTACCGCGCTTTCTTTAACTACGCTGCATAATGGAGCCAAGTTACCCTTGAGAACAGCCAAACCACCGGTTTTAGAAATAGGTTCTTTCACAGTATGAATTACTTCAGGTCGCAAAATAACAGCTCCTTTTATATTTTGCCCAACGGTTTTTCCGGTAACTGTTTTACAGCTTTTTTCAATAAGGCCTGCTTTATCTAATTCAGCCATAATGGCGCGTATACCACCTGCTTCGTTGACATCTACCATGTGGAAAGTGCCTCCTGGGCTAAGCTTTGTTAAGTAAGGGGTTTTTTTGCTTATGGTATCAAAATAATCTAAAGTTAAAGGGATTCCAGCTTCATGAGCTATAGCAGGCAGATGTAGAGCTGTATTTGTAGAACCACCGATGGCCATATCTACGGTAATGGCATTTTTAAAGGCTTTAGCCGTCATAATGTCACGGGGACAAATGTTTTTAGCCAGCAAGTCCATAATACGTTTTCCTGCTTCTTTAGCTAAGGAAATGCGTGCTCCTTGGTAAACGGCAGGAATAGTTCCATTACCAGGAAGGCCCATACCTAGAACTTCAGTCAGGCAGTTCATTGTATTGGCCGTGAATAAACCTGAACAAGAACCACACCCGGGACAAGCACAGTGCTCTATTTCACTCAATTCTGCTTTGTTGATTTTTCCGGCTTCAAAACGGCCTGCAGCCTCAAACACAGTACTAACGCTTATATCAACGCCATTACGACGCCCTGGAAGCATGGGACCACCACTTACGACAATAGTTGGAATATTAAGGCGAGCTGCAGCCATGAGCATTCCTGGAACGATTTTGTCACAGTTAGGGATTAGTACTAAAGCATCAAATGCATGCCCGCTTGCTACGGCTTCAATACTGTCTGCTATTAATTCGCGACTAGCTAGAGGGTATTTCATGCCGTCATGCCCCATGGCAATGCCGTCGCAAATACCAATGGCTGGGAACTCAATTGGAGTCCCGCCATTTTCCAATACACCATATTTAACGGCCTTTGCAATTTCATCTAGATGCATGTGGCCTGGGATAATTTCATTTTGTGCATTACAAATGCCAATAAGTGGACGCTTCATTTCATCTTCAGTGTATCCCATCGCATAGAACAAAGAGCGATGTGCAGCACGAGTAGAACCCTTCTTTACTGTATCACTACGCATTTATTTTCCTCTTTTCTTAAATTTTGTAATATAATGTGTACCATAAAAAATTTTAATACGTTTTATTGATTTAGTCAAACCAATTTTGCGTAAATTATATATATTATTAGGTATGACTAATTGTTATATGGTGGTTAAAATATTTTTAATCCGCTTCAGGTTTTACATATACGGTCTTTTGTTCTGTGTAAATAACAAAACCGGGTTTTGCTCCATTGGGCTTTTTTACGAAGCGTTTTTGTGTATAGTCTACAGGAACCTGCTCAGAAGTTTTCCCTTTACTATAAAACGCTGCTAAGCTTGCGGCATGAATGATATCATCGTGATTTGGCTCAGGCAAAGTAGTTTTTAAAATTACGTGAGAACCAGGAATGTTTTTAGTATGAAACCACAAATCCGTGCTTTTCCCCAGTTTAAAAGTAACGTAGTCATTTTGTTTATTGTTTTTGCCAATATACACTGTAGTTTCATCAGAGAACTTAATTGCAACGGGGGTTGATTTCGTCAAAGTGATAGATTTTTTCTTTTTACTGGTGTCTGCCAAAAGACCGGCAGCAACCATTTCTTGTTTTATTTCAGCAATTTCATTTTTGGTAACTGCAGTTCCAATGGAGGCATCAATTGATTCTAGGTAAGACAAAAATTCTTGTGTTTCCTTCTGTTGTATTTCAATTTCTTTTATTGCACGCTTAAATTTATTGTATTTTTTATAATAAAGTTGTGCATTGTCAGTAGGACTTAGGGTGGGAGATAGGGCTATTGTTAAAGGGGTATCGTCATAAATATTGTTTAATGTGCATGTCGTACTACCTTTTTTTAAAAGGTATATGTTGGCCATGAGAGTGTCAGCAACAATTTTTTGATCATCTGCCTTCTGAGCGGCAGCTAAGTCTTTAGCTAATAGTTGAACTTTTTTTGCTGTTTTAGTTAGAAAACCGCTAATGGCTTTATTTAATAGTTCTTTATCAGGAATTTGAATAGGTATTAGTTTGGCACCGAAGTTTAAGGCTTCTAGAAGAGTATTAAATTTTACTGGTGTTTCCGCTTGCGTGGCAAAAGGAGCGTAGGGAACTACTGTTTTCATAGTGTTTTTTTTGTTAATAAGGCCATATACACTATAAATGCTAGCCGTAAAGCAACTATTAATTTCTTTTTGCAGGGTACTCAACACTTTTTCGCAGGACATAGCTTCTATTAGAGTAAGGCCGGTAGAATCAATATTTATGCCACTGCGGACAAGTACTTCTTGGGCGGTGCTTTTGCCAATACCTACGGTTAGAGCCACAAGGTTTTGAAGGATAGTTCCTGCTGAGGCACGTTGACACGCATCTATAATGCTATGAGCAGGTGCTGTTAGGAAGTTTAGCCCTTCCTGTTTAGGGGGTGTTTCATAGGGTAAATTAGGTAGTATTTGTCGAAAGCTGCTTTGTGTTTTACCTACGTGCCGAAGCGAGTCTATAATGAGCAGGTGCTCATCAGTAAAGATTATATTACTGTTCTTACCGGTCAATTCAAAAATCAAATGTTTCGTAATAATTTGACGAGCTGGGCCAATAAGCGCAATATCCATAATTAGGACACGGTCCAAATCTTGCTGCCACAAGGAAGTAATGCGTCCTTCTTCTAAGTGCTTGCGTAAAAGCATACAAAAGGCCGGAGGCATGTTTGGCCGCTCTGGTACAGTTTCAGTCAGATAAAGTAATGGTGTGGCTCCGCTAAAATCAGCTAACAGATTGATGGTAGTATTTCCTTTGTTAACCATTAGCAATAATGAATTTTTTGCAGGCATAAATATTTTATAAATTTTACCGTTTTCAAGTTGCTTTTTCAGTTCGTTTGTTAGTAAGTTTAAGGTAATTCCTTCTAAATTCATTAATTTTCCTCTTAATTTCGTAAAAATATATATATTTATTTGCACCCTACTGTTGAATAATATATAATATAGAGACAATCAGTACAAATCTTACCTAAGTATAATATGTTGCAGAGGTTTGGTCAAATAGTGCAGTGAAAAAATGCAAATCTTTATGAAGGTTTGTACGGTGGAGGTGCACCATGAGAAAAATTTTATTATTTTTAGTAGGTCTTTTTTATTTTATGGGTACAGCACAAGCTATGATGCCTATTAATGAGGAGACAGTGCAGGCAGCGCAAATATATGGTGTGTCTCAAAAAGATGCAGCTACGGAAGCATTGCTAGACAAGTGGACAATTACGGACAGAAAACAAACGAATAAGTTTGGTGCCAGAGAAAGGATTGTAGTATATACCCCTTATGTTGTTGCCGCTGTTGATGCTCAAGGTAAGGCGAAAACCGGGCAGAAAGCAAATGCCGATTTGGGACTTGCCTTAGCTAGAGAATATAATGGTATACTTGCACTTGGTGTAATAATAGATTCATCTTTTCAAGTAGAACCAAAGTATCTTAAAGCTTATATAACACAGGATGGACAAATTTTTGCTCCCTACAATATAACTCTTGATAAGTCTGTTATGCGTGATTTAAAGATAAATAGGCGGACACTGCTAGCTAGTGGTAAGTTCCAAAATAGCACACAGGAAAAAACTGAATTATATAAGGAAAAAATGGATTTGGACCAAAAGACTCAGGATGCTTTGCAGGAAAGCACTTCTTCAGTTTCGCCTTCAGAGCAAGTTACTATAAAGATTTGGAATATGCAATACTTCATTTATTTTGATTTGGCAAAATTGAACCAGACCAAACCCATGGTACTTACCATTTTTGACCAAGCCGGTGGAAACAGGGAATTTGAAATAAATCTTGGAACTATGGAATAAAAGTTTTATTAATTGATTGGGGGCTTTATTTTGTTAAGAAGTATGACGGGATTTGGGCGTGGTGAGTATAAGGACGATAGCTTTTCTTTCGTTATTGAAATGAAAACCGTCAATCATCGTTACAATGAAGTCGCAATTAGACTGCCACGATTTTTAAATGCTCTTGAGGACAGGATTCGCAAAACTATTTTGCAAACACTTAGCCGCGGACGGGTAGACGTATTTATTACCTCTGCTTATGCAAATGGGGAGAATTGCGTAATCACAGTTGACAGAGCGCTGGCAAAGGCTTACCATAATGCCTTACAGGAAGTGGGAACCGCAATTGGCATAAAGGAGGTTAGCCTTAGTCACAAAGATGAGATTTTATATTTGTCTCGGTGTCCTGATGTAATTTCTGCGGATGAAGGATATTTTGACGTAGAGCAACTTTGGCCAAAAATGGAAAAAGCAATTAACGCTGCGTTGAAAAATTTGGTTGATATGCGTGAAGCAGAGGGCACAAATATTCTTGAAGATTTAGAAGGTCGAGCCAACTTAATTGCAGAAAAACTCGCAATTGTTGAGGAAAGAGCTCCCTTGGTAGTTAAAGAATATCAAGAGCGGTTGACAGAACGTATTAATGATCTTTTGAAAAGTTATGCTGAACATACTATTGAACCAGATCGTTTAATTCAAGAAGTTGCTATATTCGCTGATCGTGTGAATATAACAGAGGAGATTGTTCGTCTCAAAAGTCATATTAAGCAGTTTAAATTGATGATTGAAAGCGACAAGCCTGTAGGGCGTAAGATGGATTTTTTAATTCAGGAATTCAACCGCGAGGCCAATACAATTGCTTCTAAGTCTAATGATTTTACTATTACGCAGACAGTTGTAGAAATAAAGGGAGAAATTGAAAAGATTCGTGAACAGATTCAAAATATTGAATAGTGCTAAGGGGTGTAATGATGGAAATAAAACTAATCAACATTGGTTTTGGTAATATAGTAGCAGCACATCGTATTGTAACGATTATAGGACCTGAGTCCGCGCCTATTAAGCGTATCATCCAAGAAGGCAAAGATAAGGGTATGGTTATAGATGCCACCTATGGTAGAAGAACTCGCGCAGTTTTGGTCATGGATAGCGGGCATGTGGTTTTATCGGCAATCCAGCCGGAAACTATAGCCAATCGGTTAGACCAAGATGATGTTATTGAGGAAGAAATACCTAAGGAGGATGGTAAATGAAGCCACAGGGACTACTGTTAGTTTTGTCCGGTCCTTCAGGCGCCGGTAAAGGCACGATTTGTAAAGGCCTTCTGGAGCAAAGAAAAGATTTGGTTTATTCTGTTTCTTGCACAACTAGAGCCCCTCGAAAAGGAGAGGTGAGCGGGGTAAATTATATTTTTACCAATCACGAAAAATTTGAAGATATGATTAACAAGAAGGGCTTTCTTGAACATGCAAATGTTTATGGGAATTATTATGGAACCCCTCGTGCTTATGTTCTGGAACAGTTAAGGGCAGGTAAAGACGTTGTGTTGGAAATAGATACGCAAGGTGCTTTGCAGGTTAAAGAAAATTTTCCGGACGGGGTTTTTGTTTTTATCGTGCCTCCTTCTTTAGATGAGTTATCTAAGCGTATTTATAACAGAGGAACAGATGCAGAAGATGTTATTAAAAGACGTTTAAGTGCAGCAACGTCTGAGCTGGCTTATGCTTCAAAGTATGATTACATCGTAGTAAATGATGAGATAGAAAAAGCAACTTCAAAAGTGAGCAAAATAATGGATGTAGAGCATTTGCGCGTGGGCAGGACATTCTACATTGTGGATGAAATTTGTCATAGAGGTAAAAAAGAGGAGTGTTGAGAAAATTATGTCAATGGTAAAACCTTCAATTGATTATTTAGCTACGAAAGTGGACAGCAAGTATACCTTAGTGGTTTTAGCAGCAAAGCGTGCTAGGGAACTCGTTGATAAGTCCCCTGCTATGGTGGTAACAAAGTCGAATAAACCAGTAACAGTGGCCTTAGAAGAAGTGGGAGCAGATGCCATAACCTATGAAAGAACAAAAAATGGCATAAAATAGGAGGAACCCATGGTGCTTAAAGGAAAGAAAATAGTGCTTGGAGTTACCGGAGGTATTGCTGTTTACAAAGCGGTAGATCTTGTTAGCAAGCTGGTACAAGCAGGGGCTCAAGTACGTGTGGTAATGAGTGAAGCAGCTACAAAATTGGTTACTCCGCTGACCTTTAAGGAAATAAGCGGGCATGCGGTGGCTATTGATATGTGGTGTGCTAATCCGGAATTTAATGTTGAACATATAGCCTTGGTTGAATGGGCGGATTTCATGGTATTGGCGCCAGCAACTGCTAATGTAATCGGCAAGATGGCTGCTGGTATCGCAGATGATTTGTTAACAACTACAATTCTAGCTTGCCAAAAACCCATTATTATATGTCCTGCTATGAATTCAGGCATGTATAATAAACCGGTGGTGCAGGAAAATATAAGGAAAATAATGGAGTGGGGTATTGTAGTTATGCCCCCTGCTTCTGGATATTTGGCATGTGGCACTATTGGTATAGGCCGTTTACCGGAACCTCCTGCTATTGTAGAATTTATCAAGCATTATTTAGCGACTAAAGAGGGCGATTTAAGAGCCTTAACTATCTTAGTAACTGCTGCTGGTACTCGGGAGGCTATTGATCCGGTCCGTTATATAGGAAATCGTTCAAGTGGCAAAATGGGATATGCAGTAGCTAAAGCCGCTGCTGACAGGGGGGCAAAAGTTATTTTGGTATCAGGCCCTTCGGTTTTAACGCCACCTGCCGGTGTTAAATTTATTAGTGTAGAATCAACCCAGCAAATGATGGACGCAGTCCTTGAGTTTTATGACGAAGTTGATGTAGTTGTTAAGGCAGCAGCTGTTGCTGATTACAAGTCACGAAAAGTGGAAGATCAGAAAATAAAAAAGTGCGGTGATGAAGGTTTAAATTTAGTTTTGGATAAAAACCCTGATATTTTAAAAACTCTTGGGGCTCGGAAAACTAAACAATTTTTAGTGGGATTTGCTGCTGAAACACAAAACCTTTTGGATAATGCCAAAGAGAAAATACATAAGAAGAACCTAGACATGATAGTTGCTAATGATGTAACACTACAAGGAGCAGGTTTTAATGCTGACACAAATGTCGTAAAATTCCTTTTTCCGGACGGTACTGTAAAAAGTTTGGAAAAAATGCCTAAGTCAGAGGTTGCGGAAGCTATTCTTGATATTGTTAAGGAAAAGACAAAAAAATAACAATGGGAAGCTTGTATTTTGGGCTTTTATCAGCTATAATTAGTGCTAGATAATTGAATATGCTCATCAAGAGTGGCGGAGGGAACGGCCCTATGAAGCTACAGCAACCATTTGGTTTTTTATCAAAACGGTGCTAAGTCCTGCAATGCTGAATTGTGAGATGAGAGGAGTTTAACGGCTATCTCGACGCTCTCATTTTCTGAGAGCGTCTTTTACTGTTTGCTTATTGATGAAAGGAGAAAAAAATGAAAAAATTATTTACTTCAGAGTCAGTTACTGAAGGACATCCTGATAAGATGGCTGATCAAATTTCTGATGCGGTCTTAGATGCTATTATTGCCAAAGACCCTTACGCTCGTGTGGCCTGCGAAACTTTAGTTGCAACAGGGCAAATTCATATTGTAGGAGAAATTTCTACGGATTGCTATGTAGATATTTCTAAGATTGCCCGGGAAACTGTTTTGGCAATTGGCTATGACAGGGCGAAATATGGTTTTGATGGTGCTACCTGTGGAGTCCTGATTTCTATTGACGAACAATCTTCGGATATTGCTTTAGGTGTTAATCAATCTGCCGAGGCAAAAGAAGGCGAACGTGCTGAAGATGAGCTTATTGGAGCGGGAGATCAGGGAATGATGTTTGGTTATGCTTCTGACGAAACTCCTGAATATATGCCCATGCCCATTTCTTTGGCACACAAATTGGCTAGACAGCTAACTAAAGTACGCAAGGATGGTATATTAAAATATTTGCGCCCTGATGGTAAGACACAAGTTACTGTAGAATATGATGATGGGAAACCTGTGCGCATCGACACCATTGTAATTTCCACGCAGCATAGAGAGGACATTTCTATGGCACAGTTAAGGGCTGATATTATGAAATATGTAGTTCTTCCCGTGGTTCCGGAGGCAATGCTTGATGCTAAGACTAAATATCATATCAATCCTACAGGACGTTTTGTTATTGGCGGGCCTCAGGGTGACTCCGGATTGACCGGGAGAAAAATTATTGTAGATACATATGGTGGGATGGCACGGCATGGCGGAGGGGCTTTCTCAGGCAAAGACCCTACAAAAGTAGATAGAAGTGCGGCTTATGCTGCTCGTTATGTTGCCAAGAATATTGTAGCGGCAGGATTGGCACACAAATGCGAAATACAATTGGCTTATGCTATTGGGGTAGCACAGCCTGTTTCTGTTTCTGTAGATACGTTTGATACCGGTAAGCTGTCTGATGGAGAGATTGTTGATTTGGTAGTGAAAAACTTTGTTTTGACGCCTGCAGGAATCATTAAGACTTTGGATTTGCGGCGCCCTATTTACAAGCAGACAGCAGCTTATGGGCATTTTGGCAGAACGGATATTGATTTGCCTTGGGAACGGTTGGACAAGGTAGAAATTTTACAAAAAGCTCTTAATAAGTAAAAGCATGCAGGCAGGAGTTTTGCCACTCTTGCACGAATTAAATAAAACAGACTAATAGGTGGGGGCTATTTTAGTCCTCACCTTATTTTTGGAGCAGTATATGAAATTTGCGCAAGTAGCGATTAATTTGCCGGTAAAGAATATTTTTCAACAATTTACTTATAAAGTACCTGAACAGCTGGACTTCCTAGCAGAAGGCTGGCGAGTTGTTGTGCCATTTGGCAAGCAATTATTGGAAGGGTTTATTGTTGGGGAAGAGACGCAAGTAGATATGTGCTTGGAATACAAAGAAATATTGGATACGTTGGGAACAGAGCCGTGGTTTGACGAAGATATGCTTATTACAGCAAAGTGGATGTCTGATTATTATATGTGCAGTTTGGCTGAAGTTTTGCGGCTTTTTATTCCCGGGAAAAAAAGCATTGCTACCGTATCACGGTATGCAGCTTGTGACGTTTGTGAAATAAATCTAACTACATACGAAAAGGAACTTTATGCTTATTTGCAAATTAAAGGACCTATGCTTCGTAAAGATATTGCAGTGCTAAAACAGGGAAGTGAAGCATTAAAGGGACTTATCAGGAAAAAAGCAGTAGCTCTGGAATACGAAATTAAACAGAAGGTAAAAAACAAAAGTATCAATGTTTATACTATAACAGCTGAGGGCAAGTGCGCATTAGCGGCAGGTGATAAACGAAGCAGGGCTCAAATGGCTGCTTTGTTGGTTTTAAATACTGTACCTAAATTAGTGGCTTCAGAACTTGGGAAATATAAAATATCAACAGCAATTATGCATACTTTAGTGAATAAAAACTGGGTGAAAAAATCTGAAGAGCGCATATTGCGAGATAGTTATAGAGCAAAGCAGGAATGTAGAGAAGTATTAGACCTTACAGATGAACAAAAAAATGTAATTAGAGCTGTAAGCATTCCCTTGATGAAGGGGTTAAACCAGACATTCTTGTTACAAGGGATTACAGGCAGCGGCAAGACGGAAGTGTATCTGCGCCTTGCTGACAAGGCAGTGGCGGCCGGAAAGCAGGTCATGGTTTTAGTCCCGGAGATTGCTTTAACAGGACAAATTGTGAAACGTTTCAAGTCATGGTTTGGTAATAGAGTGGCTGTAGCTCACAGTAAACTTTCTCCCAGTGAACGTGCAGATGTATGGCAGCGTATGCGGTCGCGGCAAGCGGATATTTTGATAGGAGTACGCTCAGCGGTATTTTCACCTTTTGCCAAATTAGGAATCATTATTATAGACGAAGAGCAAGAGTATACCTACAAGCAGGAAGAACGGCCAAATTATCATGCTAGGAAGGTTGCTCTAGAAAGGGCAAAAATACTCCGGGTTCCGGTAGTTTTAGGCAGTGCTACTCCGGATTTAGAATCTTATTATAAAGCTCAAAACGGCCAATATGGCTATTTAAAGTTGACTAAAAGGCCCATGGCAGGTGGACAGTTGCCAAAAGTGGAAATAGTAGATATGCGGGCTGAATTGCAAAGCGGTAATAAGTCAGTAATCTCCAGAGCCTTGCGTAGGGCTTTGGTTGAAACGGCTAATGCTGGCCAGCAGGCTATAGTTCTGCTTAATCGCCGTGGTTTTTCTACTTTTGTGATGTGTCGTGATTGCGGGGAAACTATTACTTGTCCAAATTGCGCAGTTTCTTTAGTTTATCATGCTAAAGAGAAACTAATGCGTTGTCATTATTGTGGACATACGGCCCCTATACCTGATGAGTGTCCCAAGTGCCATAGTCGAAGAATTAAATTTTTTGGGACCGGGACAGAACGTGCTGAAGGGGAATTGCACGCTTTAGCTGAAAATATAAAACCTGTTCGCATGGATCAAGACTCAACTACGGCAAAATTTGCCCATGAGAATATATTACAGGCCTTTATTAGCGGAAGGTATAATGTTTTACTGGGAACGCAAATGGTAGCAAAGGGACATGATATCCCCAATGTTACTTTGGTGGGGGTATTGTCGGCAGATTCTCAGCTTAATTTGCCTGATTTCAGGTCTGGAGAACGAACTTTCGCTTTGCTGACTCAAGCTGCAGGGAGGGCTGGCCGCGGGGAAAAACATGGCAAGGTAATATTTCAGGCTTATGATGCGGATAATCCAGTACTTAAAATGGCGGCGCAGCAAGATTATGCAGGGTTTGCTAAAGTAGAGCTACAAGCTAGGAAAGAGTTAAGCTATCCACCATATACTGATCTACTAAAAATAACAGTATTAAACAAAGAACAAGATGTAGGAAATGCGCTAGCACAAAAAATAGTGAATTTTCTAGAAGCGAAACAATTAGAGGTAAAAGATGATGAAACGCAAATTATGGGACCTTTCCCGGCTATAGTGGCTATGGTAAATAATATCTACCGCGTCAATGTGCTTATTAAGAGTAATAGTATGCTAGAAATAAAGCATTTGCTTATGAATTCTGAATTTAAAGAGATGAAAAATGTCTATTTCGATGTTGATCCGGTAAGTGTAATTTGAGTGAATATTGCTTTTAGTGTTAATTGGTTGCCGGCAAAAAGTGACAATGGCTAAGGCCTTTGTCACTTTTATTGTTTTTTATGTTATAATGATAGGTACAAAAAATTACAAGGAGATATAAAATGGCTTTGTTAGAGATTATGCTAGCGGGGGCGCCCGTTCTTAGAAAAACCGCAGAAAGGGTTACTCGTTTTGATAAAAAACTAGGTAAACTCTTAGATAATATGGCAGAAACTATGTATGCTGCTGAAGGGTGTGGATTGGCGGCACCGCAAATAGGTTTATCCAAACGTATAGTAGTCATAGACGCCGGTAAGGGGATTCAGGAATTTGTGAATCCTGTTTTTAAATTCAAAGAAGGCAGCTGCACTAATGTGGAGGGATGTCTTAGTGTCCCTGACTATGAAGGTGAAGTAGAGCGCGCTGAGCGTGTGGGCGTGGAATATAAAGATCGCAAGGGTAACAGTCAATATATAGAGGCTGATGGGCTTTTAGCTATTGCATTACAGCACGAGACAGATCATTTAGAGGGTATACTCTTTATTGATAAGGCTAGCGTTATTATGCCAAAGGAGAAAGAGGAAAAACAATGAGAATAGTCTTTATGGGCTCGCCGGATTTTGCTGTAGATAGTTTAACTTTGCTGCACAATTCTTCCAAACATGAGGTTGTAGCTGTTGTTACTCAGCCTGATAGACCCAAAGGCAGAGGGCAAAAAGTTCTTATGACTGCGGTGAAAGCTTATGCCGTAGCTGCCGATTTGCCTGTTTTGCAACCTGCGAAGGTGCGGGCGGAAGATTTTATGATGAAATTAAGGGAGCTGGCCCCGGATTTAATCGTGGTGGCTGCTTTTGGACAGTTTTTACCTAAGGCCATGCTGGAATTACCAAAGTATGGCTGTATTAATGTTCACGCTTCTTTGCTTCCAAAGTATCGCGGAGCCGCACCTATTCATTATGCTATCTTGCGGGGTGAAAAAGTGTCAGGCGTTACAATTATGAAAATGGACGTTGGTATGGATACAGGAGCGATGTTGGCAAATGTCAAGGTGCCTATTGACCAGGAAATGACTATGGGACAATTACATGACATTTTAAAAATAAAGGGAGCGCAGCTTTTGATAGAAGTAGTTGATGAATTGGCGGCAGGGACTATAGAAGCTGTACCGCAAAACGAGGAAGAAGCTACTTATGCGTCTTTATTAACACGGGATATGGAAAAAATTAATTGGTTATTTGGTGCCCAAGAGATTCATGATCAGGTACGAGCTTTTAATCCTTTTCCAGGGTCTTTCACCATTTTGCCTGATGGCAAGAGTTTAAAAGTATGGCAGACGAAAGTAAGTAATAATACTTGGAAAGAAAAAAAACCGGGCGTCGTGGTCGCTATCCAAAAATCAGGGTTCGTAGTGGCAACCGGACGTGGTTTTTTGGAAGTTACAGAGGTGCAGCCCGAATCAAAAAAACGGATGCCTGCATCTGTGTTTTGTAATGGACGAGGTATTGCGGTGGGAGAAAAACTGGCAAATGAGGAAACAAAATGATTAATGATATGTCTAGACCCAAGAAGAGGATATTTATTGCCCTAGCCTCTTTGAGTAATTTAATAACTTCTTTGTTTGTGTATGCTCTATGGCGCATTATGATACCTGGTTTGACTGAGCTTAATGGCTATTTGCCAAGCATTTTTGGAGTCTTGGTTCTGACTATAGTTTTCAGCACTAGCGCTGGTGTATTAGGAATAATTCTCGCTATTTTGGGATTTCCAACATTTCGAATTTTCCATTTTTGGGCTTGGCATGTTATTAATTTTATTTATCCTTTAGCAATTTTTTTAGGGAAGATGTTTGATATTCCACGTGTTAAAATAGAACAGTCTTTTATTGAGGTTAGTAACCATTTGGTCCGTAAACAGGGAATAAAGGTCCCTGCCGGCCGTATTATGATACTGACGCCACATTGTATCCAATTGGATACATGTACCTTTAAAATAACTCGTAATATTGAGAACTGCCATCAGTGCGGCGGCTGTGGAGTGGGAGATTTGTTAGCATTATCTCATAAATATGGGATTCACTTAGCGGTAGCTACCGGTGGTACTTTGGCAAGGCAAGTTGTTAAGGCCATAAAACCAAAAGCCATCGTGGCCGTAGCTTGTGAACGTGATTTAACTAGTGGTATACAAGACGTTTTCCCTTTGCCGGTGTTGGGGGTACTTAATGAACGACCCAATGGACCTTGCTTCAATACTCGTGTCAATATTTCTAAAGTTGAAGAAGCAATAAGAACTTTTTTGGAAGATGAGGTTGTCCATGCAAACTAAAACAGATAATGCACGTTTACTGGCTTTGACAGTTATTAATAGCGTGTTTACAGATGGAGCATACGCCAATTTGGCTTTGAACAAATCCTTAAGTACTACGGTTTTGACGGATGTTGATAGGCGGTTTGTAACGGAATTGGTCTACGGTACTATTAAAGCTAAAGGAACTATAGATTGGCTTATTAGCAAAAATGTTACGAGGCCATTGCATAAAATTAGCCCCATGATTTTAAACATTTTACGCGAAGGTGTTTATCAGATATATTTTTTGGAGAGAATACCGGTTTCTGCCGCCTGTAATGAAGCGGTGAACTTGGCAAAAAAGTTTGGTCACCCAGGTACGGTAAAATTTGTAAATGGGGTTCTAAGAAGTGTAGTGAGAAATAAAGAACATCTTATTTTCCCCACCCTTGAGGAGAACGAACCTTTGCATATTGCCTTAACTTATAACCATCCTGAGTGGCTTGTGCAGCGTTGGCGATACCGTTTTGGCACTGAGGAGACTATTGCGCTATGTAAGTATGATAACGAAAATCCTACTTTATCTTTAAGAGTAAATACCTTACTTATTACGCGAGAGGAACTTAAAAAGAAATTAGAGGCAGAGGGTGCCGAAGTACAATTATCCGGATGGTGTAAGGAAGGACTTGTGTGTAACAAGATTTCTTCTTTTGTTACAATAATGAGAAAATTTGGACAGTATATATATATTCAAGATGAGAGTTCCATGCTGGTTGCAGGTATTTTGGCTCCTAAAAAGGGTAATTTAGTTATTGATGTTTGTAGTGCTCCTGGTGGTAAAACTACGCATTTGGCTCAAATTATGAAAAACACAGGTAAAGTAATTGCTACGGACATTTATACACATAAACTAAATCTTCTTGTGGAAAACGCTGAGCGGTTGGCTCTGCGCAATATTGAAACACGAGAACAAGATGCTACGGTAATTGTAGGGGAATGGAGAGATGCCGCTGATTGTGTACTTGTAGATGCCCCATGTTCAGGATTAGGAGTTTTGAGAAGGAGAGCCGAAGCTAGGTGGACTAAAACGGAAAAAGATTTAAACTTTTTCCCTCCCTTACAAAAAAAAATACTAGCGAGTGCTGCTTCTTATGTTAAACCTGGAGGCAGGCTGGTCTACAGTACTTGTACTTTGGAAGCCAATGAAAATGGCAGAGTTATAGAGGATTTTTTAAGCAAACATACAGATTTTACTAGGTTGGATTTCACTCATCCTTTAACAGGAGAGATAATTAATGAACTACAACTTTTGCCGCAGAAAGATGGCATAGATGGATTTTATATTTGCCTTTTGGGGCGGAAGTGAGAAATAATATGATAAAACAAGAGCTTTTCGGTATGACCTTGCAAGAAATGCAAGAAGCATTATTACCTCTGGGCATGAAAAAATTTCGCTCCGAGCAGGTTTTTCGGTGGCTTTACGAAAAGGCGGCGGTTTCTTTTGCGGAAATGACCAATCTTTCTAAAAGTGATATTGTGCTTTTACAAGAAAATTTTACTTTGCTAATAGGAGAAATAGAAATACTGCGAGAGCTTAAATCCACAGATGGATTGACTCATAAGGTTTTACTAGGGTTTAAAGATGGTGCGTCAGTTGAAGCAGTATGCATGCATCATGACTATGGTTATAGCGTTTGTATTTCTTCTCAGGTAGGGTGTAGTATGGATTGTGCTTTTTGCGCCAGCGGTTTACAGGGACAGGAACGCAATTTAACGACAGGGGAAATATTGGCCCAGGTTTATTTCTTTCAAAGATTGCTGGCTATACAAGAGGCGCGTGTAAGCCGGGTAGTAGTTATGGGCAGTGGGGAACCTATGCTTAATTTAGAAAATGTGCTAAAGGCCTTAGATATTTTACATGAAGAGCATGGCCAATGTATTGGTTATAGGAATATGACTATTTCTACATGCGGTATTATCCCAGGCATCAAAAAACTAACGGAACAGGGGAGAACTATAAACCTAGCAATTTCTTTGCATGCAGCTTCCGATGAATTACGTAGCTCTCTTATGCCTATTAATAAAACATATAATTACTTGGAGGTTATTAAAGCCGCGGATGAATATTCAGAAGTAAATGGGCGTCAAGTCATGTATGAATACATTTTATTGGCGGGAGTTAACGATAGCCTAGAAGATGCCAGGATATTAGCGAATACCTTGAAGCATAAAAACGTTGTTGTTAATTTGATTCCTGCTAACCCGGTACCTGAAAAAGACTTTAAGCGTCCAAGCGGAAATGCGGTAGATAGATTCTTTCAGGTATTAAAGGAGCAAAAAGTAAATGTAACTGTACGCAAAGAAATGGGGAAGGATATAGATGCGGCTTGCGGACAATTGAGAGCGAGCACATTAGCCGGAGGTGAATAACTTGTTAGCTGTTAGTAGGACTAATCGCGGATTGGTTCGTGAAAACAACGAAGATAGCGTTTTAGTTAGAGTGCCGAATTTATTTGCTATTGCCGATGGTATGGGTGGTTATAATGCCGGAGAAATTGCCAGTTTTGAGGCAGTACGTCTTTTAAGTGACTTGGATTGTTCTCAGCTTCAGGAATCTGAGGTACTTGGCTATATGGAAAAAAAGATTAAAAAAATTAATACACAAATTTGGACTATGAGTCAGGAGATACCGGAACAACATGGTATGGGAACTACTCTCACCGCTGTTTATTTGGGAGAAAACGGAACTGCATTTGTTGGTCATGTTGGAGATAGTCGTATTTACTTAATGCAGGATGGCGTTTTTAAACAGGTTACAAGTGATCATAGCTTGGTAGCTGAAATGGTACGACAAAAACAACTAACACCCAGCGAAGCTGCTATTTCTTCTCAAAAACATGTCATTACACGCGCTATCGGCGCGTTACCGGAAGTTGAAGTAGACTTATTTGAATTTCTCGTAACGGGCGCGCAAAAGATGTTTTTGTGCAGCGATGGATTGTCTGATATGGTGACTAATGAGGCAATTGAGAAATTGCTTTTAGGGCGTGATTTAAACGTAATTGCTGATAAACTTATGGAGCTTGCTTTAGCGGCAGGTGGCAGGGATAATATCTCTTTTATTATTCTTGATTTGGAGGGCTAACGATATGGAAAGAATAACTCTAAATAATCGCTACGAAATTGTGAATAAAGTGGGCGGCGGCGGTATGGCTGAAGTCTTTCACGGATATGATACATTTTTAAATCGTGACGTTGGTATTAAAATTTTGCGTGATCAATATATTCAAGATGAGGATTTTATTGCACGCTTTAGACAAGAGGCTTGCAGTGCAGCAAAATTAATGCATCCTAATATTGTCAATGTTTATGACGTAGGCATGGAAAACAATATTTATTATATAGTTATGGAATACGTAGTAGGAAAAACCATAAAAGAATATATAACTGAAGAGGGAGCACTTGCTCCCAAGGTCGCAGTGCATTACGCTCTAGGCGTAGCAGCGGCGTTAATTCAAGCCCATATTCACGATGTTGTGCATTGTGACATAAAGTCACAAAATATTTTGATAGATAGTACCGGTACTGCTAAGGTTACGGATTTTGGTATTGCCCGAGCCATAGGGCCTTTGTGTCAACAAACACAAGAAAATGTCATAGGGTCTGTACATTATTTGTCTCCGGAGCAAGCTTGCGGACAGCCAATTACTCCCAAGTCGGATTTATATTCTTTGGGCGTAGTTTTGTTTGAGATGTTAACCGGCAGATTGCCCTTTGAGGGGGAAACTCCTGTTGCGGTAGCGTTACAGCATATCCAGTCCGTTACACCATCGCTGCGGTCTATTGTTCCTGATATGCCACTCTTTTTAGAGAAGATTGTGGCTAAGGCTTTAGCGAAAAATCCGGAAAAACGTTATGCTTCAGCTCAAGAATTTTTGGCAGACTTACAACACGCTGAGGAGCTTTTATATAGCAATGAGGATAATAAGAAGTTAGATAACCGTGATTTTATTAGTGCCGATACTCCGGTTCCCAATGAAGCCGTAAGTGGGGAAACCATGATAATTAGCAAGGCTGAGATGATTGATGGTATTGCTAATTATAAACAACCAAAGGAACAGCAGGAGGTAGTGGAGCCACCACCAAAGAATAACAAAAAGTTTTTGGTTCTTGTGACCTGTGGCATTTTGGTATTATTAGGAATTGTTTATGGAATTTTAGAATATTCTAAAATGGTAGTAACGGTGCCGGATTTAAAGGGTAAAACCATTGTTGAGGCAGAGGAAATTTTAGACAAAAGCAAATTGAACTATATATTATCGGAAGAATATTGTGATGATGTAGCGGCTGGACAAGTGTGCAGCCAAGATCCCCCTGCAAATAGTAAAGTAAAAGAAGGCAGGAAGATACTGCTTGTTATTAGTAAGGGCGTAGAGCAAGGTGTAGCTCCTAATTTAGTAGGTAAAAATCTTACAGTGGCAAAACAGCTTTTAAAATCAGCCAAATTAAAATTGGGAACAGTTACCGTACGCTATGCTGCCGGTAAACCTTTTGATAGCGTCTTAGAACAAAGCGTTAGTGCAAAAACAAAAGTGGAGGCTAATACTAAAATAAATTTAATTGTTAATATTAGTGATGGTCAAACTATAGTTCCTTCCCTGTCAGGAGTGACTTTGGATGCTGCTAAGGGGTTGTTAATTGATGCTGGCTTGCAACTAGGAACCGTGACGGAAAAACCTGACGCGGCACCTAAGAATACTGTACTTACCGCAGATCCTGAAATTGGCAGCGTTGTAGGGAAGAGTACTGTGGTAAATGTAACTGTTTCTACAGGAGACCCCAATAAGAAAGCAGAAAAAGATGATAAGAATGCCCTTGATGCCGGGTCTGCAAAAATTGTGGAGTTTGTAGTTCCAAGCGGGCAAGAGCGCAATGAAGTTAAACTAGTGCTAATTAACGAAAAAGGCACATCTACGGTTTATACCGGTCTAGCTAGACCGGGAGTACGCCTGCGTCAGCAGGTGGAAGTAGCAGGACCTACCAGGGTACAATTTTATGCCAATGGTACATTAGTGGAGGAAAGAAAAATTTGAAACAAATGCAGGGTAGAATAATTCGCAACTACAATGGGTATTATTACGTAGAAGCCGATGATGGTTTGTTATATACTTGTAAGATAAAAGGAAAGTTAAAAAAAGAACGTTTTAGTTTAGTTACCGGTGATAACGTGCATTTCGAACAGATTGGTGACGAAGGCATGATTGTGGATATTTTACCCCGCAAGAATTTTTTGCAGCGTCCGCTTATGGCTAATGTAGATTTGGTAATAGTAGCCTTTGCTTGCGCAAACCCAGATTTTAGTTGGCTATTAATGGACAAGCTTTTAGCTTTAGCAGAAAGTGCGCAAATTCCTGCAATAATTAGTTTAAATAAAAATGATATTGCGCCCAAAGGTTTCATTGACAAATGCCGCTCTGTTTATGGCAAGATTGGCTATGAGGTTTTTGATATTTGTGCAGCTGATGGTACTGGGATTGAAGCTTTAAAGAATAGGCTGGCTGGAAAGATTTCTGTTTTTGCCGGGCCTTCTGGGGTAGGCAAATCCACTACTTTAAATGCTATTGATCATAATTTGTCTTTGGTAACAGGGCAAGTTAGTGAAAAAATAGGCAGGGGGCGTCATACTACCCGTTTTGCACAACTTTTACCCTTTGCAGGAGGCTATGTTGCTGATACTCCAGGATTTGGGAATTTAAATTTGGAGGAACTGGATTTAGGAACTTTGGCCACAGATTTTAGAGAATTCATTCCTTTGGCTGATAGTTGTAGGTTTACGACTTGTACGCATACTCATGAACCTAATTGTGCAGTGAAGGCCGCAGTAGAAAACGGCGAAATTGCTCAATCTCGTTACAATTCATATTTAAGCATGTTAGCAGAGATAAAAAATATAAAAGAGGGGAACGTAAAAAAATGACTATTATAGCACCATCAATTTTATCAGCAGATTTTTCTTGTTTAGGTGAAGAAATAAAAAAAATAGAGGATGCTGGTGCCGACTGGGTTCACATTGATGTTATGGATGGACAATTTGTTCCCAATCTCACTTTTGGTGCTCCTGTAGTAAAAAAATTACGTCCTCATACAAAAATGTTTTTTGACTGCCATTTAATGGTGGAAAATCCCGAAAATTATGTAGAAAATTTTGTGGCTGCAGGAGCTGATATGCTGGTAGCACACGTAGAAGCGGCTAAACATCTGCATCGTCTTGTACAAGATATTCACGAACACGGTATTAAAGCAGGTGTGGCACTTAATCCAGCTACATCTTTAAGCACTATTGAAGAGATTCTGCCCTATGTTGATATGGTCCTCATAATGTCGGTAAACCCTGGATTTGGGGGGCAGGAATTCATTCCAACAATGCTTGATAAATTAGCACGCTTGAAACAATTGGTTGCTAAACAGCAACATGAAATTCTTATTCAGGTTGATGGTGGAATTAATGCCACAAATGCAAGGCAAGTTGTAGACGCAGGGGCCAATGTGTTGGTGGCAGGATCGTTTATTTATGGTGCAAAAAATGTTAGACAGGCCATAATGGAATTGAAAGGGGTCCCACCGGTTTAAGAATGAACGGAGTTAAAAATGGCTAGAATAGTAAAAATAACATGGATTACTATAGGCATAATTGCTTTTTTGGTGACTGTTTTTTATGGGTTAAGCTATGAGGCAACTAAACAGGCTGTGAGTATTTTCAATAAAACGGTGGCCACACAACAAATGCTGGAAGGAACTTTAACCGTAGAAACCCTTAAAGCGAATATTTTTGGTGTTGTTAGTTTTGAAAATTTGTCTTGGAATGATGAAAAGGGGAGAAATATTGCCAAAATCGCCAGCGGTTCCTTTAAAGTTAAGCCTTGGGATATTATTACTAGGAATATTTCAGCTGCTACCCTTACAAATATAGATATAAACGATGGATTCCTTTGTCTTGATTTTAATGAAAGAATGAACTTGAAAAATATTGATATTGTTAAGCCCGAGAAAAAGAAGGTAAGCTTATCTAGTGGAGTGTTTGGCAAAGACCTAAAAGAAATGAACTTTAACCTAGTCCTTACGCATTGTAAAATGACTGCACTTTATGGTAAACGGCAATTTGATATGAATGATGTTAATGCTCAAATACAGATGAACAGCAAAGATAAATTGTATATGGATTTTTCAGCAGGTAAATTTGGTGGAACGTTGGAAGCTGATGGCTTAAATATAGTTGGTAGTATAGATCTTAAGCCGCGAGTAGCTACATATGATTTAAAACTTGCAATTAAGTCATTGAAACCTTCGACCTTAGGTACGGGAATAAATGTACATGAGAAAGTATCTGCTACTTCTACGGTATCAGGTCCCTTACCGGCTCCAAAGATTGATGGTAATTTATATATGGAAGATTTGAATTTACCGGCTTTGCATTTTTCTAACGTTGTTGGCGAGTTTCATTATGAAAATGCGTTTATTGATGTAAAGAATGTCCATGCTGATATTTATGGAGGTAATTGCGAGGCAAGCGGTAATTTTAATATTGATACTAAACATTATAAAGTAGATGTTTTGGGGCATAAATTGCATAGCGATATAGCGGCCAAAAGTTTATTGATTCGTTGCTTAGTAGAACTTAATCTTAAAATGAGAGGAACGGGAGATCATAAAACAGTACTTACTTATGGCGAATTCAAATCAGGGAAAGGTAACTATGGCCCTGTTTTATTTGACAGCATAACAGGTAGGTTTACTAACCAATATGGCGTATTGCGTTTCAGCGATGTGGAAATACATTCATCGGCCGGCGATATTTCTGCACCATTTTTTCAAATCATAAATGGTAAACTCAAATTAGGAAAAGTTTTCTTGTATGATCATCAAACAGGTGAAAACAAGGCATTTAATTAGTTCCTATTGCAAAGTTTTATAATCGTGCTATAATAAAAACGTCAATTGAATATTGTGTCTTTGGGGCAGGGCGAAATTCCCTACCGGCGGTATAGTCCGCGAGCCGTAATTGGCATGAATCGGTGTAACTCCGATACCGACAGTATAAAGTCTGGATGAGAAAAGACGAAGGTTTATGCTGTTTTACTTTACAAATTCAGCCGTCTGACTAATTACCCCCATAAAGGGTAGTTAGTCTTTTTTGTTGTTGGCATGACAAAAAAAGTGGAGATGATTCTATGGATGATAGCAAATTTATGAAAATGGCTTTAGAGCTTGCGGAAAAGGCACGAGGCTCCACCAGCCCAAACCCTCTTGTGGGGTGCGTTATAGTTGATTCTGAGGGGAATATTGTAGGAAAGGGATATCATCATAAAGCGGGAGAACCTCATGCTGAGGTTAACGCTCTAGCGGATGCGGGAAAGAGAGCTTATGGTGCCACAGCTTACGTAACCTTGGAACCTTGTTCGCATTTTGGACGAACAGGTCCTTGTAGTGACGCGCTTATCAAAGCTGGCATTAAACGCGTAGTTGCAGCGGTGGGAGATCCAAATCCTAAGGTGGCAGGACGTGGGTTTGCAATATTACGTGCTGCGGGAATAGAGGTTTTAGAGGGCGTTTTGGCTGATGAGGCCTACAAACAAAATGAAGTGTTTTTTCATTGGATGTTGACAGGAATGCCGTTTGTGGCTGTGAAGTATGCCATGACCCTAGATGGTAAGATTGCTACTGCTAACGGAGATTCTAAATGGATTAGTGGTGAAGAATCGCGTAAATATACGCACAAGTTACGAAGTATTTATGATTGTATACTAGTGGGCAAAAATACTGTTATAAAAGATAATCCGGAACTTACCTGTCGTATGGTAGCAGGGAAAAACCCCTTGCGCATAGTTTTAGACAGTAAATTAGAAATACCATTAACGGCAAAAGTTTTGACTGATGGGAAAGCGACCACCATGGTAGTGACTGCCCAAAACGTAGCTGATGCGAAAATAAAGACTTTTAGTGAATTAACCGGTGTAGAGGTATTACAGGTGCCCATAGAACGAAGGGAGCTAAGCATTAGAGCTTTACTTTTGGAGCTTGGGAAAAGGGGATTAAGCAGTATTTTAGTAGAAGGAGGAAGCCAAGTGCAGGGGGCTTTTTTGGATGATAGCCTGGTTCAAAGGATATATGCGTTCATAGCGCCTAAAATTGTTGGTGGGGCTAAAAGCTTACCTCCTGTTGGTGGTTTAGGTAAAGATAAAATTGCGGAGAGTTTAATGCTGCGTGAAAAAGAAATACAGTGTTTGGGTGATGATATTTTAATAACCGGCAGAGTAGGAAAAGAGGATCAAGTATGTTTACAGGATTAGTTGCGGAATTAGGTACGGTAAAGACTTTGAAAAAAGAGAAAAATTCCTACCATTTGACCATTAGTGCTAAAAAGCTTCCACCTTTGCTTAAAATAGGTGAAAGTATAGCGGTGAATGGTTCCTGCTTAACAGTAGTTGAGGTAAGCAACAATGATTTTACCGCTGACGTTATGCCGGAAACAATTAGGTTAACTGTAATTAATACATTTAAAGCAGGCGATCGCGTTAATTTGGAACGCACCTTGCGTCTAGCCGATGGATTAGATGGACATCTCGTAAGTGGACATATTGAAGGAGTAGGTACAATAAGCAAAATAGCAGCGGATGGAATTGCTAAAGTAACAACTATTAGTACTCCTACAGCTTTACTGAAATATATTTTGCCTAAAGGGTCCATAGCCATAGATGGTATTAGTTTAACCGTTACCGATGTAACAAAAACAGGCTTTTCTGTATCATTAATACCCCATACGGTTTCTGAAACCACTATGGGTTTTAAGAAAGAGGGAGACAAGGTAAATTTAGAAACAGATATGATAGGCAAGTATGTAGAGCGTATGGTAAATAATAAAGACATGGGAACGCTAACCAAAAGAAGTCTTTTAGAAAATGGATTTATATAGGAGGATATTATGGAAAATGAATTTAAATTTAGTACGGTAGAGCAGGCTATTGCTGATATTAAGGCAGGGAAAATGGTGTTGGTCACCGACGATGAAGACAGAGAGAACGAGGGAGATTTAATTATGGCGGCTGAGAAGGTTACCGCTGAAGCTATTAACTTTATGGCTACTCATGCCAGAGGACTTATTTGTATGCCCTGCGACCCAACAATTGCTGACCGCTTGCAATTTGGAGCCATGGTGGCCAATAATACTGACAATCATGAGACGGCTTTTACGGTGTCTATTGACCATAAAGATACAACAACAGGGATTTCTGCTTTTGAAAGGGCACTTACTATAAAAAAATGTACTGCTGATGATGCCGTGTCCACAGATTTTAGACGCCCTGGGCATGTTTTCCCATTGCGCTCTCGCGTAGGAGGTGTTCTTCGTCGTATTGGTCATACTGAAACAACCACTGATTTGTGTACTTTGGCAGGATTAAAACCGGTGGGTATTTGTTGTGAAATAATGAGTGAAGACGGAACCATGGCACGAACTCCTGAATTAAAGAAATTTGCTGAAAAGTTTGGTTTAACTTTTATTACGGTGGAGTCATTGGTTGCTTATCGCAAAAAAAATGAAAAGATGGTGTACCGTATTGCCAATGCCGCTTTGCCATCTAAATATGGTAATTTTCGCGCTATTGGGTATGAAAACAGCCTAGATAATTATTGCCATGTCGCTTTAGTAAAAGGGGACGTAAGCGGCAAAAAAAACGTATTGGTTAGAGTTCATTCTGAATGCTTAACAGGAGATGCTTTTGGATCTTTACGGTGCGACTGCGGAGACCAATTAGCAGCAGCTATGCGCATGGTAGAAAAGGAAGGTTGTGGCGTGGTCCTATATATGCGGCAGGAGGGACGAGGGATAGGACTTGCTAACAAGCTGAGGGCTTACGAATTGCAGGATCAGGGTATGGACACGGTAGATGCTAATATCAAGTTGGGATTCGCTCCGGATTTGCGCGATTATGGCATTGGGGCACAGATTTTAGCAGATCTAGGATTAACAAGTATCCGTCTTATTACTAATAACCCTGCAAAACGTGCAGGATTATCCGGGTATGGAATTACAGTGACTGAGAGTGTTCCTATTATCATTCAAGATAATCCATATAATCATGCGTACTTAATCACAAAAGAAGAACGTATGGGTCATAAATTAAATGAGACAAAAAAAATGGAGGTACTAAAATGAAAACTTTAGAAGGTAAATTGCAGGCAGAGGGTTTAAAAGTGGCAATAGTTGTGGCACGTTTTAATGAATTTATTACATCTAAACTATTGGGTGGAGCCATGGATATGTTGCTGCGTCACGGTGCAAGCACGGAAGATATTACGGTAGCTTGGGTTCCGGGAGCTTTTGAAATTCCACTTGCAGCGCAGAAATTGGCGGCAAGTAAAAAGTTTGATACGGTTATTTGTTTGGGTGCGGTTATTAGAGGAGCAACGTCTCATTATGATTATGTATGTTCTGAAGTATCTAAGGGCATAGCACATGTTTCACTAGCGACAGGAGTGCCGGTAGCTTTTGGCGTTTTAACTACTGAAAATATTGAACAGGCAGTGGAGCGTGCCGGTACTAAATCAGGGAACAAGGGTTCCGATGCCGCAGTTAGTGCTATTGAGATGGTAAATTTATTGAAAAATATTTAGGGGAGCAAAACATGAAAAACGTTCTAGTAAAAGGCACTATTGAAGGGGTGCGTATCTATGCACTACGCACCACGGCATTGGTGCAGGAGTTAAACACCATTCATCATTGCTCACATCTGGCTATCGCAGCTTTGGGACGGGCTGTAACCGGCGCATTGCTTATAGCGGCTACAATGAAGGACAATGAAAGAATTACTCTGCGTTTTAGTGGAGACGGCCCTTTGGGAGAAGTGGTCGCTGATGCTAAGGGTAATTGCGTACGCGGCTATGTGAATAATCCGCAAGTTTGTTTACCACTAAAAAATGGAAAGTTGGATGTAGGCGCCGGTGTGGGAAAGGGCAATATTATCGTTACTCGCTATTTGGATAATGCAGAGCCTTTTAACGGTTATTGCGAGTTAGTAAACGGTGAAATTGCCGCTGATTTGACTAATTATTTATATACATCTGAGCAAATTCCTACAAGTGTGGCATTAGGGGTATTAGTAAATCCGGAAGGAATGGTTATAGCAGCCGGTGGGTATTTTATTCAAGCTATGCCTGATGCGGATGACAAAGTACTGGAACAGCTGGAGAACAATATAGTAACTTTGCCATATGTCACAGAATTGTTATCTGCTGGGAATAATCCGGAAGAAATCATTCAAAAGATTGGCAAAGATTTTAAGGTAAACATCAATGAAACGCTGCCGGTTAAACTACAATGTACTTGCAGCAGGAAAAAAGTTGAGGATATGTTGGCGGCACTGCCCAATAAAGACTTAGCTGAAATGAAACATGATGCTATAACGGAAGTTCATTGTCATTTTTGTAATACGTCATATAAATTTACCAATACAGAATTAGAAACAATAAAAAAGCAAAAAACCGATAATTCCCTTGACTAAACGAACAAGTGTTTGTATAATGAACATAGAAATTAATTTAGCACAGAATATGGAGGAATTAACAATGGAAATGGATAAGACTAAGGCTCTTGACGCAGCCGTTAAGCAAATAGAAAAAGATTTTGGTAAAGGCTCTATCATGAGATGGGGTGAAGCCGGTGCCAAGATGAGTGTGGAAACGATTCCTACCGGAGCCTTATCCTTGGATATTGCTTTAGGAGTAGGTGGCATTCCTCGTGGAAGGGTTATTGAAATTTTCGGACCGGAATCATCAGGTAAAACTACAGTGGCCCTGCACATGATTGCAGAGGCGCAAAAGGCAGGTGGATATGCTGCTTTTATTGATGCTGAGCATGCTTTAGATCCTGAATATGCCAAACATTTAGGTGTGGACGTGGATGATCTTTTGATTTCCCAACCGGATACAGGGGAGCAGGCTCTAGAGATTTGTGATGCATTGGTGCGTAGTGGAGCTATTGACATCATAGTTATTGATTCCGTAGCAGCATTGGTTCCAAGAGCTGAAATTGAAGGAGAAATGGGCGATTCCCATGTGGGGCTGCAAGCACGCTTAATGAGTCAGGCTTTACGAAAACTAACAGGTATTATTTCTAAATCACATACTTCTACTATTTTTATAAATCAGATTCGCGAAAAAGTTGGCGTTATGTTTGGTAACCCTGAAGTTACTACAGGAGGTCGTGCATTAAAGTTTTATGCTACTATTCGTTTGGATGTTCGCAGAATAGAAACTTTGAAAAGCGGAAATGATATGATCGGCAATAGAACTAGAGTTAAAGTGGTAAAAAATAAAATAGCACCTCCTTTTAAACAGGCTGAATTTGATATTATGTATGGAGAAGGTATTTCTCATGAAGGCTGCTTAGTAGATTTAGGGGCTGAATTTAATATTATTAATAAGAGCGGGGCATGGTATTCCTATGGCGATGAACGTATTGGTCAGGGAAGAGAAAATGCTAAAGAATTCTTAAAAAAGAATCCGGAAATGGCCGCTGAAATTGAAAGTAAAGTTAGGGAAGTGGCTCTTCCTGCTCCCTTACCTGTGCCTGAAAAACCATTAGTAGTACCGGAAGGCAGTGGCGAAGATGCCGATAAAATCTAAACCGCCGCTAACTTCGCTGGCAGCGGCTTATGATTTTGCCCTAACAAAGCTTAGCTATCGTGATCACAGCCAACAAGATTTGGAGGGGAAGCTGCGTATGCGGCAGTGTCCCCAGGAAATTATTGATCAGGTTTTAATAAAGCTTAAGGATTACAAACTTTTAGATGAAGAAAACTATGGTCGTAAAGTATATACGTCATGGCTGGCAAAAAAATATTATGGTAGGGGACATTTGCGGCTAACCCTTATGAAAAAGCAGGTAAAAAGAGAACTTATCGATAGTATAGTTGATAAATTGACAGAGGAAGAGGAAGAGGCTAGGGCGATTGACTTTGGTAGTAGTTGCCTTAAGAAGAATCCGAGAAAGTTTGGCTTTGATGCTGAAAAAGGTAAAGCCAATTTAGCACGTGCTTTAGCAACACGCGGCTTTAATGGTGATCTTATAAAAAAAGCATTAAAACAGTTGGAATAAATCTATATATATGTAGGGAAATCTTGACACTTTCCGAAAAAACATATAGAATTACTATATCCAATCGTGTTAATGTTTAATGTTGTTATCCACGAGGCGACCTATGGTTGCCTCATTTGTTTGTAAGTTGTAAAAAATACTGAAAATGTTTGTGAAAATGTTGGGGGAAATTATACTGAGGAGGTGAAGATTATTTTAGAAATAATCGTAATATCCGTCGGTGTTGGTATTGTTGGAGGTGCTGTTGGTTATTTAGTTCGTAAAAATATTGCAGAAGGCAAAGTTGCTACAGCTGAAGAAACCGCAAACCGTATCGTTCAAGAAGCTGAGAAGACCGGCGAGGCTAAGAAAAAAGAAGCACTGTTAGAAGCAAAAGAAGAAATCCACCGCTTGCGAACCGAAATGGAACGTGAAAATAAGGAACGTCGTGCTGAATTGCAAAAATCTGAACGTAGATTGGTGCAAAAAGAAGAAAATCTTGACAAGAAGTTGGATTCTTATGAAAAAAAGGAAGAAAACTTAATTGAGCAAACTAGCAAGCTGCGTGATTCTCAAGATAGAATTGAAGAATTGTATGTAAAGCAAAGAAATGAACTAGAGCGTGTTTCAGGTTTGACATCTGATGATGCTAAGCGAGAATTATTGAGCAATGTGGAAGTCGAAGTCAAACACGATACAGCTAAGTTAATTAAAGATTTAGAGCAACAAGCCAAGGATGAAGCTGACAACAAGGCAAGAGAGATTATTTCCATGGCTATTCAACGCTGTGCGGCCGACCATGTGGCGGAAACAACTGTCTCCGTAGTGGCTTTGCCTAACGATGAAATGAAAGGGCGAATAATCGGGCGTGAGGGTCGTAATATTAGAACTCTAGAAACTTTAACAGGGATTGATTTGATTATTGATGATACTCCGGAAGCTGTAATAGTGTCAGGGTTTGATCCTGTACGACGGGAAATAGCTCGTACCGCACTGGAAAAACTTATTAATGATGGCCGTATTCATCCGGCGCGTATTGAGGAAATGGTTGAGAAAGCTCAAAAAGAAATTGATCAAAAAATTAAAGATGCCGGCGAGCAAGCAACCTTTGACACAGGTGTGCATGGAGTGCACCCGGAAATTATTAAATTGCTGGGACGTTTGCGCTATAGAACAAGTTATGGACAAAATGTTTTGAAGCATTCTACCGAAGTCGCTCATCTGGCAGGCTTAATGGCTGCTGAGTTGGGTGTTGATGTTACACTAGCGAAGAGAGCAGGCTTACTACATGATATTGGTAAAGCCGTTGATCATGAGATGGAAGGCTCCCATGTTGAATTAGGAGCAGAAGTTGCCAAAAGGTATCATGAGTCTTCTACGGTTATTAATGCGATTGAATCGCACCACGGTGATGTTGAACCTACTAGTGTTGAAGCTGTTTTGGTTGCTGCCGCAGATGCTATTTCTGCTGCTAGACCTGGAGCTAGACGTGAGACGCTGGAGACCTACTTGAAACGTTTAACTCGATTGGAAGAGATTTCTGAGTCCTTTGAGGGCGTAGAAAAATGTTATGCAGTACAAGCAGGCCGCGAGATTCGCATTATGGTTAAACCTGATAAAATTGATGATGATGAGGCAGTTTTGTTGGCACGTAACGTTGCTAAGAAGATTGAAGAAGAAATGGAATATCCAGGTCAGATTAAGGTTATCATTGTGCGCGAAACTCGTGCCGTTGATTATGCGAAATAAATAGAAATTTAAAAGTTAGTGGTTGTCTCAATAAAAAATGAGGCAACCACTTTTAGTTTAATAAATTAGTAGAAATTTATACTATCTCTGTCCACGCATGAATTATTTGCAAAAAGTTAACTGTATGCTAACTTTTATAGCTTTAATTGGTGAGTAATTATGATATAATAATAACAGCGAAATTCAGATGGAGGTTTGAAATTAATGCAAATAAGTGGTTCCGGTGGGTGTTTTGAAGAAAGAACATATGAAGTAGAGCCCGCTGTTGCATGGCAGATTGGGATTTTGGTCGCGGCAGAAATGGCTGTTGAAGTAGAAGAACGCGACGATGAGAAATGGCTCCTAAACGGTACAATACTGAGCATAGAAAAAACTATGTTTACGGGCAAGCACAAAAGGAAATTATTTACTTTTTCCGTACAAGGTTTAGACAAGGGAAGTTGCCGAATAATATTAGACATTCGCAAAGAGCGCATAGAAGTATATAGCTTTAGGCCACAAAACAATGAAGCAGTGGACTTCTTTAATAATTTTGACAAAAAACTAAAGGAATATGTTTCTTTTATTGTTTGTCCGAACTGTAAGGCCAAAATTAGCTCAAACGTCAAGTTTTGTCCGGAGTGTGGGTCACCGGTGAAATAAAAGCAAAAGAAACCAAGTACCCGGAGGTATTTGGTTTCATTTTTTAGGTGCCATAACTTAAATTGCGCGTGTTACTTTGCCGGAGCGCAAGCAACGAGTGCAAACGTTAACGCGAGTAACCGTACCGTCAACAACTGCTCTGACCCGCTGAATATTTGGCTTCCAGGAACGTTTTGTATGCCTATTGGAATGGCTGACGTTATTTCCTGCCATTTCACCTTTTTTACAAATCTCGCAAATGCATGCCATAGTCCCACCTCCTTTAAGTTGTAGGGCAATGCTTTCTCTCAAACTCAACAGGGGTATTTTAACATATATTGAATATAAATTGCAAGTGCAAAATATAACATTTTAAACAGGGGGAGTCATTTATGTGGTGGCATGAGCCGCTTACTGCACTAAAAGGCATTGGGCCAAAAAAAATGGCCGATTTTTTAAATCTAAATATTAAAACTATTGGTGATTTGTTAAACAGATTTCCTAGGCAGGGGTGTTATTTGGACTATTCTCATCTTAAAAAGATTAGGGAATTGTCTACAAATGGTGTCAACCAAGTTTTTGCCGCAGAAGTTGTTAATATGGCTAATAAACGTTCTGCTCGCAATAACAGCTATGCTACTGTCACAGTTCGAGATGAGACTGGCTATGCGGAGATTTTTCTCTTTCTTCATCAACGTTTTCAATTAAAAAATCTTGAAGTGGGTCAGAAGGTTTTGGTAGTAGGAAAGGTTCTACCAGGACGCACTGCCAAAAGTGTTAGTGGGGCAACATTTTCTTCTATAGCTGATACAGGTGGTAGTGAAGGCTTCGGCATTTTGCCGATGTATAATTTATCAGGAAATTTGACACAAAACAACGTTCGCTATGCAGTAAAACAGGCGTTGGCGTTAGCACGTAAGGAATTACCTGAATCATTGCCGGAGGGAATAATAAAACAAAATTCTCTGCTGCCAAGGTTAGATGCTTTAGAAAATATTCATTTTCCCAAGAACTTTGCTCTTTTAGCCCGGGCTAAAGAACGATTTATTTTTGAAGAACTTTATTTATTGCAATGTGGCTTGATATATTATAGCAACAAGGTAAAAGACGGACGCAGTGGTATTAAAATGGCTAAGGATGGCAAAGTGGTTGGTAAAGTTTTGACTGGACTGCCCTTTGTTTTGACGGAAGCTCAAAGTAAGGCTTGGGATGAAATTTCTCTAGATATGCAGGAAAAACGTCCCATGCATAGGTTGCTTCAGGGCGATGTTGGGTCAGGAAAGACGATTTTATCTGCTTTAGCATTGGCTAAGGCCGTAGAGAATGGGTATCAAGGCTGTATAATGGTGCCTACGGAGATATTAGCAAGCCAACACTATGAAACACTAAAGACGTATTTAAAACGCGTAGGGATTAACGTAAGGCTCCTAACCGGTAACGTAAAGGGAGCTAGGCGGCAGAAAATACTTGCTGGTTTGGCAGACGGCAGCATAGATGTTGTGGTAGGTACACATGCTCTTATTCAAGAAACAGTGAAATTTAAGTCATTGGCCTTAGTTGTCACTGATGAACAGCACCGTTTTGGTGTTGAGCAGCGCGCTAAACTAGTTAATAAGTCCTCTTTTGCTCCTGACGTATTGGTTATGACGGCGACGCCAATTCCTAGAACATTAGCGCTTACAGTATACGGGGATTTGGATATTTCTCTTATGAAAGGTATGCCCCCGGGTCGAAAACCAATTACTACGCTGTGTTATACGGACGCAAAAAGGGCTGAAATATATAAAGGCATGGTTAGGCAGGTAAAGGCTGGATTTCAAGCATATGTAGTTTGCCCCTTTATTGATGCTTCGGAACTAATAGAGGCTAAATCGGTTGTGGAAATTTACGAAGGACTGACCACCGGATATTTGCGTGGAATACCGTGTGGATTACTGCATGGCCGGTTAAAAGCCAGTGAAAAAGATGAGGTTATGGCAGATTTTATCTCTGGGAAGACAAAAGTTTTAATTGCTACTACTGTTATAGAAGTTGGTGTCAATGTTCCTAATGCAACACTTATGGTTATCGAAGGGGCAGACCGTTTCGGGTTAGCGCAACTCCACCAATTGCGCGGGCGGGTTGGCCGTAGTGACATACAGTCCTATTGCGTGTTATTAACTTCTTCTGACAATCCTGATACCTTGGAAAGATTGCAGATAATGCGCACCTGCAGCGATGGTTTTGTTTTGGCAGAAAAAGATTTGGAAATGCGTGGAGCAGGGCAATTATTTGGCTTCAGACAACACGGCTTGCCTGATTTATATATTGCTGATATAATGCGAGACACAGATGTGTTAATGGAAGTACGGGAATTGGCGAAAGAGACTTTGAGGGATAAACGGCTATTTATGCAGGTGACTAAGGCGCTAAAAAATCAATTTGATGATAGATTTGAGAGAATTTTTAATTCATAAGATTAGAGGTCTACATGGACAAAAAAAAATACGATAAGCAAGATACCATAGTAAAAGCGATAGCATTGGCGGTACTTGTAGTGCTAGTTTTAGCGATACATATTATGTCACCAAACTTTTTTGAAAAAGTATGGGACTTAGCTACCAGCGGTAATATTGATCTTACTGTGGAATTTTTGGCTTCTTATGGCATGTGGGCCATGACCATTAGTTTTTTCCTAGATGTACTTATTAATACGGTAGGTTTCTTGCCTTCTATTTTTTTATCTACAGCTAATGGTTTGATTTTCGGTTTGCCATTGGGAATATTAATTTCATGGACAGCGGAGTCCGTTGGCGTTATTATCAGTTTCCTTGTTATGCGTTATTTTTTAAGAGCATATGCGGATAAGGTTATTGAAAAAAGTAATAATCTAAAACGACTTGACGAAATGAGCAGTGATAAGGGATTGGCTGCCATGGCCTTAGCTCGTACTATGCCATATTTCCCTTCAGGCATTTTAACCGCACTGGGCGCTGTTAGTAAAATGAGTATTCGAGACTACTGTATTGCTACATTTGTGGGGAAATTTCCTTCTACGGCTATAGAGGTTGTTTTAGGGCACGATGTAGTGAATTTCAGGCAGAATATGGATCGGTTGGCAATTCTTGTTACTTTAATTGCTCTTGTGTATGGCTATGTTTATTGGCGCAAATCTAAAAATGATAAAGATAAATAAACATCATAATATAATAAAAGCAGCAAATAAACCTAGTCTTGCTGTCATGTACCATTGCTATAGTGTATATAAGTTTACACTATAGCAATGGTATATTTTTATTGCTTTCAAAATATAAAAAAAGCAGGAAAAATCTTCCTTTTCATAGAACTTAAGTAGCATAATGCAAATCGGAAAAGGGGGAAGTAATTGTGAAAGAGTACACGGGAGATAAGATCAGAAATGTTGCCATTGTGGGTCATGGTGGAGCGGGAACAACATCCGTGACGGAAGCATTGCTTTACCGTTCTGGAGCTATTAGCAGAATGTGCAAGGTAGAGGATGGAGCTACTACCACAGATTATGAACCGGAAGAAATTAAACGTGGCGTATCTGTCAATGCTACGTTAGCGCCTGTTGAGTGGCGAGATTCAAAGATAAATTTCATCGATACTCCGGGGTTTGCTGATTTTGTTGCAGAAGTAAAGGGTGCATTTCGTGCGGTTGATAGTGCGCTAATTGTTGTTTGTGCTATTTCAGGAGTGCAGGTCGGGACGGAACAATGCTGGAAGATGGCGGAAGAAGCTGGCTTGCCAAGAATAGTTTTTGTTAATAAAATGGATCGGGATAATGCCGATTACGATAGTGTTTTACATAATTTGCGGATGAAATTCGGGAAACGGGTATTACCGTTAGAACTACCATTGGGCAAAGCGGAAGATTTTTGCGGCGTTATTGACGTTTTTAAAATGAAAGCCTATAGAGCCAATGGAAATGGCTCAGATGAAATAGATATTCCGGCTGATATGTTGGCATGGGCACAAGATGCCCATGAAAAACTGGTAGAGGCAGCTGTGGAAGCAGATGATGGCTGTATGCTGCGTTATTTAGATGGTGAGGTTATTAGTGACGATGAAATAAAGAATTGTTTAATAAAAGGAATACGCCAAGCGATAATTTTTCCCGTTATTTGTGGCAGCGCCTATAAAAATATTGGTCTGGGAAGACTGATGAATGCGGTTATTGATTATACTTATCCAGCTATTTTAAACGATTATAAGGTGACGGATATAAAAACAGGCGGGGAAATTATTCGTGACGCAAATGCGCCTATGGCAGCTTTAGTGTTTAAAACTACCTCCGATCCTTTTGTGGGGAGACTGAGTTTTTTACGTGTATTTTCAGGAAATATTGTCAGCGACAGTATTATTTATAATGCCAGCCGTGAGCAGGAAGAACGCATTGGAACGGTGTTTACCATGCTGGGAAAAACCCAGATTCCCATGAAGAGTATTCATGCCGGTGATATTGGTGTGGTGTCTAAATTACAATATACTTCAACAGGGGATACAATCAGTGACAAAACTGCTCCTGTAAAGTTTGCTCCGATTGTGTTCCCCTTGCCAATGTACACTAGAGCAATCTACGCTAAGAAAAAGGGCGAAGAAGAGAAGATTTCTAATGCTCTTAGTAGGTTAATGGACGAAGACCCTACCATAATTGTTAGCCGTGATAGTGTGACTAAAGAAACCTTGATTAGTGGTATGGGTGACCAACATATTGAAATTATAATGGAACGTATGAAGCGAAAATTTGGTGTGGAGGCACAGCTAAAAGCACCTATAATTGAATATCGGGAGACCATTCGCGGTACTGCCGAAGTTGAAGGGAAACATAAGAAACAAAGTGGGGGACATGGTCAATATGGTCATGTTGTTATTAAAATGGAACCTCTGAATCCTGGCGATGGCTTTGAATTTGTTGATAAAATATTTGGCGGGGCAATCCCACGTCAATATATTCCTGCGGTGGAAAAAGGAATGAGAGAGTCTCTTGAACATGGGGTTTTAGCAGGTTACCCTGTTGTAGATCTGCGAATAACTTTGCTTGATGGCTCATATCACGCAGTAGATTCTTCGGAAATGGCTTTTAAAATCGCATCACACCAAGCGTTCCAAAAGGCCTGTGAAAAGTCCAAGCCGGTGCTAATGGAACCTTATTATAACTTGGATGTTTATTGTACCGAAGGTATGATGGGAGATGTTATTGGGGATTTAAACACTAAGCGCGGACGCATCTTAGGAATGCAGAGCATGGATGATGGTTTGAGTTGCGTAAAAGCACAAGTGCCCTATGCTGAATTGTCAGAGTATGCTGTAGATTTACGGGCTTTAACTCAGGGTTTAGGTACTTTCGAAATGAAATTTGATCATTATGAAGATGTGCCTCAGAGACTTGCAGATAAAATTATCGCCGAGCGCAGAGCTCAGCTGGCAGAAGATAAATAAAATATAGGGGGGAAACATATATGGAAGTAAAAGAAATCATGACCAAAGATGTGGTGAGTGTTAATCGCAATAGTACTATTGATGAAATTGCTCAGACACTTATTGACAATAAAGTTTCAGGATTACCTGTTCTCAGTGATGGCGGCTACCTAGTCGGCGTGGTAACAGAGGGAGATCTTTTAAGACGTGAAATGTCACCGCGGTTGCCCGAGTTTATTAATATTTTAGGTGCTGTGATTTATTATCATGGGGTAGAGCGCTATAATGAAGATTTCAAAAAAATCTTAGCACAAACTGCCGCAGATATTATGACCGAAGATTTGATTACTGTAAAAGAAGAAACAGATATTAGCGAAGTGGCTAGGCTTATGCTCAATAACAATATTAAACAAATACCGGTAGTAGACGGAAGTAAATTAATTGGTATTGTTAGCCGCGCCGATATTGTAAAATTGTTGTTAAAAGAATAATAGACTTTATTTTTCAAAGGTTTTACTTTATAATTAACCAGTGTGGGCATAAATTAATAAATGTGCTCAACTTTCTACAAAGCAGTCCTTCCAATAATAAAAATAGTTTTACTTGCGGAGGCTAATTAGAGAAAGAGAGTATAAGGAGACTTTATCAATGAAAAAAATTGACCAGACTGCGATTAATACGCTGCGTTTTCTTTCTGTGGACCAAGTACAAGCTGCAAATTCAGGGCATCCGGGATTTCCTCTGGGGGCGGCACCTTTGATGTATGTTCTTTGGGACAAGTTTATTAATTACAATCCTAAGAACCCTAATTGGTTTAATCGTGATCGTTTTATTTTATCACCGGGGCATGGTTCGGCATTACTTTATTCTATGTTGCATTTGGCAGGGTTTGGACTGACTGTCAAAGATTTGAAAAATTTTCGACAATGGGGTTCCAAAACTCCGGGACATCCTGAATATGGGCATACTGAAGGAGTAGAAGCTTCTACAGGACCCTTAGGCCATGGTTTTGCTATGGCAGTTGGTTTTGCTATTGGTGAGGAAATGCTTGCCGCTAAGTATAATAAAAAAGGGTTTAAAGTGATAGATCACTATACTTACGGTTTAACGTCAGATGGTGATTTGATGGAAGGCGTGTCTTCTGAGGCGGCATCTTTGGCGGGAACTTTAGGGTTAGGAAAGTTAATTTTTTTGTATGATAATAATAGAATAACTATTGAAGGAAAGACGGATATTGCTTTTACTGAAGATGTAGGCAAGCGCTTTGAGGCCTACGGCTGGCAAGTTTTAACAGTGGCGTCTGCGGAAGATTTAGATGCCTTGGTTGCTGCTGTCAAAGAGGCTAGGGCAGATAAAAAACATCCTTCTTTGATTATGATTGATACACATATTGGTTTTGGCAGTCCTAAACAAGACAGCCCCTCTGCTCATGGAGAACCTTTAGGCGTGGATAATGTTAGATTAACCAAAGAAAAAGCTGGCTGGGATCCTAAAAAAACTTTTTATGTACCAAAAGAAGTTAAGACACATTTTGCCGATAAATTAGTCGGTTGCAAAAAAAAGCAAGCAACTTGGGAAAGCCTTATGAAGAAATACGCTAAAGTGTATCCGGAGCTTTCCGGGGAGTTGCAAGATCGCATAATGGGTAAGGTTAGCATTGATCAAACAGCTTTGGAGAAAATATTTTCTGCTACAGCCAAGACTTCTACCCGCGAAGCTTCTGGAGAAATACTGCAAAATTTATCTACGCAGGTCCAGGCTTTAGTAGGTGGCAGCGCGGATTTAGGCCCCTCGAATAAAACGGTGGTAAAGGCAGAGGGCTATTTCTCCGTTGCTAATCCAAGTGGACGCAATATGCATTTTGGCGTACGTGAACATGCGATGGGGGCTATTATAAATGGTTTAGCTTTGCATGGTGGGTTTATACCTTATGGTGGTACATTCTTGGTATTCGCGGATTTCTTGCGCCCGGCAGTACGTATGGCTGCCTTAATGGGGCTTAGGAGTATCTATGTTTTGACTCACGACAGCATAGCATTGGGCGAAGACGGGCCAACACATCAACCAATTGAGCAGACAATGAGCTTGCGTATGATACCAAATATTTCCGTGTTTAGACCGGCGGATGCTTTGGAGACGGCCGTAGCTTGGCGTAGTGCTTGTTTAAACGCAGAGCAGCCAACTTGCTTACTGCTCAGTCGTCAAAAATTATCCGTGTTGACGGAATACAAAGATTTAATTCATACTAATGCCGCTAAAGGGGCCTATGTCTTGGATTCAGGTACCAATGCTAAACTGACGGCAGTGCTTTTGGCTTCTGGGAGCGAGGTACAGCTGGCTTTGGCCGCACAAAAAGTTTTAGCGGCGAAAAAAATCAACGTTAGTGTAGTTTCGATGCCTTCTTGGGATATGTTTGATAAGCAAAAACAAGCTTATAAAGAAAGCGTAATGCCTACGGGTATACCAAGAATTGCCATCGAAGCAGGAGTGCCTTTTGGTTGGAGCAAATATACAGGCAGCGACGAACTGGTACTTGGTATTAATAAGTTTGGCGCCTCAGCGCCAGGTGACATAGTCTATGAAAAATATGGCTTCACGGTAGAAAATATCGTGGCTATGGTTCAAAAAATAAAATAATACCTCAACAGGCACATGCTGTAAGTTTCAGCCTGTGCCTGTTTCGACAATAGGAGGAAATATGAAACATTTGTTGACTATTGCAGGTTCGGATTCATCTGGTGGCGCAGGAATCCAAGCTGATTTAAAAACCTTTGCGGCACATGGTTGTTTTGGTATGAGTGTAATCACTGCCGTAACGGCACAAAACACTCAGGGCGTAACAATGGTGCAAAATATTGATGAAAAAGTGGTAGAGGCTCAAATAGACGCCATTTTTGAGGATATTAGGGTAGATGCGGTTAAGATAGGAATGGTCTCTCAGGTAAATATTATAAACGTTATTGCCAAACGTCTTGCCTACTATAAGCCTTCTATTATTGTTCTGGACACGGTCATGGTTTCCAAGAGCGGGTTTGATTTACTGGCACCGGAAGCGTGTAACGCATTAATAGATAAGCTTTTGCCCTTAGCTACCTTGATAACGCCTAATTTGCCTGAGGCTGAAAGAATAGTTGGGTTCGCAGTACAAGATAAAGAGACAATGGTAAAAGCGGCCAAGCAGATTTTAACACTAGGGGCAAAAAACGTTTTGATTAAGGGGGGCCATTTAAGCGAATCTGCCGATGATTTTCTTTATACTGCTGAGGGTGGAATGTGGTTTGCCGGAGAGCATATAGCTACGAAAAATACTCACGGTACAGGATGCACATTGTCATCTTCCTTAGCTGCAAATTTGGCACAAGGATTACAATTACCTGAGGCAGTGAAAGAAAGCAAAGCATATGTTACCTTAGCGATAAAAAATGCTTTGAATATTGGTAAAGGTTGCGGTCCAACCCATCATTTTGTAAATATGTTTAGGAAAGCGGGATTTGAAGAATGAAATCGCTACTGGGAAAATTTAGGGCAACAGAAGCTAGTATAAAAGCACGTAAGCCATTAATACATCACATAACAAACTACGTTACCGCCGGTGATTGCGCAAATGCTGCCCTATGTTTCGGAGCTTCTCCGGTTATGGCTGATGCCTTGGAAGAAATGCCTGCTATTGCTGGAAAAGCTGATGCTCTAGTGCTTAATTTGGGTACGGTAAATAAAACAAAGTTTACTTCTATGCTGGCTGCCGCTAAGATTGCTAAAATGCGCGGAATTCCCATTATTTTGGATCCTGTGGGGGTTATGGCCACAAAAATGCGTTTAGATATGGCAAAAGAATTAATAAAAAACGGGGTACAAATTATTCGGGGTAATTATGCTGAATGCAGGGCTCTTTTAGGGGATGCTAATTTCGGGCAGGGCGTAGATGCGGGTAGTGATTGCGATACAAAAGGAGAATTTGCCCGCCAAGCCGCCAAAAAATTTAGCTGCATAGTGGCAGTAACGGGAGCAGTTGATGCGGTTAGTGACGGTCGTCAAGTTGTCCTTGGCCGCAATGGTCATGAACTATTGACCAAGGTGACAGGGACAGGATGCATGACTACAACACTGATTGCCTGTGCTGCGGCAGTGGGAGATGATTATTTTTTATCTGCGGTTTTTGGCGTTACCTTCATGAATGTAGCCGCAGAGCAGGCTGCTCTTGCCTTAACCTTAGGAGAGGGAATAGGAACTTTTAAAATAAGGTTGTTTGACGCTATTGGCTGTTTAGACGGCGCAGCAGTGGAGAGCTGTTTTAGGGGAGAAAAATTATAAAAAACGCCCAACTCATTTTGACTGAGTCGGGCGTTTAGTTATTATTAATTGTTTCCTTGTGTTTTCTGCGCTTCCATCATCTTGTCATAACGTTGTCTCATGGTTTCATGTTTTACTACCGTACCCAAGGAAGAGGCAGCGTCATTTTCTGCTTCTCCTAGTTTTTGTTTTTCTTGGTTGAGCTTTTGGGCTTCAGTTTCTTCATCAGAACCTGGGACAGGGGTCAAGGAAGCATTTCTAACTTTGTTATTATATATGGCCGGTGATTCTCCGGCATTGGTAATATAAGGCGTTAAAATCATCATTACTTCTGTTTTACTCTTGGTTGTAGTTCTACTTTTGAATAATTCTCCTAACAAGGGAATGTTAGAAAGGAAAGGAATGCTCTTAAGACTTTTTTGTTCTTCTTCATTGATTAAACCACCAATAACAAGTGTTTCACCGTTACGCATACGTACGTTAGTGTCAGCAGTGCGGCTGGTGATTTTATAGTTGTTAAGTTCAGAAACTAAAGTAGGCGTACTGACTTCAGTATGCACTACGGAAGTTATATAGCCATCATCGCTTACTATAGGGGTATAGGAAAGTTTAATACCGGCATCTACATAGGAAGTAGTGGTAGTAGTGGTACCATTTTCAATCTTATCTGTTAGTACGGGGATATGGTCGCCAATGAATATACTGGCTGCTTTTCCCGGTATGGTTATAATCCGAGGAGTTGCCAATATTTTGGCTTTACCGTTGGTAATCAAAGCATTTACCGTTGCCTGAAAACGAGCAGTATAACCATGACTTAGGTCAATAATACCACCATATTTTGAAGAGCTGCTGCTACCTGTATCTTCGGATTCAGGCAGGACAGTCCAATCCCAAGTCACACCGAGATTCTTTTCATCTTCTACGCTTATAGCGATAATTTTTGCTTCTAAGGTTACCTGCTTAGTTGCTACGTCTAGAAGCGTTAGGGCATCACGGAGTTTGGCTTCTTCGCCACCATTACCTGTAAAGACAATAGAATTAGTAACGGCATCGGCGCTAAGCCCATCACCCTTAATGATAGATTTCAAAGTATCCAAAACCTCAGAGGCTTTGGCATACTGCAACTTGTATACGCCAACATTGCCAAAAAATTTATTAATATTTTCGTAGGAGGACACCACTATAACATTACTAACAGTTTTATAAGCTAGGCCTTTAGAGCGAGTGACCAGATCAAGAGCAGTAGTAAAAGGAACATTCTCCAAATCTATGGAAATTGTCCCCTTGACGCTATCATCTGTAACGATACTCTGCCCGGAAATTGCCGAAAGCGCTGCCAGCACGTCACGAATATCACCTTTTTGAATTGTCAATGATACATTTTCGGCAGCCACACAAGTCGCAAAACTACTAATTGTTAAAAGCAAGGCTAAAACAAAAACCCATAAAGGCTTTCTGTTAAAGGTCATTAACCGTTACCCCCTATACTGATTTCTTCACCACTAAGAAATACAGATCTAGCGCCAATGCTTTCTAAAGTATAGTCACCACCAACATTTTGACCAACGCTATAAGCACTGCTAGTACCCATGTAATCAATAATAGCCAGGCTCTTATTACCGCTTTGTACAATACCTTGCAACACAGGATGGCTTGCGGGTGCCGGAGCTGTTTGTGGGGTGGAGGAGTTCGTTTTCATATTAATGCCGGTGCTTGGCATAGGTACATAAGTTACAGTTACAGGTACAGCCCCGGCAGGTACGGCAAAGGGATTGCGGGCAATCGATATGGCTGCCGTGGTATTTGTCTCATTAGGGCCGGTACCCGCTGTCTCGGTAGCTGCTACTGGGGAATTATTGGAAACTTCAGGCAGAAAAGTTTCAGCAGAAACTTTTTGAAACATGGTATCTATAAGAGCGCCAACATCATAACGGCAACCGAAGTGGGTGCCACTCATTAAAATAAAAGCAACAAGAATAGTGCTGCTTATTTTATCCATTTTTGCACGATTTTTGTCCATGACTGAGCCTCCTGCGGTTTATATACTTCTGTCTAATTGCTACCGTAGATATATTATAGTATAATTACTGCGAAAGGTAAACTTTTTACAGCGGAAATCTGAAACATATTTTTAGAGGTATAATTAATGCGTGAACAAATAAGTAAGGGAGGCTTCCTTGTGGAAAGAAAAAAGCGTTTAGGCGAGCTACTTGTAGAAGCAGGAGCCATAACAAAAAAACAATTGGAGCATGCCTTAAATGAGCAGGAAAATAGCGGTAAAAGAGTAGGAGAAACCTTAATCTCACTGGGGTATATTAATGAGCGGCAAATGTTGCGCACATTAGAACAGCAGTTGGGAATTCCCTATGTTCTGCTTAGTGAAATGGCAATACAAGATGAAGCCGTAAGCGCTGTGCCGCTGTTTTTGGCAGAGCGTTATAATATTATGCCTATACGTATAGAGGGAAGCCATCTAGTCTTAGCCATGAATGATCCTACTAATTTCTACGCTATTGACGACGTGCGTATGGTTAGTGGGTTGGAAGTATCAACGGTATTAGCAGATGCTAAGGATATTGTGGCGGCTATTAATAATAATTACGGCGTTAAGGGGCGAGTGGAAAATGCCGTTAATCGCCTAAAAAATGAAGAAGTAACGGCGACTATTCGGGATTTAGCCGATGCAACTGAGAATGCACCAATTGTTAGTATCGTTAATTCTCTCCTTGATCAGGCAGTACACGATAAAGCCAGTGATGTACATATTGAGCCGGTAGAAGACAAAGTGAGGGTGCGTTTTAGAGTAGATGGGGTTTTACGGGAAGTTATCACTTTCCCTAAAAGTACTCAAGCGCCACTTTTATCCCGTATTAAAATTATGGCTGAGATGGATATTGCGGAAAAACGGCTGCCCCAAGATGGCCGAATTAAGATTATGAAAAAGGGCCGTGAGGTTGACGTGCGTGTTTCGACCTTGCCAACTATTTTAGGGGAAAAGGTAGTACTGCGTATTTTAGATAAAGACGCTGTTAATATTAAACTGGATGAATTGGGCTTTTCAGCTAAGAACATGGAGCTTTATACTAAGATGGTTAGCAATTCTTATGGGTTAGTTTTGGCAACAGGGCCAACCGGTAGTGGGAAATCCACATTATTATATGCTACCTTGATGAAGTTAAATAGTGTAACAAAAAATATTATTACGGTAGAAGATCCTGTGGAGTACCGTATTCCAGGTGTTAACCAGGTTTCGGTAAATAATAAGGCAGGACTTACCTTTGCCAATGGGTTACGCACGATTTTGCGCCAAGATCCCAATATTATTATGGTAGGGGAAGTACGCGATACGGAAACAGCTGAAATTACTATTAATGCTGCCCTTACAGGGCATTTAGTCCTATCTACACTGCACACTAATGATGCTCCCGGCGCTATTACTAGGCTCCTAGATATGGGGATAGAACCTTTTTTGATAGTGTCCTCTGTTCGTGGTGTTATTGCGCAACGGCTTGTTCGACGTATTTGTCCGGAGTGCAAAACAGAATATACACCAGGGCCTGATTCTGATGAAAGGATACTTCTTGGTATAGGACCTCATGATCCTTTGGTATTGTTTAAGGGGGAGGGCTGTCCTCAGTGTCACTACACCGGTTATCAGGGGCGCTTAGCTATTCATGAAGTAATGCCGCTTTTGCCGGAAATGAAAAAACTTATTATGCAGCATGCCCCTGACCAAGAAATTTTTGCCTTGGCAAAAAAACAAGGGACATCGACAATTAGAGAAGATGGCATTGCCAAAGCTTTGATGGGACAAACTACTTTAGATGAGCTAGTGCGTGTAGCGTTTAGCGAGGGGTGAGAAAATGCTGGTGATTAACGAGATTTTATTAAAGGCTGTAGAAGCAAAGGCCTCTGATGTACATGTGACCGTGGGTCTGCCTCCGGTTTTTCGTATTAATGGGAAACTTAATCGTTTGGATATGGAACCTTTGACCAAACAGGATACCCTGTCACTGGCTGATGCTTTGATGGATGAAAAACACAGCAGTATTTTCAAAGAAATGGGAGAAGTGGATTTCTCTTATAATATTCCTGATGTAAGCAGTTTTCGCGTAAATGTCTTTAGGCAAAATGGCTGTGTTGCCGCAGTTTTGCGTCTTATTCCTAACGATATACCTACTTTTGAGCAATTAAACCTGCCTCAGGTCTTAGCTTCTTTTGCCACTTTGCCTCGAGGTTTGGTATTAGTAACGGGACCTACGGGCAGTGGTAAATCTACCACTTTGGCAGCTATGATCAATTATATTAATAAAACTAGACGAGATCATATCATTACGCTGGAAGACCCTATTGAGTATCGGTATCAACACTTAAACAGTATTGTTAACCAAAGGGAAGTTAATTCTGATACTTTAACCTTTAGTAATGGACTGCGAGCGGCACTGAGGGAGGACCCTGACGTTATTTTAGTTGGGGAAATGCGTGATGCCGAAACTATAGGTATTGCTATTACTGCTGCGGAAACAGGGCATTTGGTTTTAGCAACCCTGCATACGGCAGATGCGGCGCAAACCGTTAACCGTATTATTGACGTATTCCCAGAGCCTCAGCAAAGGCAGATACAGGTGCAGTTAGCAGGTACCTTGCAGGGCATAGTTGCTCAGCAGCTATTGCCTACAATAGCAGGTGATGCCAGGGTCGGTGCTTTTGAGATTTTAGTGGCTACGCCTGCTCTGCGTAATATTATTCGCGAAGGTAAAACACATCAGCTGCAGTCTTATATTCAGACCGGTTCACAGTATGGCATGGTTAGTATGGATGCTGCCCTAGGCAAATTGGTGCGCATGCATATCGTTGATAAAGAGGTAGCGCAGCAGCGTTGCGTAGAGCAAAAAGATTTTGAACGGTTTGTGTCAGGGATATAGTTTGCTAGGGGGCTGCGCAGGTGGAAAGCTTTAGTTTTAAAGCACGACGAAAAACAGGTGAGGTGGTTGTCGGCGTAATTAACGCTGCCAATGAAGCGGCAGTAGCGGCCTATGTGCGGAATCAAGGCCTTATGGTTACCAAAATAGCCAAGAATAATGTACAAAAAACACACTTTTGGTCAGGGTGGATTGAGAAAAGTATCACCATGTATGATGTAGCAATTTTTTGCCGTCAGTTTGCAACACTAGTGGGAGCCGGAGTTGCTTTAGTCAGTGCTATGGATATTCTTATTGAGCAAACAGACAATAAAAGACTAAAAGCTGTTATTAGTGGCGTGGCTCAAGACGTGCATAAAGGCGCTGCTCTCTCCGAAGCTATGAATTTATATCCCAAGGTTTTTAAGCCGGTTATGATCCACATGCTGCAGGCAGGTGAAACCGGAGGCATTCTAGAGACGGTACTTGAGCAGTTGGCTGACCAATATGAAAAAGATTATCGTCTACGTGCGCGGTTACGCTCCGCTATGATTTATCCGGCCGCTGTGTTATGTGTGGCTGTGGTGGCCGTAGCAGTTATTTTGACTTTCGTTATGCCTATTTTTACTGATTTATTTAAGGCTCTAAATACTCAACTGCCTTGGCCTACGAAAGTGGTCATGGATATTAGTAATTTTTTGAAAAGTGGTATAGGCCTAGCCATTATTTTAACGCTTGTAGCAGGAATTTCCTTTGGTTATAAGCAGGCTTGTAAAAGTTATGGGTTTCGCCTGTGGCGGGATATTTTATTTTTAAAGTTTCCCGTTGTGGGCCAGTTGTACAATAAAATTCTTATTACACGTTTTGCGACTACTTTTGCCGGGTTATCCCGTAGCGGTGTGCCTATTTTGACGGCACTTACGGTTGTAAGCAAGGCCATGGGAAATTTATACGCGGAAAAGGTCTTGCTGGAAGCACGCAGCAATGTGCAAAAGGGTCTGGGGCTAGCTGAGCCTTTAAGAAAGAGCAAATTATTTCCTCCCATGGTGATAAATATGGTTTCTATTGGGGAAGAAACAGGGGCTTTAGACTATATGCTAGATAAGGTTGCTATATTCTACAGCAATGAAGTTGATGATATGACCGGGCGTTTGCAGGCTTTATTGGAGCCTTTCCTCATTATAGTTATGGGTTTTGTCGTAGGTTTTATAGCGGTGGCTATGCTGCTGCCTATGTTTGATATTGTAACTAAGGTGGGCAACTTATAAATGCGATTTGAACTACAGCTCTAGCAAAGAAGAAAATTGCGATATTTAGTTAGAAAACAACTTTTTTAAAAATAAATAGTTTTTTAATTAAAAAAAGGTTGATTTTTAATTTTAAAATGGTATTATTATGGAGTAAATCCAATTGAAGTTTGCACATGCAATCCACATTAGGAAAATTTAGAGGAGGAATATGTATGAAAAATTTGGTTAAAGGTAAGAAGGGTTTCACATTAATTGAGCTTGTTATTGTAATTGCTATTTTAGGTATTTTGGCAGGTATTGCTATTCCTAGATTTTTGGATGCTACAGCTACCGCACGTGGGGCAAAGATTGTTGCCGATTTAAGAACAATTGACAGTGCTATTGTTATTTATAATGCAAAGACAGGGAGTTTGCCAACGGCTACAACTCAACTAACGACAGCAGCAACTGGAGACAATCCTACTTCTTACCAACTTTTGGCTGTTTGGCCTGTGCCTTCAACGGGTAGTGCGATTTTCCCTGCAAAGCCAACAACTGCAGTAACTATTGCTAGCACTGCTACTTATGCTATTACTAGCGGGCGTGGTACTTTGGATGGTAATACAGCTACTGCTTTGGCTGAAGGCGGCACAGGGTATACAGCAGCTACTACTACTACTAATCCTTGATGAGTTAATACAATAGTTTACTGGATGAAGTGTGGATAGGATTATTCCTACAATGCCTGGTGAAGTTAAGGTATGAGGAAATCTAAATAAAAACAGCAACTGTTGACTTTTTATAGTCGACAGCTGCTGTTTTTTATATGTGCTTTAGACAGTTGAGCTCGCGAAGCGTGCGAAACAAAAATCTGCCCGCTACGCGGGTAGGAGGCAATGCTTAAGCAAAAACATCACCAAACTTTGTATAATAGGGATTGTTCAAG